>Ga0209427_10001092_pt1 | contig 30776 bp, 28 predicted proteins | sample DeeMarSWOR136_30_FD_187465 | JGI IMG/M metagenome (GOLD analysis project Ga0209427, IMG submission 187465) | Marine sediment microbial communities from White Oak River estuary, North Carolina - WOR-1-36_30 (SPAdes) (version 2) | ecosystem: Environmental > Aquatic > Marine > Intertidal zone >...
GCTTTTTGAGATCATATCCTGCAATCTCAATCTCGATCGGTGTTTTAAAGGTGAATAATGTAGGGCGATAAAACTTATACTGGAGGCCTGGCAAACTTTTTAGATCCTCTCGAATCTCTGTCATGGCCTGTTCTTCATTCATCCGAGAAGAGCCTGAAGCCATTGCTACATTCAGCTCTCCCCAATTTTCGCCTCCATGTTCTGGATTTGTATCAAAACGGTTTCCACTTCCAGCAACCGAAAAACTCATTTTAACGTTTTCAATCTCATTAACTGATTTTTGAATGGCAGCAATGGTTTGATCGGTTTTTTCCAGAGGTGTTCCAGGAGGCAGCCGAAATTCTATCCTGAATTCTCCCTGGGAAAGCTGGGGGATTAATTCTATACCCAGGTGGGGAATCAAGAGCAACGTGATAAGGAAAAATCCTGTTGCAGCAATAAGGACAATTCCTCTGTGTCCCAATGCCCATCTTAGAAATGGAACGTAGCGCTTTTCTACCGCTGCATAGCCTTTGGAAAAAACGTTTAAAAACGGCTTCAGAACGAAAAGAAAAATCCGTGAGATTATGCGGGATAATCCAAAAACGAGTTTAAAAATGTAAACAGGGATCGTTGTGAAAATAAACATTCGGACGTTTCTTAATAATTTTCTGATGCCTTTGCGAGGTTTTTTTATATCTTGCGGTTTTACAATTTCTCTTTTTCTGCTCTCCAGAGAAGCCATCATCGGAATTAACGTCAGGGCCACTAAAAGGGAAACCATCAAGGCAAAGGTAATGGTTAACGCTTGATCACGGAAAAGCTGACCTGCGACTCCTTTTACAAAGACCAGGGGAAAAAACACAGCTATTGTGGTCAGGGTGGAAGCAGTCACCGCGGTTCCCACCTCACCAGCACCATCGCTGACAGCCGAGAGAACATTTTTCCCTTGATCTCTGTGCCTGGAGATATTCTCCAAGACAACGATTGAATTATCAAGAAGCATACCGATGCCCAAGGCTATTCCCCCTAAAGACATGATATTTAGAGAGAGGTCAGCACCATACATCAGGTTAAACGTGGCGATGACCGAGACCGGAATGGATAGTGATATAATAACCGTCGCCCAGAATTTGCGAAGAAAAAAATAGAGAATAAATACGGCAAGAAGGCCTCCAATAACAGCTGCATTGATAACCTCATTAACGGCTTGCTGGATGAAAGTTGACTGGTCATAGACTTTAACCATTTTCAAACCTGACGGCAGTGTTCCTCTAATCCGGTTAAGTCTTTTATCAACTTCGCGAGCCACAGCAACTGTATTCGCATCACCTTCCTTGTAAATTGCTATCTCCACTGCTTCAGTGCCCCTCATGCGCGTTACAGCCTGACGTTCTTTGAATCCGTGACGCACAGCAGCGATGTCCCGCAAATAGATGGGCGCACCATTTTTTTGGGCTACTATCACCTCCCCTATTTCTTCGACGGACTTAAACTGGTTCAGAGTACGGACCAGAAATTGGTGAGTACCTTCTTCCAAACGGCCCCCGGAGAGATTCACATTTTCAGCACGAAGAATATTGGATATTGTCCCTATCGAAAGTCTAAGCTGCGCTACCTTCATCTGGTCGATAAAGATCTGTATCTCATCTTCCAGTCCTCCGCTTATCCTAACAGCAGCCACGCCGAGTGCTGCTTCCAGCTCTTTTTTTATCTGTTCGTCGGCAAAGCGCCTCAGGTACTTGAGCTCTTCTTCATTAAATACCTCTGAAGACACCGCTCTTTCCGTATTCGATTCGGTTTTACGAGCTTCAGCAGTGACCTCTTCTTGGCTCTCATCTGGTTCCTCACGGAACAGACCAAAGCGCAGGATTGGGTCGAGAGAAGGGTCAAACCGTAGGATAGACGGGCGTCGGACATCCAGGGGAAGTTCCAGTGAATCCATTTTTTCTCTGACTTCCAGAATGGCGTAATCCATGTCAGTCCCCCACCCAAACTCGAGGATGACATCTGACTGGCCGGACCGGGAGATAGAGCTAATTTTCTGAATATTCTTAATCACCCCGATCACTTCTTCTATGGGTTTAGTGATTAAATTTTCTATCTCTGCTGGTGCTGCTCCAGGATATTCGGTCCTGATTGTCAAGGTAGGAAAGGTTAGCTCGGGAAGCAGGTTGATCTTTAAGCGTGAAAAAGAAACAAAACCAAATAGGAGAATAGCTATGGTGAACATAGAGACTGTAACTCGGCGTCGGATTGAAGCATTGATTAAATTTTTCATTTCTCGACGACCTTAACTTTCACTCCATCTTTTAAGCTGCCTAATCCTGTCGTGACTGCTACATCGCCGAGCTTAACTCCTGAAAGAATTTCAACATGGGTAGAATTGGTATACCCGATTGTTATCTGCTGCTTGGTGGCCACCAAGTACTTGACAGGCTCTTTCGGTTCAGAATCAGTTTCTGAGTTTGATTCAGCCTCCGGCTTCTCTTTTTGTTCTGCTGCTGCTTTCTCTGCCTTCTCTGTCTTTCCTGTCTTCTTCGGATTCCCTTCCTCTTCTGATTTTTCTTCGACCTTCTCTGTTACTATAAAGACAGTTGATTCCGAGTCTTCGGTGAGGATAGCATCTTTGGGCAGGAGTAATGTGTTTTCGTGCAGGTCATAGACAATATTAACCCTGGTGAACATGCCAGGCTTCAGCTTCCGGGTCTTATCCATGACTGCAACAGTAACCTTGAACGTGCCTGTCTCTGCTGACACTACCGGGCTAATGCGTAGTATTCCTGCAGAAAATACTTCCCCGGGGACAGCATCAGCCGTTAGTCCTGCTGGAAATCCTGCCTGAAGTTTACTTAATTCCTTCTCTGGCACATGAAGCACCGCCAGCAAAGGATCAAAATCAGCGACACGAAAGGTCTCTTGATTAACGGTCACCATGTTCCCCAATTTGATAAAACGCTCTGATACAATGCCGCTGATGGGTGCTTTTATTTCAGTATAGTTAAGGTTGAGCTTTGTCAAATCATAGGTTGATTTTTGTGTCTGGTATTCATATTTTGTGCGATCATAGGCTTCGGCACTGATGAGCTTGTTTTTAAACAGTTCTTTGTTACGCTCGAATTCGTTGGCTAATTCTTCTAATCTTGATTCCACCTGAGCAAGTCTATGGATAAATTCCTCATCCTCTAATTTAGCAAGAACCTGTCCGGCCTTAACGCTATCTCCTTCTTCCACAAAAATCTCCTTTACAACTCCACTTACTTTGGCTACTACTAATGCTTCACCTTCAGCCTCTAACGTGGCTGTCCCCAAATAATTGGCTGAAACCGAGCCTTTAATGACTTCTGTGACTTCAACCGGAATAGGCGGATCTTCCTCTTTTTCGCTTTTGTTGTTAGCAGGCGCTTGGCCCCTGCAGCCATAAATAATTAAAAAAGCCAGAATGATCAGGACGACTAGTCCTGTTTTATTAGATTTTTTTGCCATCTTTCTCCTCCTGGGAGTTTAGTGATTTCATGTTTTACTTATGCAGAATTCTCTCTGTTATACTCCTGTCATAGGTATATACGTAATCTTAGGAATGAAAGTTTCAAGAAAGAAACTTTTTTAAGAAACTGAAATTTTCTTACTTCTTTTGCATCTGCTTCCTAAGTTCATCAAGGATTTTGTAGAGGTGAGGTTGGTCAGGATTTATGGCCAGCGATTTTTTAATATAGATTGTAGCATTTCCCAAATCACCCTGGGCTGTATATGCTTTGGCAAGATTCTCATAAGCGTTATGATTTTGTACGTTTAAAGAAATAACTTTCTTAAATGCTGCTTTAGCCTCTTCGAGTTTCCCCAGCCTAAGAAGAGCTTCACCAAGGCCAAGATAAGCCTCTTCTGAATCAGATTTTACCTTAATGGCGAACTTGAATATCTCTTCTGCCCTATCATACTGTTTTCGGCCCAGTTCATAGGCTCCCATCACCAGCAACATGTCAACATTCTGAATATCCAGAAATGTGGCATCATAATTCGGATCAAGGAGTAAAGCAGATCTAAGCGCCTCCATCGCTTTTGCTTCTTCACCTACCTTTGAGAGCGCCTTGCTAAGCCCCCAGAGTGCCATCGCGTTTTGCTGGTCTATCGCCAATGCTCTTTCATACTGCAGTCCAGCTATCTTGTAATCACCAGAGAGGAAAAAACGATCACCTATTTTCCTGTGCGTATCAGAACTTCGCAGGCTTGCCAATCCCGATCCGAGCACTGCATCAGAAATAAATTCACCAGGTTCCTCTCCGCCTAAAAAATTAGCAAGATCGTAAATGGGCTCGTATCGGAAATCCAGCTCTTCGGGTGCTGTCTGCCACCCAACCTTATACACACGGTAAACTGGATTCTGGTATATCAACCTAAAAAGCTTTAGCTTATTCTGGGCAAAATGGAGCAGGAACGCAGCGCTGTCCGACCTTAGAGGGATAGCACCTACAAGGTATCTTATACTCATCGGCATGCCCTCGAGAGCAAGAGAAGTTTGATACACGAATAGGTCTGCTTTGTATCGTCTGCAAAGTTCATAAAACTCAACTTCGCTCTGGAAAAGTGAAGCATATACATCCTTTACTTTATCCCGTAATAGTTTGGATTCGAATTTGGAATGAAGGATCACCGGATGTCCCGTATAAACCGCTACAACCGGCCCTAGTTGGAACGTCGTAAGGACGGCGGAATTTTTATCGGTGTTTTCCCTTATAAAGGATAGCATATTCTTCAGATGATTCTGATCCGGGCGGAAAGCCTTCAAGCTGAAAAAATTCACCATGAGGTAAAGCTGGATAGTAAGGCAGACTACTAGAAGCCCATACATTGCGTATTTAAGAGGGCGATTCCTGAAAAACGTCAATGCCCCCATGGAAAGGGCCAGGAAAAAGACAGCAAATACGTGCATCCTGTGAATCATAAGAAATAGAAAAAATGTGCAAATAGTGAAAAAGACAATCATCACCTCACAGGACTCTGCTTTTCTTCTGTATATGCGATAAATCATGATAATAGCGCCGATCATACCGAATAAAAAAGCAAAGCTAAGTAACATTGGTATCTCTACTAGCTTGGGACTCACAAACGCTGATGTCCACACTGCTTTTGCTTCGAATGACAGCTTAGCTGGATCTTCTGGTAAAACGCCGAGGAACCTTATCTTGGCAAAAATGAGTTCATAAATATGGGAATAAGCTCCCATGAGTTTTTGAATAATAATAGATGCCGCGAAAAGCGCAATTATTACAAAATGGCCTATTATTGTATTTTTCCTGTTATTATCGCCTTTTAAAGCAGGAATTAAAGAAGCTGCTAAAAGTCCGTAGCTCAACATCAATGCTGGAGAAAAGATAAAATATTTGGCTCGCAGTACCGGCAGCAGAATAGAGGCTCCAACCATGAAAACGACAAAAACGACCAAGCTTCTTTGGGGCAGGACTTTCTTTTTGTTTATGAAATAAGCGGTGGTCATCCCAAGTATGAAAAGTGAAAGGTATAACTGCGTGGCGTGCCAAGCTGCCAGAGCTATGAAAAGAAGACCGGATCCTAGGGCAGAAACAAGCGGCTTATCTTTACGCAAACAATACATGAAACATGCAAAACTGAAAAAGATAAAAGGCAGGGCGAAATCTTCTCTTATGAAGCCTGCGCCTGCTGTCCTGATCATACTGGCTGGAGTGAATCCGTAGAAGAAAGCGGCTATTAAAGCAGCAAGATTCGAGCGCCATACAATTTTGCCAGTAAGAAAAACAGCAAGGACCGACAGAGTGGTAAAAACGAATGAAAAATATGGCAGAAATAGATGAGGTGGTACAGATGAAAAGAATAGGCGGTACAAAGTGCCGGTAACGCGCTCCATTACAGGGGTGATATACCGCACAGTATCGAGCCCTTCAGGGTACTGAATCCCGTGATCTATTGGCGGTATGTCCTTCCCTTCGGCGATCATCAGAAAGTGCCTGAAATGAAACGCTGACTCCGTCCAGAAAAAACCATCCCCATCCTTTTTGTCAAGAAATGGAAGTTTTTTGAAAAGATGATTCTTATAAGAGACAACTCCCGTACAGAGAAGAACCAGCATCAGGACTATCAGGGCTTTTTTAAGAATTGGATGAAATCTTTCTTTTGTTACTCGTTTAGACATTTTCCGCAATTATCGCCAGATGACGTCACGAGGACGAGCATATTATACGCAAAATGGAAATGTCAATTGTTAGAAAAATGCAAACAATAATTTGCCCCCCCTTTTTTATTTCTACTTTCTTATCTAATAATTATCTTATAAAGATATAATTTTCTCTCTTTAGAGTTTTTCTTATACGCCCCCTGTTTGCTGTTTTTCTGAGCCGCGTGTGCAGAAAAATGTCTTTGTTAGCGACTGCTGGGCAAAAACCGGACATGCAGGGCAAATGCATTGATCTTCTTCAGTGATCTTTACATTCTTGCCGATTGTCGGAAAACAATATCCTATAGGATCAGCTCCTTGAACATAAGTCGGGCAGCTTCGGCAGATGCACATTCCAATAACTTTCTGCTCCATCTCTTTCATTTCTTCCGGATTCATTTCTTCGCCCATGATCCCTCCTTTTAAAACTCAGTCTGAAGCTCTCATTATGAGAAACTTCTCAGTTATGAAATTATTACCTTTATTATCCGCACATTAAGCATTTTGTTCAAGCGAGAATATAGCTAAGCAGTCTATTTATTCTTTTTTCTTTTTACTTTTCTTCTCTTTTTTCCAATAATCCATGCAGGCAACGTTGCAAAAATGGAGAACATATTCCTGACCTTCTGAGTGGAGGGCAGCTGCCTTGGGGATTATTTTTTTACAAACATGACAGGATATTTTCTCAGTATCTTCCTTCATTTTTCATCCTTTCCATTAATTTTTTTAAGTCTGAAAAAAAGCCAATTTTTATCTTTCGGATCTTTGGGCTTAAGCTTTATCAAACAATATTTTCCGCGCATTTTTTTCCCTTTTATCTCCATAATTCTTTTGGACAAGGTCGTCTCAAGAGGAAGATAATCTCCTCTATCCCAAATTTTGACTTTTCCTGCTCCATACTCGCCTTCGGGAATTATGCCTTCAAAATCTTCATAGCCCAAAGGATGGTCTTCTGTCTCGACAGCCAATCTTCTTATTCCTTCTTCCTGCGGAGGCGATTTGGGAATTGCCCAGCTCTTAAGCACGCCTTCTTCCTCCAAACGTAAATCAAAATGGAGATGCGAGGCATCGTGTTCCTGGATAACATAGATTAGCCCTTCTGATTTCTTTTTTATTCTTGTTTCTCCAGGCTCTGAGGACTTCTTAAAATCTCTTTTCTTCTTGTATTCTTTTAAACTCATTTCTTTCTTTTAATAATTATCAGTTCTCCGATATCAATTGTCAAACTCCGAACATTGATTACTTGGTTATGGGGGACTTTCCCTTTGAATTTGATCGATCGACAAAAGGCGGGCTTGATAAATCAAGCCCCTACGGGAGAGGTTCGAATGTGTATTTATCGTGCACTTTTTTGACCTTGCCGAAAAAGTGCTCGGGATCGTGATTGAAAGCTAGTATCCAGTCTTCCTCGATAGCCTGCTCAAAATATCTCTTCTTGCTCTCCAACGTCTCCTGGGGAGAAAGATCATAGCTCATGATGTAAGACAACCCTACATGAGCTGAAGTCGGAACTAAATCTCCCAGAAAGAAAAAGACCTTTCCCTCGGAGCTAACCTTCACACACTGATGGCGGGATGTGTGTCCGGGGACAACAACTACCTCAACTCCTTCTGAGATTTCCTTGTTTCCGTCCACAAGTTGAAGAAGCCCGTGTTGCTCAAGAGGTAGGAAGTTTTGTTCTAAATAGCTGGGTTTATCTCTTTCGCTGGGATGAAGAGCGTAGTCCCATTCTCCCTTCTGAATTATGTATCTTGCCCTGGGAAATGTGGGGACATCTTCCCCTTTTTCGTCTTTATGAGTGTTCCCCCCACAATGATCAAAGTGAAGATGGGTATTTATGACGAAATCGATATCTTCAGCCTGATAGCCCAGTTTCTCAAGAGAAAGCACAAGTCCAGGTTTTTTCTCTACAGAGTAATATTCGTAAAATTTCGGATTTAAATCACCGCCGATTCCTGTCTCAACCAGGATTAATGCTTTTTCTGTTTTTATCAGGATAGAATTTAAGGCCAGCTTTATCCTGTTCTTTTCATCGGCAGGGAATTTCTTTTCCCAGAGAGTTTTGGGCACAACCCCGAACATAGCCCCCCCATCTAGAAAAAAAAAGCCGTCTCTCAAGCCGTATATTTCAAACTGGCCTAAAGAAATCCTATCGATTATCATCCGATGAGCTTATCCAGGTCATAGATCAAATCCTGTTGGCTGTATTGGGCAAAGTCGACATTCCCTGTGTCCATACGGATGGCGTCCTCCGGACAGGCTTCGACACAAAATCCGCAGAAGCAACATCGGCCTAAATCGATGACAAACTTGGCAGGATATTTCTGGATTTCAGGATCAGGATCCTCAGCCGCCTCAACATATATGCATTCAGAAGGACAAACCGTAACGCACAGCATGCAGGCCACACAGCGAGGTTTACCGTCTGCTCTGGTCATGAGGCGGTGCAAACTCCGGTGTCTTGAAGCGATCTCTTTTTTTTGTTCAGGGTACTGAATGGTCACAGCTCCCTTTCTCTTCGTCTTTATCCCCAGAACTTTCAGGATGTGGAAGAACAAATTCACGACAAAATGACGGGTCGTGATCAAAATCCCCCTGATTATCTCGATAAAATATCCCAGTGCTTTTATCATCTTAGATAGTCATAATAATGCCTGTTCCGATGATATTAACCAAGCTTAAGGGAACAAGCAATTTCCAGCCTAAATCCATCACCTGGTCATACCGAAACCGAGGATAGGTCCAGCGGATCAAAATCTGAAGCCAGCAGAAGAAGAAGACTTTTATGTTGAAAGCTGCGACCTGAAAGAGAACAACGACTACATGAGGGAGCAATAATTCTCCTCCCCATGGGAAGTGAAACCCGTCCGAAGCCAGCCAGGGAACCTGCCAGCCTCCAAAGAAAAGAGTAGTGAGCAAAGTAGAGACAATGATGATTTCCATGAAATCTGTCATCATGAAAAGGCCCCATTTTAGCCCACTGTATTCTGTAAAAAATCCTATGATCTCAGATTCCCCTTCTGGAAGATCAAACGGAACTCTTTTTGTCTCAGCAAGAGCAGCAAACAGAAAGATAACGAATCCCACGGGCTGGAGAAAAATTCCCCACTTTGGGAGGAAACCAAAAAGGAGCTCTCCCTGATAGAGGACAATGCTTGAAAGTCTCAAAGATGGATAGACCATGATCAAGCCTATGAGAGATAATCCCAGGGCTACTTCATAAGAGATGACCTGAGCAGCTCCTCTCAGTCCTCCAGTTAGAGTGTACCTGTTATTTGAAGCCCAGCCGCTGATAATAATACCGTATATCCCCAGAGACAACATAGCCAGGATAAACAAAAGCCCTACATTAAAATCCAGTATCTGGAGGTTTATAGTCCGGTCCCCAATGCGCAGGATGTCTCCGAAAGGGATGGCTGCAATCGTGATGGCCACAAAAAAGAAAGAGATGAAAGGAGCCATTGTGTGGAGAAATTTTCTGGAGAAGGAAGGGACAAAATCTTCCTTAAAAATCATTTTTATGGCGTCGGCAAAGGGCTGGAAAAGACCGATTATGCGTATTCCAAAGATTGAGGCTCTGTTTGCGCCAAGCCTATCCTGGATTAGGGCACTCTCTTTTCTCTCCAGCCAGGTCAGATAGAGAGTAAGGGCAAGGAACCAGACCAGAGCACAGACAATCTTGATGAATATTATCAACATTTCAGTTAATGTTTCAGTCATTTTTTTTCTTGAAAAAAGGAATTTTCTTTCCCATCTCGGTTAAAATTTTTTCAGGAGACGGAAATTCACTATAGAATCTAGCATCCATTTCCAATTCTTTACCCAGGTCAGCCAGCACTTTCCATTCGGGCAGGCTTTCTCCGGGCGGTTCTAGAGCAGGTTGGAAACCCTGAACTATCCCGTCCACATTCGTCAACGAACCTTCCTTTTCAGCAATCAAAGCCACAGGAATGACTATATCGAAAAGAGAATTCATCTCATCCGAATAAGAAGAGAAAAGTACTTTTCTTTTTATCTTACTAAGAGCGTCTTTCAGGTCTTTCAAACTGAAAAGCCCAGAAAGAAAAGGACCAAAGGCAAGGAGAAAATCCGTCCCGTCAGCCATAGCGTCTAAATCCACTGTCTTAATATCAAAACCTATTTCTCGAGCTCCTCTTCTATTAGGACTGGGTTCTGATGTAAGTAAGTATTCGTCACCTTCTCCTTGAGGGAGGTCGGCAAAAAATATCTTTTCTACTTGTAGGTCCTTTTTAAAGATTTCATGAAGGAGAAAGAGCTCCTCATTTGAAAGCCAGGTATGAAGAATTAAGGCAATGCCTGAGGCTTTTTTGGCAGAGGACAAGCTTTTTATTTTTTTCCCCAGGTACTCGGAAATATTTTCCCATGTAAGCACATTCTCCCCTTCTATCTTATTCAAGATAATTTGATCAGCTCTGCCCTCATCAAGGTATGAATAGCCGTACCGTCCGCGATCACAGAGCCAGAAACCGTTGACCTCAGGATTTTCTCTGGCCTTAATCCTGTAGACCCTTTTTGGCACATTGAAGCGTGGAAAACCCGGGTGATATTCGATCAGAATGTTACAGCCACGACTACAGAGAGGGCAGATAGACTCTCCTTCTTCTAAAAACCAGCTTCTTATCTTAAACCTGAAATCTTCATCGGTGATGGCGCCCACAGGACAGATCTCAGCTAAGTTACCTGTATAGTTATTGACGACGGCAGCCCCATCATAAATATTGACACTTGAATGAACTCCGCGGTGAAATACGCCAAGCTCCTGCGTTTTGGTCACTTCTTTTAAAAACCGGACGCAACGAGTGCAGAGAATACATCTTTCTTGATCAAGAATTAGTGTCTTTCCTATCTTTAATTTTTTCTCTCTTTTCTCCTTCGCCTCTTTAAACTGGCTTTCAAAAAGTCCGTATTCGTCGTAATAATCCTGGAGTTTGCAGTCTCCAGCTTTATCACAAATGGGACAATCAAGGGGGTGTTCGGCCAGCAAAAATTCTAACACTGCTTTCCTGGCTTCAACCACCCTGGCGCTCTTTGTCGAGATTTTCATGTCCTCTTTCACCACGGTCGAGCAAGCCAGCTCAAGCTTGGGAAAGCCCTCGATCTCGACAAGACACATACGGCAGCTTCCCTCTGGCGGAAAAGCAGGATGATAACATAGATGAGGGATGTGAATCCCTGCTCGCTCTGCGGCTTTCAACACAGTCGTGCCTTCCTCTACTTCTACGGGCTCTTCATCCATGAAAATCTTTATCATCTCGTTCGCTTTCTCCCGCCTTAAAGGCTAAAGATGAGATTCAAGCTCCTTCCTGAATTTCTTGGTGATGGAAAGAATAGGCATGGCTGCAGCATCTCCTAAGGGGCAAAGAGTGTTCCCCTCGATATTTGAAGCCAACCGTAAAATACTATCGATGTCCTCTTTTTTTCCTTTTCCATCTGCTATTCTTTTGACGATTTTATTTATCCATGAATTTCCGATCCGGCAGGGCGTGCACTGGCCGCATGACTCATGGGAATAAAATTTTGTGACAACCTTTAGGACATCAAGAATAGAGGTCTTGTCATCGATGACGATGATGGCGGCAGAGCCGAGCATAGAATTGGCCTCGACCAACGAGTCAAAATCCATTTTTATGTTTATTTCATCTGCTGTCAAAATAGGTGCTGACATTCCTCCCGGAATAACAGCCTTCAATTTTTTTCCTCCCTTCATTCCTCCAGCATGTTTGAAAATGATATCTTTCAGGCTGGTTCCGAGAGGAAGTTCGTAGATTCCTGGATTCTTGACCATGCCGCTTACGCTAAAAATTCTGGTTCCTCCATCCTTTGGAAGCCCTTTTTTGACGAACCATTCCGCACCATTAAGTATGATATGAGAGATATTGGAGATTGTTTCTACATTATTTATAACAGTTGGACATTGCCAAAGACCAACAGAAGCAGGAAAAGGAGGCTTCAGCCGGGGATTTCCCCGCTTACCTTCGAGCGATTCCAGGAGTGCGGTTTCCTCACCGCAGATATAGGCTCCTGCCCCACGGTGCACAAAAACATCCAGGTCAAAACCGCTCTCCAGGATGTTTTTTCCCAAAAATCCTTTGGCGTATGCTTCTGAAATGGCCTGTTCAAGTCTTAAAGCTATGGCTTCATATTCGCCACGGATGTAGATAAAAGCAACATGGATGCCAACACAGAAAGAAGTGATGATAATTCCTTCGAGCAGCATATGGGGATTATGGCTCATGATGTAGCGATCTTTAAAAGTGCCAGGTTCTCCCTCATCAGCGTTGACACATAAGTATTTTGGCTTATCCGTGTCTGGAACAAAACTCCACTTGACTCCAGCCGGAAAACCTGCGCCGCCCCTTCCTCTCAAATTAGCCTTTTTCACTTCGTCCAGAATTTCTTCTGGTTTCATTTTCTTTAGCGCTTTCTCCGTAGCTCGATACCCTCCCTGCTTTTGATACACATCTATCTTGTATAGATTTTCAAGGCCAAAATGTTCGGTTAAAACCTTTTCCTTCATTTCTCTATTTCAAACCATCCAAAATTTCATCGACTTTTTTTGGATCCATGTCACCGTAATAATTAAAATTTATCATCATACAGGGAGCTCGCTCACAGGCACCTAAACACTCAACCGTCGAAAGAGTGAATTTTTTGTCGGGCGTAGTCTCTCCAGGCTTAATACCTAGTTTCTCTACTAAATAATCAACGAAATTACCTGCTCCTAGAAGAGAACAGCTCAGGTTGGTACAGACTTGAATGTGATATTTTCCTAAAGATTGCCTCGAGAGCATGGTGTAAAAAGTCACGAGTTCTCTCACCCTGATGGGTTTTATTCCTAAAACTCGAGCCACCATTTTTTCTTGCACAGCAGAGATAAAGCCGAATTCTCGTTGTGTGACATGTAAAACTGGAAGAAGAGCCGCTTCTTTTTGAGGGTAGCGGGCAACAATTTCGGCGATTTTTTTCTTTGCCTTCTCAGAGAACTCAAGACTCATCTATCTAACTCTCCCCCTATCATATTCGTCGAGCCAAAAGTAGGAATGACATCGGCTATATAGCGCCCCTGGATCATTTCTTCCAGGGCAGAAACGATGTGAAAACAAGGCGCCCTCAGATGCAGGCGATAGGGCCTGTCAGTGCCGTCTGAAACGATATAATAGCCAAGCTCCCCGTTTCCGCCTTCCACAGAAAAATAAACTTCCCCTTTGGGAGGTCTTATACCATGACCCCTCATGAAAAATTTGAAGTGATTAATAATCCCTTCGATCGAAGTGTATGTATCTTCTTTGGGAGGGACGACATATTTTTTATCTGTGCTGAGAATATCCAGGTATTTCCGCTTTTCTGAACCCTCTAAATTAGGAGAAAGCTTGATTTCTTTCTCAACTTTTTTTGTTCTGGAGACCTTGATCGCTTCGGCTGGCTCGAGAGCTTCGACCATAAGCTTGGACGGAGATGGCCTTGGCATTTTTTCCATGGCTTGCTCAATAATCCTGAGGCTCTGTTCCATCTCTTTCATCCGAACCATGTATCTGTCAAAGTTATCCCCTCGCTCGCCCAAAGGAACCTCAAAATCCAATTGGTCATAAACCGCATAAGGAGAAGCCTTGCGGACATCATAATAAACGCCGGTGGAGCGAAGGCAGGGGCCAGTCCATCCATAGGAGATGGCTGTTTCTTGAGAAACAACTGCAATATCTCTTGTTCTATTCAGGTAAATCTTGTTCTTATCAAGGAGACCATGAATATCCTTTAAAACTTTTCTTGTCTCCACAATCGCTTTCTTAAGAACCGCTTTATAACCGGGATGAAGATCAGCTCTGACTCCTCCTATCCGGATATAAGAAGTCGTCATGCGGGCGCCTGTTGTTTCTTCGATGACATCCCAGATGAATTCACGAGCTTTCACGTTGTAGAGGAAAACAGTAAAAGCCCCGCACTCCATGGCCATAGCTGCCAGACATGTGAGGTGGTCAGAGATACGCGAGAGCTCACTCATTATGACTCGAATGTACTGCGCCCTCTCAGGAGCTTCGATACCTAACATTTTCTCCAGTGTCATCACATAACCAAGGTTATTGATTAGAGGAGAGACATAATTCATTCTATCCGTATAGGGAAGCAGGTTGAAATAAGTCCTGTTCTCACAGATTTTCTCGAAACCTCTATGTAAATACCCTACCTCGACTTCCGAATTGAGAATCCGCTCCCCGTCAAGCTCGAGCATTATCCGGATGGTTCCGTGCATGGCTGGATGAGACGGTCCCATGTTCAGCAGAAGGCTTTCTTTGGAAGCTTCTTTTTGAATTCTTGTCGGCATTTTATTTTCTCAACGGAATCCTTGGCTGGCGTTTGCGCAGAGGAAAGTCCTTACGCAGAGGATAGCCCTCAAATCCGTCATACATGAAAATTCGTCTTAAATCAGGATGCCCTTTGAAACTAACTCCAAACATGTCATAGACTTCTCTCTCCAGCCAATTGGCATTCTTCCAGAGCGATGTCAGGGAATCAATCTGGAGGTCTTTCTCTGAGAGACGAACCTTGATTCTTAAGCGCTGTACATTGGAGATTGAAAAAAGATGATAAACCATCTCGAAGCGCAGCTCATGACCTTTATAGTCGACACAGGTGAGGTCAAGAAGCATGCTGTAGGAATAAGGCTCATCTTTCAAGAATTGGACAACATCAAGAAGGGAATCCCTTTCGATGAGGAGAATTTCGTCACCAAACTGAACAGAAATCTCTTTTATCTTTTCTGAAAATTTCTGTTTTAGTTCTTCTATTATTTTCTTTTTTTCCATCTCCACTCTTGTTCTTGTTTTTGAATTTTCTCCTGTAATTTTATTAGGCCATCCAAAACTGTCTCCGGGCGAGGCGGACAGCCCGGAATATAAATATCCACCGGGATAATACGATCGATTCCTTGAACAACAGCATAATTATCGTATATACCGCCGCTCACAGTACAAGTGCCAAAAGCCATAACCCATTTGGGCTCGGTCATCTGGTCATAGACTGTTCGGAGAACGGGAGCTAATTTATGAGAGATTGTTCCGCAGACAACGAGCATGTCAGACTGACGTGGTGAAAACCTTGTCCAGCCAGTCCCAAAGCGGTCCCAATCAAAATGGGAGGCGGCAGTGGACATATATTCCATTCCACAACAAGCTGTAATATAAGGATAATGAAAAAGAGAATACTTCCGAGCCCAACCCAGTATGTAATTGAATCTTGTTGTAATAAAGCTTCCTGCCATGTGCTTCCTTCTTATTAATCCCTCGTTACTTGTCCCACAGCACCAGTTACAAGCGATCAGTTGCTATCTATATTTTTAATCTTATCCTTATCTTTTAATCCCAGACAAAGGCGCCTTTTTTCCAGGCATAGATAAATCCCATGATAATAACAAAAATATAGGCAAACATGACAATCAATGCAGTTAGCCCCATTTCTTTGAAGACCAAAGCCCAGGGGAAGAAAAATACTACTTCGATGTCAAAAAGAAGAAATATAAAAGCGACTAGAGAAAACTTAATCGGAATGGGGTTGATCTCTTCCTGGAGGTAAGGACTTCCACATTCAAAAGGAGTTTCCTTTGCGGGATTAGTGCTCCTGGGTCCCACGAGCTTGTTCATAAAGAGCAGTACAATACCCAGGAGGCCAAAAACGAGGAAAACGAGGAAAAGTTCGGTCATGCTCCTATATAAATAAAGGCATAAATTTTATAAAAATAAATTTATATTTGCAAACATTTTGATATTTTTTTAAATATTCAACGTATGAATAGCTTGGTTTTTGGCTTTCATAGCTGCTTCCATCACAGCTTCTGATAATGTCGGATGGATGTGGATTGATGAAGAAACATCCTGAATTTTCAAGCCTCTACTCATAGCTAAACTTATCTCAGAAATAAATTCACTCGCGTTTGGAGCAAGGATATGCGCTCCGATGATTTCATCTTTCTCATCTGCAATTATCTTAACCACACCTTCCTGTCTTCCCAGTGTAAGAGCCCTGCCATTTGCCTGAAGAGAGAACAAGCCGACCTGAATCCTTATTTCTCTCTCCTTTGCTTCTTCTTCTGTAAGACCAACAGATGAAAATTCAGGCTCGGTATGAACAGCCCAGGGAAGAGCTTTATAGCTCATCTCCGCTTTTATCCCCGAGGCATTCTCGGCAGCAATCATTCCTTCATGCGATGCTTTATGGGCAAGAAGATATCCGCCGATCATATCTCCTATGGCATAGATACCAGGGATGTTTGTTTCCAGCTGAGAATTTACTTTAACAAACCCCTGCTTATCCATTAGAAGTTTAATATCTTTTCCTGTCAGACCTTCAGTATTAGGCTTCCTTCCTACGGCTAAGAGAACTTTTTCTGCCTCAAACTCAAACGCAGATTGAGTTTTAAGATTGGTACCCTTAAGGCTTACCCTGCCTTCCTTGATGCTGCTTTCTTCTATTCTCATTTGAGTATGGATTTTAAGTCCCTGCTGTTTGAGGATCCTCTCCAATCGCGTTTCCATCTCCTTGTCACTGCCAGGGAGAATGGTGGGCATAATTTCTAGGACTGAAACGTCCGAACCAAGCCTCTGGTAAATCGTGCCCATTTCAAGTCCGACTGGGCCGGCTCCGACCACCAGCATTCTTTTGGGGATAGAATCAAATTCAAGCGCTTCGCGAGATGTTACAACTTCCTTCCCGTTTGGCTCAAGGAAAGGAAGTGCTGCCGGCCTGCTGCCTGTAGCAAGGATAATCTTATCTGACTCAAGAATTTTCTCTCCTCCTTCTGTCTTAACAGTTATTTGATTCTTGGTCTTTATGAAACCTTCTCCTTTAACAATTTCTATTCCGTTTTTCCTTAAGAGAAATTCTATCCCCTTCATCAGTCTCTCCACAATTTTGTTCTTTTCCTCTTGAACCTTCTTCCAGTTGCATTTTATCTTTTCTAAAGGACCTTCAATATTATTGTTTTCTTTTAGCTCTCTATAAATCTTCGTCTGATGCAAAAGATATTTGGCGGGAATACATCCATAATTCATGCAGGTCCCCCCTATCTTATGCTTCTCGACAAGAACAACTCTTTTTTTAAGTTGGGCTGCTCTGATGGCAGCTACATATCCACCAGGGCCCCCTCCCAAAATTGCCACGTCCCATTTCTCGCTCATGTTTCCCCTCTCAAACGAAAATAATATTCCTTCCTCAATCTATTATTTAAACAAAATCCTGTCTCCAAGAAATCAAAGGAATGTATTATACCTTTTCTCTCTTCTCATTTTAAGCCTTAAAAATTAAAAGGGGACAGGCTACTTTTTCTGATGTCGGAATCAGGCCTTATCATCTTGTGGTCAGACTTTGTCATAATGGTGTAAATTGGACTGCATCTCGTCTTTAAACATAACTTCATAATAAAGTCTGACCCCGGTAATCAAAGGCGCGAAAACATTTTTTCCTGATGGTAAGACCTGATCGCGCATAATAGAGACCTTCCTCTATCTTGCAGAAAAAGTAGCCTGTCCCCTTTTTTCTCTTTTTTATTTAAAATAATCTTGACAGTAAGAAGTAAAAAGCAAAAAATATGAACCTTTAAGGCTGCGAATACTGGCGGATCGTGAATTTTAAAAAACGCATAAGGACTGCTTTCATCTTTATATTGTTTTCATGTTTTCTCTTTCCTGATTCAGTTTATTCTTACGTACTCTTTATCTACCGTCCCTATTTTGAGAAAAAGCCGGTCAGCCAAGAAAAGAAAATCACTCTCCATGGAGAGTTTTTCGGTCATCTCCAACTTCCCAGCACGTTTCCCAGTTATAATGATCTCAGTGGAACAGCAGATATATGGAATTATGGGTTTCGAAATATCATCTTTATTACGGAAAACACAGTCTTCCTTGCCCAGCTCGTGACTCATGACGATAATCTTAGCCGCACTAAATTTGATTGGCACTTCTCGCTCAGACAATTCCTTTCAGAAGGTATTGTCTTGATTATAGGTCACGACAGTAATCATGACTCAGATCACAGGAGCGTCGTAAATCATAGCTTCTTTTACGTTAACCGTAATTATATAGGTCTCGGGCTTCCGTCTAAAAAAGGAGATTTCTATATCGAACCTTTTCTCTGGTACTTACTCAAGAACACAAGGCAGAAAGGATATCTTGACCTTTCAGGCGATACTCCCCGCTACGAATATGGCCTTAGGGTTGGGAGGTGGTTTGAAGATCGAGTTGGTATCCATTTTCAGATTTTTTATCAGACCGAGAAGTTCTTTTCTCGAGGTCAAACTCACATAGCAGACCTGATCATACGAATAAGGCTTTTAAACTGGTTGGAATTATCCGCAGGCGGGGGCATCTGGAAGGATATAAAGACAAGTCCGTTGGGAAATAAGCAAAAATTTTATAAACTTATCTGGGGCGTTGCTATTCCCTTTTAGGAATTGTATGATTAGTGCCCATAGAGCTAATATGAAGAGGATAGTTTCATCCACAAACAGCACGCGGCATCTAAGAACAATCACAGCATTACTTAAGTAAGGCACTTGAGAGGGATGCATCTAAAAAAATGTCTGTTGATTTTTTTCGTCATCTTAATCTTCTCTTTTGGCCGTTCTTTTTCTCAAACTTCCGAATACACAGATCAAGATTGTCTTTCCTGTCACGGCAAGCCCGATATCTCCCAAATCACAAGCGACGGCAAGGTCCGCTCCATCTTCGTCGATCCGGAGAAATGGTCGCAGGATGTCCACCACAAAGGCAACTTGGTTTGCGTGGATTGCCATACAAATGCCAATCCATATATCCATTTCAGGGAAGGTTTCATCGATGTGGATTGTGCTAGCTGTCACCCTGAAGAAGCAGAAGAATATCAAAAAAATATTCACTTAACCTTTGCCGCCCCTTCCCCCAATAAAGAGCTTCCCCTCTGCTACCACTGTCATACCAAACACCACATCCTTCGCCATGATGATCCATCATCGTCCGTGCATGAGGATAATGTGGGAGATACCTGCAGCACATGCCATGCTGAGGTCATGGTTAAAGGAATCTTCAAAGGCTCCTCTTTAGGAAAGATATCAGGTCATCGCAAGGGCGACCTCTCGGAGAGGTTTGATATGAGGGTGTGCCTAAATTGTCATTATGATGATTCCGCTCACGGCGCCAAACGTCCTTTTAAGGATTTTTGCTCCCGCTGCCATGATGTTCGTTCAAAAGCTAGCTCTATAATAGGACCGACACACCTCGATTCGATAAGATGGGTCAGGCTCAATTATATGGGCGGTGGACTTGCTATCCTTCTTGTTGTTGGAATGGGCGTCTTCTTCGGGTATAAATCGCGAAAGACGATAGCTGGAGGGATGAAGACATGGTATGAAAGCCAGAAAATAAAAGAAGAAGCACCAGAGAAGGAAAAAACAGAAACAGAACGAGTCGAGGATGAAAAAGAGATGGGCGGTCAAGATCAGGATGAGAAAGATAAGGGTGAAAAAGATGTTGGGGATCAGGATAGGAGCGATCAGGATAATAGCGATTTTGATAAGATAGACCAAGATAAGATAGATCAGGACGAAGGCGATCATATTAAGAGCGACAAAGACAATAACGATAAAGAGTAACGCAACAAAGTCATGAGCGATAAGAAAAAACGGTACGCCATGCTGATCGACCTGAGGAAGTGCGTCGGCTGCAACGCTTGCGCAGTGGCCTGCAAGAGTGAAAACGATGTGCCGCTCGGTGTCTGGAGGAGCTGGGTAAAAAAAGTAGAAAAAGGTCAATATCCCGATTCAAAGGAATTCTTTCTGCCTGCAGTCTGCAACAACTGCGAAAGACCAATCTGTGTCACCGTCTGTCCAGTCAATGCTGGCATTAAACGCCCGGACGGGATAGTTTACATCGATCCTCACAGGTGTATCGGCTGCCGGTACTGCATGGCCTCCTGCCCTTATGGAGTAAGATACATCAATCCCAGAAAAAAAATAGCAGAGAAGTGTTACTGGTGTCATCATCGAGTGGACGCCGGTCTAAAACCAGCCTGTGTGCTGGCCTGCCCTACGGGAGCAATAACATTCGGTGATCTTAACGATCCTCGAAGCGATATTGCCAAAGCCGTGGCCAAGAATGCGGTTCAGGTTATAAAACCTGAAATGGGAACCGATCCCCAAACATTTTACATCGGTCTTGAGCAAAGCGCTGTTGAGGCAAAAAAGATAAAAGAGGAATAGTGTCGTGGATACTCAGGTTCTTTATAATATCTTTCACCAGGATGCATTCGGCTTCAACATCGCTATGTATATCTATCTAACTGGTGTAAGCGCAGGGTCGTTTATCCTGTCCACCTTGGCCTATGGCTTTGGCCTGAGCCAGTACAAACCGCTAGGTAAGGTAGGAGTTGTTGTGGCCACCGTAGTCCTCATCATAGCCCCCCTATTTCTTCTCTTCCATGTAGGGATGCCCTACCGCGCTTGGCACCTTTTTATTTATCTCAACATGGCCTCCCCTATCACCTGGGGCTCATTCCTGCTGATACTGTACCCTATAAATTGTGTTATTTACGGCTATTTCATGTTTAAGGAAAACATGAAACTCACCAGGATCTTTGGGCTTATCGGTATCCCCCTTGCTGTATCGGTTCATGGGTATACGGGATTCATCCTTGCTTTCGGCAAGGCAAGGGCGCTCTGGAATACTGCCCTGATGCCCATACTCTTCCTTGTTTCGGCCGTTATCTCGGGTATTGCCCTCATGATTCTTGTCTTCATCGTTAAGGAGCGTTTCTTTTCAAAAGAAGAGAAAATCGACCTTAAGCTGGTATTTAGTCTCGGCAAACTTCTGGCCTGGATGATCGTCTTCGACCTCTTTCTCGTGGCATGCGACCTTATAGTCCTTTCTATTTCCCACTCAGACGCTCAAGCAGCAGCCCACCTGCTTCTCCGCGGAAAATTCAGCTTCCTCTTCCTTGTCGTCGAGAATCTACTGGGTAAGATAGTGCCCTTCATTCTCCTGACAGTGCCAAAGTTGAGGACATTGGCAACGACCATAGTTGCCTCGATCCTGGTAGTCATAGGAATATTTTTCATGAGATATGTAGTCGTTTTGGCCGGAGAATACTTGCCGCTGCTATAAAGGTATTTTAAGTTATGTCAAAAAGAATGATATCCAGACGAAGGTTCATGAAAACCAGCATCGCCTGGTTTACAGGAACAGCTGCTGGCCTGGGCTCGATGCAGAAGCCAGCTCCCGTAAAAAAGGCCGGCGTATCCCGATCCTCACTCAAACCCCTCCAAGTCATCCCCACCACGTGCGAACAGTGTCCGGCAGGCTGCGGCATCAATGCCTACCTCAACGGGGAGCGGCTCGTCCAGCTCCTCGGGAATCCAGCCCACCCCAATAACCAGGGCGGTATATGTGCCAAGGGTATTGCTGGCCTAAACCTGGTCAACGATCCCGAAAGATTGCTTTATCCGCTGAAGAGAAAAGGACCGAGAGGCGACGGCAAGTGGACTAAAATTACCTGGGACGAGGTGTATTCCACCCTGGCCGCGCGTCTAAAGGAGATGATAAGAGGCGGCGGGGTAAGCGAATTAGTGTTTGATAAGGGCCATGACGATCCTTTACTCGATCGATTTATAAATGCTATCGGAACAACTAGTGTCATCGACAGGCCGGCCTTGAAGAACCTCAACCGCACCGCAGCCTTCACATCAATGACAGGATTTCCATCTCTTGTCGAGGATGTCGGAAGAAGCCGATTCATCCTGAACTTCGGCGCCAATCCTTTTGCTAACCACGACCAGTTCGTAGGAATTGCCCGCCGGCTTATCCATGCCCGGGTCGAGAAGGGGACGAGACTTATCACCTTTGACGTCAGGATGTCCGAGACCGCGGCCAAGAGTGATGCCTGGTATCCAATCAAGGCAGGAACCGATGGCATCGTTGCCCTGGCGATGGCCAAGGTAATCGTGGAAAAGGGACTGGCCAACAAGGATTTTATGAACCACAAGACCAACTACTCACTGGAAATGATAAAAAATCACCTATCCCAATACACTCCCGAGAAAGCAGCCGAAGAGAGTGGTGTAAGAGCAGCAGACATCGAACACCTTGCAGTCGAGTTTGCTACGCACAAGCCTTCAATGGCTTTAATCGGAGGCGGCGTAAGCGATCACAAAAGCGGAACCCAGAACATAAGGTCTGTAGCCCTCCTTAACTGGCTTGTCGGAAACCTCGAGGAGGAAGGAGGCCTTTTCTATCCCCGATTTCCTGCAACTCTCGAGCCAAATGCGGCTGATTTAAGATCCAGGTTAAATTCAGATGATAATGTTAAAGGAATAACAGAATTAAAAGAGACCAAGACTCGAATTAACACCTATTTCGCCTATCTCTCCAATCCCGTCTACGAAGATCCTGATTGCAAGTCAACTGCAGGTTTACTAAAAGACGAAAAGACTGTGCCCTTCCTGGTGGTGATGGATACTCATCTAACAGAAACAGCCATGATGGCTGACATGGCACTTCCTGCGGCAACATATCTTGAGGGATGGGGATTAAGCAGCGCTCCATCACTGGATAAGTTTCCAATCCTGAACCTGAGACAGCCAGTTGTATCCATGATAAGCGCTGCTAAAGTTTTAAGGTCTCCAACCTTTGATGTGGGGAAGCTCCTGGAACCAATGTTCCGACCCAGGGGCGAGGCCGAAGAGGTCGGGAACGTGTGTCTGGAGCTGGCCCGTAGAATAAAAGGGCGCGTAGCAAGAAATCTTCCTTATAAAAATACGCAAGATTATATAACGAGGGTAGTCTCTTCAATCCCAGGTCTAAAGATGGAAGGCGGCCTTAAAAATTTGAAGAGCCGCGGCCTTTGGACCGACAAAGCTTCTAATTCGGGCGGATACCGATACAGCGGCGAGAAAGAACTCCCTGCCTTGCGCCAGAAGGTGGAGATCTATTCCAACGCCTTGAAGCAGAATGGATATTCCCCGTTACCAGATTATGAACCTCTATTCGTACCTGAAAAGAAAAAGGATGAGTTTATTCTCACCACTTTCAAATCCAATCTCTGGGCTAAAGGAACCGCCAACAGTAAATGGGCGAGGGAGATACTCCATGAAAACCGCTTGTGGATTAACAAAGATGTAGCGAACAGGTTAGGTATCAAAAATGGGGACAGGGTCCGAGTCACTTCTTCTGTGGGATTCTTAATCTCCCGCGTGCTGACAACTCACCGGATTCATCCCGAGTCTGTGGCTATGGCTGAAGGTTTAGGCCATTCGGCAGTCGGAAAGGTGGCCAAGGGCAAGCGATTCAGGAGCAATGACCAGGATACAAATCTCATCTGGTGGGATAAAAAAGGAAATGGTGTGAATCCAAACGAGATAATCGTAAGACAAGCAGATCCCATCGGCGGAGGTCTTGGATTAAAGGATACCAAAGTCCGTATCGATAAAATATGATGCATCCAAAAACGGAGGCATGAAAGAAATGATTAAGAAATACATTCAAATCGCCGCCATTTTTTCTTTCTTTTTGATATCCATATCGCCACTGAATGCCAAGGATAAAAGCAACCCAGGTGAAATAAAAAGGCTAACCTATTCGGGCAATAATGTCGTGCACTATCCATGCTTGAGCGATGACGGCCGATGGATGCTCTATACGATCGAGATCAAGGATGAAGAAGAGACCATAAACGCAGTAAGGATAATGAATGTTGGAGATGGAAAAGAAAGAGAACTCTTCAGCGACGGAGAAAAAAAGGCTCCAGCTCCGTTTGAGGATGTACGCCTCCTTGTTGGCTCAAAGCCACCTGTCTTGAGTGGAGACGGACGCGTGGCTGTATTTTCTATGAGTTTGGGCGCTCCGGCGAATATCCTTGACCATTACTTGGCTGTGGTCAACACTGACGGCACCGATTTCCGCGTCATCCCCTTCCCTATCAAAGCCCTGGAAGGAAATGACTTGAAGTCACTCGAATTTACTGGTGGAGATTGGGAACGATTATCTAATTATGCAGTGAGCAGTGATGGGAAGCGTATTGCCTGTATGCTAAAGGGACATCTGGGACCAAAAAGATACGGCAATCCGGGTGGAATAGTCCTCCTGGATGCTTCGACCCAAAAACAGAGAACTATCCTTGCCCCTGATTTCGATGGGAAAGGATGGGAATGGCCTTCATTTCCTCGCCGTCCGCTCATCGGTGGAGGATGGGCGTTTGCTTTAAGCGGAAACGGCCAAAAGATAGTGTTCGGAGCACAGTCTTCTGCAGATAAAACTGATTATGACCTTTATGTTGTGAATTGGGATGGAAAAGAGTTGAGGAGGATAACCGACTTCCGCGACCGCTGGTTCAGTCTGGCCGATATTAGTCACGACGGAGAGAAAATTTTTTTCTTCTATAACGGAAGAAAAAAACAGGGCATAGGGACATATGCCGTGAATGGCGGCGGGAAAGAGCTGAAGTACATAAAATCCAGGCTTGCACCCAGAGTAGAGTTTTTCGACATGTCAGGGGACGGTCTGCACATCCTTTTCAAGCATATTTATAAAGGAATGATCCTTAGCCTTAATACCGGCCTGGAGATGGTGGCCTTTGATGAAGGCACTCCTGGTTATGCCAAAGGTCTAACGCCTATGGACTTTCCCCGTATTCCAGCCTTCTGGAATCCAAAGATTATGAGCTTTAAAGGAGACAGAGCTCTGCTCGTCGGCCCTCCCCAGGGCAAAGAGAATCCTGAGATTTACATGTTAAGCATTGATGTGAAATAAAATGTCTTCTCGGAGGTATAAGAAGCAATTCAGGATAATAGCCAGCCTTATCGTTCTAGTCGTCTTAATCGGCGGAGGCGGCGTTGCTTCCTACCTTGTTCGCTACTCAGCAACAAACGAGCTTGTCTGCAGACAGTGCCATCCCGAGATATCAGAGCTGTGGAGAGAGTCCAAGGGACACCCAGCAGACCAAACAAGGTGTTACCAATGTCACTCGCGAGGGCTTGAATTCACTCCAAAGGACTGGAATGCCATCAAACATGCACGGGATCAATTCGTTCCACCCGAATATCTTGCTGACGACGAGCTGACTTCCCAGAGGTGTTTAGAGTGCCATACAGATGTACTCGACCTAGGATATAAGGTCAAAAAGAAAGTCATAAAATTCAATCACCGAATTCACTATGGAGAGGGGCTGGATTGCGTGGATTGTCACCGGCAAGCCGGGCACGAATATATGGAAGGCGGTACCAATCGCCCCTCGGTAACCGAATGCCTGGAGTGTCACCTCAGGGAATTTGAAGGGCCTCCCAAGAGCCAGAAATGCCTTAATTGCCATGATGTTATGCTGGCACCTGGTAAGTCCTGGTAAAATGATTAAAGCATTCGACATATTCTTTATCCTCTTAGCACTGGTGGTCTTTTCGTGGGGTATGAATAAACGCTTCCGGTTGTGGCGCGTTGGCAAAGACGATAATCGATCGGACAGAATGTGGTTTAGGATAAAATCTTTTTTAATGGAGGGAATCGCTCATCGGAGGATTTTACAGGATCGATATCCAGGCTTCATCCACCTTCTAGTGTTCATCGGCTTCATGGTTCCATTCATAGTTATTTTGATTACGCAGTTTGTGTTCACTTTACCAGTCTCGATTTCCAGGATTATATCCCTTGTCCTTGATATAATCGCCCTGGCCGCGATCGTTTCAACTCTCCTGACCGTTTATCGTCGTTATATAACTCGTCCCTCAAGGCTTGATAACCGGGCTGAAGATTTTGTCGGCCTTCTCCTCATCCTGTTTATCCTTTTAACCGGATTAATCCTCGAAGGCCTGAGGTTATCTGTGATCGGGAGGGACGCTCAGGCGTTGGCGCCTGCAGGGAAAGCATTAGCTCTCTTTTTTAACATGACAGGCCTTGATACTGCGACCAAGGGCTTTCTGGCCCTGGTTTTCTTCCGGATTCACTTTTTTCTCGTCCTGGGAACCATCGCCTATATCCCCTTCTCCAAGCTATTCCATTTAATCAGCTCTCCGCTGAATATGATTTATCGATCTCTAGAGCCTAAGGGTATTCTTTCTCATCTGGACCTGGAGGATGAGAAGGCAGAGAGCTTTGGGATTGCCAAGATTGAGGAGTTTAGCTGGAAACATCTTATGGATCTTGATGCTTGCATGCGATGCGGCCGGTGTCAGGATCATTGCCCAGCCTATTTGACCGAAAAGCCCCTTTCCCCGAAGAAAGTCATAAATGATTTGAAAGATCATTTACACCTAAGGGCTCCCCAGGTCATCAAGGCTAAGGCTAGAGGGACTGACCTCGAAGACGCCCCTCCTCTCACCGGGAGTGTCATCAAAGAAGATGAGCTCTGGACCTGTACAACCTGCCGTTCCTGTATGGAGCATTGTCCTGTCTTCATTGAACATGTGGACAAAATGGTTGATATGAGACGCTATCAAGTGCTGATGGAAAGCAAGTTCCCAAAGGAACTAACACAGGTTTTCAAGGGCCTGGAGACAAACTCAAATCCCTGGGGGATGGGGCGCGATACCCGGGGAGACTGGATTAGAGGGCTGGAAGTCCCTGTAATGTCGGAGATGAGCGGAAAAGATATTGACTTCCTGTTCTTTGTCGGCTGCATCCGCTCTTTCGATGACCGCAACAAGAAAGTAACTGAGGCTTTTGTAAAAATCCTTAATCATCTCGCAGTCAAATTCGCCGTTTTAGGTGTGGAAGAAGGATGCTGCGGAGATCCTGCCCGACGCGTAGGCAATGAATATCTGTACCAGATCCTTGCCCAGACCAATATAGAAACCTTTGGCCGCTATAATATAAAAAGGATCCTGACCACCTGTCCTCACTGTTACAACACTCTCAAAAATGAATATCCACAACTCGGCTTCAGCTGTGAAGTGGTCCACCATGCCGATTTTCTCAAGGAAAATATCCGCAATAAACGCCTAAAGCTGGATCATGCCCTGGCTAAAAAGACTACCTATCACGATCCTTGTTACCTCGGACGATACAGCGGCATTTACAAGTCGCCAAGGCAAGTACTTAATTCTATCCCTGCTCTTGATATCAGGGAGATGAAGCGCTCCGGAATCGATTCTCTGTGCTGCGGTGGAGGAGGAGGCTGGATGTGGATGGAAGAGACGATCGGAACGCGTATCAACATCAGGCGCCTGGATGATGCCCTGACCGTAGACCCGGAATGGATCGCCACCGCCTGCCCTTTCTGTATTACCATGTTCGATGACGCTGTAAAGAATAAAAACATGGAGGAGAAATTAAAAATCTGGGACATTGCTGAGTTGGTGGAACTGTCTATATTTGGAGAGAAAAAATAATCAGTTAAATTATATATTAGCGAAATGTGGGCTTGATGAATCAAGCCCCTACATGAATCAAGCCCCTACATGAATCAAGCCCCTACATGAATCAAGCCCCTACAAGTATATTGTGGAAGGCTGAGAGGGCTTTGTCTATATCTTTATCATCAATATCCTTATGAGTAACAAAACGGACTCTTCCTCCTGAAGTGGCTAATGCCAAGATTCCCTCCTCTTTTAGCTTTGCTAAAAATTCAGGAATGGAAATCTTGGGATGATTAAAGCCGAAGATGATAATATTCGTTTCTATGTTATCTGGATTGAGGGAAACACCAGGCATCTCGGCAATGGCTAAAGCCAGTTTCTTCGCTCTTTCATGATCCTCTTTTAACCTGTCCACCATTTCTGTCAAGGCAACTATTCCTGGAGCAGCCAGAATCCCTACCTGCCTCATGCCTCCCCCAAGCGCTTTTCTCACACGGCGGCCAAAATCAATAAAGTCCTTCGGCCCCGTAAGCATAGAACCTACAGGAGCAGAAAGTCCTTTGGAAAGACAGAACATCAATGAGTCGCCAAGTGCAGCGTAATCCTTCACAGGAATTCCAGAAGCAATACTGGCGTTGAAGACGCGAGCCCCGTCAAAGTGAATTTTTAGATCATGCTTATCCGCAACTTTTCGGATTGCTTTTAAATTTTCCATGGGCACAACTGCCCCACTCCAGTTATTATGGGTATTCTCGACACAGATAAGAGAGGTTCGAGGAATATGGACGGAAGGCTTTCTGATATTACTCTCCACTTCTTCTGGGTCCATAGCACCTCGGTTGGAAGGCAGGGGTCGAGGAAGGACTCTGGCGATAAAAGTCAAATGAGTGGATTCCATATTGTAAAGATGAGCCCGCTCCTCCACGATGACTTCATCTAATTCTTTTGTCCATCCATTTATGGCAATAGAATTTCCCATTGTTCCCGAGGGAACGAACATGGCAGCTTCTTTGCCCATTTTTTCTGCGGCCAAAGACTCCAGTTTCTGGACCGTAGGATCATCCCCTAATACATCATCCCCTACCTCAGCTTCGGCCATGGCTTCTCTCATTTTTGCTGTAGGCCTAGTGACAGTATCGCTTCTAAAATCTGAATACTCGGCCATCGCTCTTTCTCCTTTTATTTGAGGCATCATTATAAAAAAAATGAGTTCTTTCAGCAAATAAAAACGCGGATTTGATGAATCAAATCCCTACATAAAAAATTGATACGTTTCGTTTAGGAACGTCCACAAAGCATAAAAGTAGCGTGTCCCCTCAGGGGAATGTCCCCAAAGGAACTTTTTTGCCGTTTACTTGGTTATGAATCTATGGTATAGATAAAATTTGCTTCGCTATTTAGTTTTGGATTATGGAATCAAAAAAAATTTCTAATTTCATCGCTTACGCACTCATTTTTTTTATAATTTTATTTCTGAGCACCATTCTATCTTTTCGGATAATCATAAAAGGTGAAATGGTTACCCTCCCCAATCTCATCGGAAAAACATTGGAGGAGGCAAGCTCTGAGCTTGCCAGAAGGAAATTATCCGTTGTTCAAACGGTAGCTCAATTTGATACCCAATGGGAACGAGGAAAAATTATTTCTCAAGAGCCCTCTCCTGGATCAAAAATAAAAATTAACAGGGTAGTAAAAGTCACCCTTAGTGCAGGAACTGAGAAGGTTCTCGTCCCCCGACTCATAGGAAGAAACTTCCAGAATTCAAACCAAATTCTTAAGGAAGCTAGATTAAAAACGGGTAAAGTTTCTCAAGTACACACCTCCGAGTATGCGGCGGGAAAAATCATTTCTCAATATCCCCAGGCTGCGACAGAAGTTGGGAGCAACTCCCCTATCAGTGTTCTTATCAGTCAAGGAGAAAAGGAAGAAAAGTATCTTATGCCAGATTTGATCGGGAAGAAAGCAGAAATAGTCCGAGCGAAGCTAAAAGAATTAGATTTCAGAGTAGAAGATATTCGCTACACATCTTATCCTGGCTTGGAGGCAGGAATCACTATCAAACAGTTCCCTCCTCAAGGGTACCTCATCCAAAAAAAATATCCTATCACTCTGGAGGTAAGCAAGTAATGATCCAAATTGCCCTCTCAATTCTTTCCACAGCCTGCGCCAAAGCCGAGGAGGCTTTTAGGAAGGCTGGCTCTGTTATCCTTGACGAGGAAAATCCTCAGGATGTAATACTCAGGGGCAAAATTTTAGCAAGAAAATTCGGATAATCATGAATTGTTTAGTGACTGGAGCAGCAGGATTCATTGCATCCCACCTGTGTCGCAGACTCCTCAAGGAAGGATTCAAAGTCGTAGGTATCGATTCTTTTACTGATTTCTACCCTAAACGGATAAAAGAAAAAAATATAAAGCCATTGAGGAAGGAGGAAAATTTTGAGTTCATTTCTGGGGATTTAAATGACATGGATCTGAAGAAAATATTAAAAAAAATAGATTATGTCTTTCACCATGCTGCCCAGGCAGGAGTCAGGACAAGTTGGGGAGATAATTTTTCCGTCTATCTCAAAAACAATATCGAAGCCACTCAAAAACTGCTGGAAGCAGCTAAGGATCTCAATCTTAAAAAATTCATTTACGCCTCCTCTTCCTCTGTGTATGGCAACTGCCCGGATCTTCCAATGTCCGAGACAAGCCCTCTCTATCCTTTCTCGCCTTATGGAGTGACCAAGCTTGCTGCTGAAAATCTCTGTCTCCTTTACTACAAGAATTATGGAGTCCCTTCGATTTCTCTGAGGTTTTTCACAGTTTATGGTCCTGGTCAGCGCCCGGATATGGCGTTCCATAAATTTTTCAAGGCTATGGCAAAAGACCAACAGATCCCTATCTACGGCGACGGAAACCAGACAAGAGACTTCACTTATATAGATGATGTTATTGATGCTAATTTTGCGTCTCTTAAAAAAGGGAAAGTAGGAGAAATATACAATATCGGAGGAGGCACTCGGAAAAAATTAAAAGATATTTTTCCCCTTTTAGAAAATATTTGTCAAAAAAAAGTAAGAATGGTGCGAAAAGAAAGACAAAGAGGAGATATGCCTCACACCTTTGCCAATATTGAAAAGGCTCGGAAAGACCTTGATTACTCGCCCCAGATCAATCTCGGGGATGGACTCAAAGAGGAATGGCTATGGACAAAAAAACTCTATTCTTCCTAAGGGAGAAACAGAATAATACAATGAAAAAACTCTTCCTGGCTCTTACTATTTCTTTCCTCTGTCTTATAATT
>Ga0209427_10001093_pt1 | contig 30776 bp, 25 predicted proteins | sample DeeMarSWOR136_30_FD_187465 | JGI IMG/M metagenome (GOLD analysis project Ga0209427, IMG submission 187465) | Marine sediment microbial communities from White Oak River estuary, North Carolina - WOR-1-36_30 (SPAdes) (version 2) | ecosystem: Environmental > Aquatic > Marine > Intertidal zone >...
GAAACCAGCAGGGAACGCTCCAGTATTTGGTGATCTCGGCAAAGCCCATCTCCCAGTCAATGCCGGGGCTGCTAAACTCAGCACCATCCAGGGTTCCCCTCTCCACGGCCAAATATATCTCACCGCCGGGCATCTTAATGGGTGCGCCGCCGACTTGCTGGAGTATCCAAATGGTTGCCCGGGATGGCGTCCGCATCTTCTTGCCTTTATAGTCGGCAATCGTTTTGATTGGGCCGGTTTTTGCGGTGGTGCGAAATCCGGATTCCATCGGAGTCGATCCCAGGGAGAAATAGGTCATGCCGTATTTCCCATAAAGTTCCTGCATCTTTTCCAGGCCACCAAACTCATACATCCAGATAACGTAATCCAAATTCGTGAAGCCAAAGGGAAAAGAACCAAGGAAATCAAAGGCAGGATCTTTGCTAGCCCAGTAGCTGGGCCAATCACCGGCCATCTCAACCACCCCCTTGCTGCACCCATCAAACCATTCAAAGGCCTTCATCAGGGAGCCAGCAGGAAACCATGTTATCTCAAAGTTCCCGCCGGTCATCTCCATGACATACTTGATCATCTCCTGGTCACCATGGTAGAGATTTATGGCAGGTGTCCACGTGCTGCCCATCCTCCATTTGATCTTCTCGCCAGCAAGAACTGTGGATCCGAATGCAAGCACCATAGCTAGGGCAACAAACAATACTAATAATTTGCTCCTTCTCATTTTTCCCCTCCATGTTTTAACGTTTATACCCCTGATCTTCCGACAAGATCTCGGGGCTTTATCCTGTAATCCCATCACCTCCTTTCCAATCTATGCTATGTTTTTGGCATTCAGAGATACACTCACCTACTCAGCTTTCCCCATCAACCATTAGTAAAAGGCAAGGTACCGGTATTTTTACCCAGTTATCTATATGCTTGTCAAGGAAAAATCAAGGCACCGAGAATCTGCCCTTTGGGAACAATGCTTCACTTGAGAAAAGAATGGATTGCCGGCCTTATGCAATCGGGTTTCCAGGCATGGCAATAGCCAAGAAATCATCAGTACGTCAAGACCATACCCCCATCAAACAGGAGATCTCCACCGATGAGGTACCTGGAAAAACGGGAAAAGCCAAAAATGAACAGATTGGCAACCTCTATGGGTGACATCATTTCCTTGATCCGGGATGTGCCCATCATAACATCCCTGACTACCTCCTCAGGTGTGATCCCACGCTGTTGTGCCTGTGCAGGGATCTGTTTTAACGCCAAGGGTGTCTTAATAAATCCGGTACTCACGGAGAATGAGCGAATCTTTCCCTCTCCTTCGGCAGAGATTGATTGGCTCAATGCCCTCAACCCGAACTTGGTTATATTATAGACCGGTTTGTTTACTGTGCAGATGTGGGCATGAACAGAGGCCATGTTACCAATAACGCCAGAGCCGTCGCTGCTTTTTTTCATGTGCGGAATGGCCAGCTTGCTGAGATAGAAGGGAGCGCGGAGCATAATCCGCTGCATCAGGTCGTATTTCTCCATGGGGAAGTCTTCTACCGAGTCTATGTGCTGGATTCCTGCAATATTCGCAAGATACTTGATGGCTCCGAGCTTGGCCGCTTCTTCCACAGCATGTTCGATATCCCTATCTTGCGAAAGATCTGCCTTAATAAAGGTCATCTGTCCGCCCATTTCGCGGGCCATTTTCTGGGTCTTTTTGCCTTCTTGCTCGTTGATGTCCAGACCTACAGTCATCAGTTTGTTCGCAGCAGCTGCAATGGCTGTTGCTCTGCCAATGCCGGTTCCTGAACCGCTGACAATACACACGTTCTCAGGAGTAAAATGCTCATCTTGAAGGATCAGTATTTCCTCATGCCTTATCTCAGGCTCTCGGATATCCATCTTTGTTCCTCCTTTTTTGCTCTCGAGGGCTCCTGTCGCCCCATTATGGTATTGAGTTGACTTTATTAATAGGTCTTTATGGAGATCAAGGGAGTTTGGACATGATTATAGTTTCTTGATATATTATTATCCCAACGATTTTTCATTCAGAAAATTCTGGCAACGAACAAGAAGATCCGATTCACCACCTGGCCATTATACTGGGTGATATCTGACAGGTGCGCGTATTCACACGCGAGAAGAGAGGAAATCGAGGATACCACGATTAACCTCCTTTGCCTTTTCCAGGAAAAGCAGGTGGGCGGCATCGGGGTATACTACCAGACGAGCACCGGGAATCTTTTGGGCCAACTCCTCGGTCAAGGTCAGGGGCATAACCCTGTCCTGAGCCCCGGCCATGATCAAGGTGGGTTGGGTAACGAGATGGGCTCGCTGGGTACTGTCGAAACTTGAGCCAGCCGCAAACTGACGTGAAAAGGCGTACAGTGGTTGAGGGTTCTCGAGACGGATGGAAACACACCGGTCAATCAATTGTGGGTTTTCTTTGTAGAATGTCTCGGTTGTAGCCAGGGCCATGCCACGACGGACGATCTCCTCGGGCGGCAGGCTGGCCAGGGACGCCACCTCCTCCCACAACTCTTTGGTCATCTCCAGGTAGCGCGGACCGCCGCAAGAGGTGGCCATCAGAACAAGACGATCCACCAGGTCCGGCTTGCTCATGGCCAACTCCTGGGCTATATACCCGCCCAGCGATACGCCCACCACGTGGGTCTTTTTGATGCCCAGTGCCCTGAGAAGCCCCGCCACATCAGAGGCCATGAGGCCAACAGAGTACTCCTCGTCCGGCTTGTCACTCTGCCCCACTCCTCGGTTGTCAAAGACAATGGTCCTGTAGTGCTTGGCCAAATCCGGGATCTGAAAAAACCACATCTTTGAGGGGTAGCCAAGGCCCTGGATCAGGAGAACTGGGTGACCTGTCCCATGCTCCTCATAATATATCTGGATATCATTCACCTTCATGTATGACATCATCTCCTCCTTTCTTTGGTTCGGCTCCACTAACCCCACACAAGTTGAACGGCGGCGTAGGTAAAACCGATACCGGCTGCGGCCAAGACCACCCGGGATCCTTGATGAATTCTGCCCTCTTTCAGGGCCAGATCAAGGGATATCAACGGATCGTTGGGCCCGTGGTGTCCCACGTTTTCTAAAGTCGCGGATTGCTCAGGCGACAGATCGAATTCCTTAAGGACTCGGGCACGGTCTCGGGGATTGAGGTGCCGAAGAGCCAGATAATCGACACCATTCTCTCCTCCCTTCGCACGTCGAATAGCCTCTATAACTCCTTGACTAAACCGATTGTTCAGGTAGGTATGAATGGTTTGAGGGTGTGGGGTATGGTAATACATGAGAGTGGTTCCTATGGTCTTAGGGCTAAAAGGATGAACCGTACCTCCGCCCGGCACATATACCTGGTCGGCCATCTCGTAATCCACAATGACGGCCATCCCCAACAAGTGGTTACTTGGGTGCCCGCGACGAAGCACCATGGCCCCTCCACTGGCTGAGGTGGCCAGCATCCATCGGGTGTTGGGGTTTGTGTAATCCACCAGATCTATATTTCGCGTACCTCCCACAAGAAGCACGGTTCTGACCGATGTATCGCCGATCATCAAATCTCGGGCCGTGCGCAGGCCAATCAGCGAGGTGACGCCCTGCCCCACCATGTCGAAGGCCCAGGCGCTGCGGGCGCCTACTTCCTCCTGGATGCGGATACTGGCTGTCTGGGCCACGTAATCCTTGTATTCCTCGCCGGTCCAGATGACCACGTCGATATCACTGGGCTCCACCTCCGGCGCATGCTCCAGTGCATTTAACGCAGCCCTGACAGCCATAGGGACGGGCTGATCTGCATCAGAGGGTTTGCATTTCCGCTGAATGCCCAGATCAAAGACCACTTCCTCCCGTGAAAGGCCGCTACGCGCGGCCACCTCCTCCGCGGTTTCAAAGGTCTGCGGCAGATAGATACCGTAACTCACCAAGCCGATTTGAGATCCCCCTTTTTCCATGTGAGGTCCCCTGGGCCGTTACTACATTGCCTGTTGATTCCATGGGCTGGTCCTACTCATTATTGGGACCGCCATGCTGTTTCTTGAGGATAAACTTCTGCACCTTTCCTGAGGCCACGGTCCGTGGCAGTTCATCCACGATGACCAGGTATCTTGGGATCTTATATTTCCCCAAACGGCTGCGTAAAAATGCCTGGAGTTCCTCGAGCGTGAGCATGCCTCCTGGGTGGAGCTCGAGGATGGCCTTTCCCACCTCACCCCACTTCTCGTCAGGCACGCCGATGACTGCTGCCCCGGCCACCTGGGGATGGGTCTCGATGACCCATTCGATCTCGGCCGGATAAACATTGATACCTCCGGATATAAGCATGTCCTTTTTACGGCCGACGATGGACAGATGGCCATCTTCGTCGATCCGGGCCAGATCACCGGTGTGGAACCATCCCTCGCGGATGGCCTCTGCCGTGGCCTCGGGCTTGTTCCAGTAACCAGCGCACATGTGGTCTCCGCGGATGAGAAGTTCCCCATCCTCGCCTGTAGAAACCTGTTTTCCGCTGGAGTTCACAAGCTTCACGTCCACGTGGAACATGGGGTGACCCACGGTCCCCAGCTTGCCATTGGCCTGGAAGTTATTGGGACCTACCTCCGTGAGCCCGTAGCCCTCCCAGAGATGAATGCCCTTCTGGACCTTGAAGGTCTCGAATATCTCCCGGGGCAAAGGCGCGCCACCGGATACCATAAACCGTATGGAGGAAAAGTCTGTGGTGGCAAACTTGGGCGACTCCAGGAGCATCTGAAACATCGTCGGAACCGCAAAAAAAACGGTCACACGCTCGCCTTGGATGAGGTCCAGGATCAGGTCGGCGTCAAAGCCCTGGATCAAGACATTGCTCCCGCGGCAGTGGAACAGAGGCAGGGTGAAGACATTCCAACCCGCAGTGTAGAACATGGCTGAGTGAAGCACGGTCCGGTCATCCGAGCGCAGATCCCAGCCAATATTGGTATTGAAGGAGTTCCAGGTTATCATGCCGTGGGTCAGGATCACCCCTTTGGGCAGGCCCGTGGTCCCGGAGGTATAGATGATCAACTGGGGATCAGTTGCAGGCAGCTCCACTTCGGGAGGCGGCTCTGTAGGCAATTCGTCCCAGACAGAAGCAAGACTTTGGCCCACGCCGTTATCCTGGTCAAAGCAGACATAATCGGCCACGCTCACCTTGGACCTCAGCCCGTCCACGGTTGACTGGTGATCTTTGTCGAAAAAGAAGGCCTTTGGTGTTGCATCTTGCAGATAATAGATAAACTCCCCCGGCGCCAGGCGGAAGTTCAGGGGGACCAGGATAGCCCCCAGCCGGCTGGTCGCAAAGAAGAGCTTAATGTATTCTGCACGGTTGAAGGATAGCACCGCCACCCGGGCCCCATGCCCTATGCCGAGTTCGGATCGCAGGAAGTTGGCCATCCGATGGACTTCATCGGCTAATTGACCGTATGTGTATCGGCGGCTCTGTATAACGTCAACAAGGGCCTCCTTGTGAGGAAAGCTTCTTCCCCATCGCCCGATCCAGTCACCGTAAAGCATCCCCTAGCGCTCCTTTTGAATGGATTTAGGCCCCCAGCGCACAACCAGGGCATCCCAGGCGTAACCGATGCCTGCCGAGATCATGAGGATCACATCTCCGTCCTTGATCCGACCCTCCTCGATGGCGAGCTCCAAGGAGAGGATTTGATCATTCTGTCCGTGGTGGCCAAACTCCTCGAAGTATCGGGTCTGGTGTGGCTCCAGCCCTAACTGGCCCACCAGGTAATCGTGGGCGCTTCGCTTGATCAATAACGTTGCCAGATAGTCTACGTCCTCGCGGGTATAGCCACTCTTTTCCAGGGCCTTGTCAATGCATAACAGCCAGTTGGATAAGGAGTTTTGCTCCAGCCGCGCTTTCATACCCTCCGGGTCAAAGACGTCCAGATATTGCCAATGCTGGTGCAAGGCCTCCAGAGTCATGGGCTGCGCGGATCCGCCGGCGGGCACATAGACGTCTCCAGCGTAGGAACCGTCGCTCATAAAATGGCCTTCCAGTATCTGATTTTTGGGGCAGTCCCGTTGGACAAGGCATGCGACTCCCCCTGCTGCCAGGTAATACATCCATCTTACGCGGGGATTGGAGTAGTCGATGAGATCACTGTTGCGGTAGCCGCTGGCAATGAGTACATTGTTGATGGCCTCATCAGCCCGAATCATGTCCCGGGCCAGTTTGAGGGCAACAAGGGTCGTGCCGCAGCGCTGTTGTATGTCAAAGGACCAGGCGTTTTTTAATCCCAGCTCCTTTTGGATCTTGGGTCCCACCGGCCAGTTTCGGTACTCCTTGATTTCCTCGCCGCTCCAGATGACCAGGTCCATATCCGAAGGGCTCAGGCCTGAGTAATAAAGGGCCTTGCGTGCAGCCTTCAGGCCCATAGCCACCGTGTGATCTCCTGGTCCAGGGACGTTCTTCTGATACCAGCCCAGTTTGGTCCGGATGATATGGGCGGGGGTCTCTGAGTGGGCGGCGATATAATCGGCGTCGTGGTAGCTGTGAGGGATATATGTGGCCAGGCTCAGGATTCCAGCGGTTGCCTGAGGATCGGGCATCAAGTACCTCCTATGCTGTTGAGCTCAATCTTCTCCGCGAGCTATAACCCAAGATAAGATCTTCTTATGTGATCATTACCCGCCAGACTTTCAGCATGGTCTTCCATGATTATCCTGCCATTTTCAATCACATAGCCTCGATCAATTGTCTTCAGACATTGGCGGACATTCTGTTCTGCTATGAGAAGGGAGTGCTCCTTTTTGATTTCATTTAACCTGCGAAAAAGATCAGAGACAAGGGATGGCCCTAAACCGCACGATGGCTCATCCAGAATAAGCAATTTGGGGTCTGCCATGAGGGCACGGGCGATGGCCAGCATCCTCTGCTCCCCTCCACTCAATGTCCCTGCAAGCTGTCCCAGACGTTCCTTAAGCACGGGAAATATCTCAAAACCGAAATCAAGCCTCTCCCCTATTTTTTCCCTTGCCTCCGGAATATATGCCGCACCTGATCTCAGATTTTCCAGAACAGACATAAGAGGAAAAAGCTCTCGCTCCTGGGGCACCACTGCAATCCTACGCCGGACTCTCATATGTGTTTGTAAAGGGAGCATAGTTTCGCCATCAAAGGTGATTTCACCGCTTGCCGGCTTCACCAATCCCAAAATTGCATTAATCAAGGTCGTCTTTCCGGCGCCATTGGGACCAAACAACCCCACTGATTCATCCTCTATGTGTAAGGACAAATCCCAGAGGATGTGCAATTTTCCGTAAAAGATATTGATGTCCTTGACTATAAACACTATTCTTCCTCACCAAGATATGCACTGATCACCTGTGAATTAGTTGAGACCTCTTCATATGGCCCTTCTGCTATTACTTCCCCCCAGTCCAGCACAACAACCCTATGAGTTAACTCCCTAATTACCCGCATCACATGTTCAATGACAACAACAGTGATACCTCGGGCGTTGATTTTTCGCACCAACTCAATCATCTCCATAGTCTCATCCGCATTGAGGCCGGCCATCACCTCATCCAAGAAAAGCATCGTGGGTTGTGTTGCCAGGGCGTGAGATATCTCCATCTTCTTGATTTCGAGTGCCGTCAGCCTTGTTACGTCCCTTTCAACTTCTTCGATGCCCAAAAATTCACATATCTCCCGGGCCCTTTCTCGAGCCTTCCTTTGCCCAAGCCCTTGCCCGAAAAGGGCTCCTACCATGACATTTTCTAGTAAATTCATATCTCCCAGTGGTCTTGCAAGCTGAAAGGTCCTCCCTATGCCAAGCCTACATCTCCTATGGGCAGGTAATTCTGTAATGTCCTGGCCACTAAAGATGATCCTCCCATTTGTTGGAAGGTAGACTCCGGCGATGACGTTTGTTAGGGTAGTCTTTCCAGCTCCGTTCGGGCCAATTATCCCGACGATCTCATTTTCCATTATCTCGATGTTGACATTCTTGAGTGCAATTAAGCCTCCAAAATACCTCGTCACATCTTCGGTCTTCAAAATAGCCATCGCTCACACCTTATGAATCGTTATCTCTTTTTCTGAAAGCGCTTCGCGAGTGTTCCCACTATCCCTCTAGGAAAGAATAATATGACCACTATTATAATAATGCCATACACAAGGAGATGCCCATAGGGCATCAGCAATTTTAAGAACTCTGAGATTGATCCCAACAACATAGCGCCTATAACTGGGCCCAAGGTGGTGTATATCCCTCCCAAGAGGGCCATGGCCATGGGCAAAAGAACGAAGTTCAGGTCAAAACTTCCTTCAGGAGAGGCAAATCCGTAAATGTGGCCATAAACACCCCCGGCCAGGCCCTGGATGGCAGAGGTTACAGAAAACAAAAATACGAGATATTTAAATACATTGATACCGCTTGATCTGGCGACAATTTCATCGTCCCTGATGGACGTAACTGCAAAGTGGACCCTGGACTTTTGAAATAGGTTCGAAATGATAACGGTCAAGAAAGCAACCGCCAAGATCAGCCAATACGTCTTGGTGGGATCTCCATCAAAGATGGTGGATGGGAGAACTCTTCCTTCAGGCCCCCCTGTTAGTTCAGGGATATTTCTAGCGACCACCATAAAAATTCCACCCAGGGCCAAGGTGACAATAGCAAAATACAATTGTCTCAGCTGCAAGACCACGAGTCCTATTACCAACGCAATGAGCCCAGCGGAAATGCCACCCAAAAAGATACTGAACAGGGGGTATACACCTGCATCCAAGAACGTGATCACCGCTGTATAGGCACCAACCCCGAAAAAGCCATATATACCGAAAGAGATCTGTCCCGACCTGAGCAACATGTCCCAGGTTAAGGTCAGTGTCATAAAGATCAAAATATAGCCCGCCACGTTTAACAGGTAGACCCCAGTGTAAAAGGGAAGGGTCATGAACACTATAACGGCCAAGGCATAAACAAGATATCTCCAGTTTCTCATCTTACCCGCCTCTGGTGCGATCTAATGATTATCACCAAGAAAATCAGGGCAAAGAATATGATATCTGCCCATCCAGCATACCCCATAAAGGAGAGCACAAAGTTCTCTGAGATCCCAAGTATCAAACTGACCCAAATTATTCCTGCAATGTTCCCCATGCCGGCCACGGCGATAAGGCAAAACGATTTCATGGTAAAGGCGCCCCCCACCATGGGGAAAATGGAATGCCGGGTCATAAAGAGCACACCAATGGCCCCCACAAGGGCTATGGAGATACTGAAGACTATGAGGTAGGTTCTATCTACATTGATGCCCACCAGTTTAGCCCCGCGAGGATTCTGACCCACAGCAAGGGCGGCCTGACCGAGCCTGGTTTTTTTCAAGAAGAGAAGGAGTCCAACATGCATAGCAATGGCAGCAGCCACATAGACAAATTCAAAGGTACCGAAACTAAAAGAGCCAATGGAAGCGGATGAAGAGACATATCCGAGGATTATCTTCCTGGGCTGGGAGGTCCATAAAAGATTGGCGATCTGTTGTAATACCATTGCGAGTCCAAATGTCAGCAACAGTTGAATTAACTCTTCCTCTCCAAGAACATGTTTGATGGTTGCTAAATAACTAATTATGCCAATCACGAAAAATGCCACCAAGGCAGGGATAATGGCAAGGAAAGGATCCATTCCCGTATATACGTTCAGCCAGTATGCAAGGTAGGCTCCTAACATCATAAAGTCGCCGTGTGCCAGGTTGATAATGCCCACAAGCCCCAGAATGAGTGCCATGGGGAGGGCAATTGCAGCATACAGGCAGGATCTTTGAACGCCCTCTACGAGCACATAGGGTTTCCAATATGCCAAAACAACAGCGACTATTATGGAAATGACCGCAATTTGATAGTCTCTCTGACCCAGTCTCTTTATGAGCTTCATAATTCCCACAAACAATAAGGTTACATCATTACTCTATCCGGGCCTTTGGGTAACCTGCCATTTTTCTTGGGTTAAGGAACTCCGTGGAAATTCAGATCTGTTCTCCATCAGGGGCGATTGAAACGGAGCCCCTGATGGAGAACTCACTGCTTCTATCCCATCAACGTTCTTTCCAGCCTGGGAAGGGGTATTTCATCCTGGCAGTGGCAAACTCGAACGGCCAGATGACCTGTTGCACCCCACCCTGCCATTGCAGGATCTTCTGCCTGGTAAAACCCTGGTGCTTTATAATCTTGCTTGGCTTTATGGTAAGGGCCTCTCCCATTGGAGAGCCATACTCCATTTCCTCAAGTGCCTTTATCAAGGCCGCCTTTTCTATGGTTCCTGCTTTTTTGATACCCTCTGCCACAAAGTACACATTGGTGTAAGCAAGCGGACTGAAATAGGTAGCAGGTTCCTCGTTGAACATCTTGATGTAAGCCTCCCAGTAGTGTTTGCTTACAGGACTTACCTCTTTTATGGAAGGCGCCCACATACCATATAAAACGACGCTCTCCGCCAATGGTGATTTACCAAAATTGGGGGGCCAACCCGGTGGAGATCCTAAGAAAATGGGCGGAGCGAAGTTTATCTCCTTGGCCTGCTCCATGATGGGCAGGGCGTCAGCACCGTATGCAACCCAGATGAAGACATCGGGCCTATATTGCTTGGCATGTCTCAATATGGCACGATAGTCACCACCCCCAAGCAAGGCGCTCTTGAATGATTCTCCCTCTATTTTAAAGCCTTCGAAGAGAACTTTACTTGCCTTAAATGAACCGGTACCAAAGGCTCCTTCTTCATAGGCCCAGAACTGCTTATCTATCGAAACCTCCGGGTATTTTTCACTTATGGCTGTCCAACCTTCTAAATAGCTCGCCCCCTGCAAGTAGTCCCAGGGATGGAGATGGAAGTACCAGTCTTGCCCTTCGAGGGCCTGTTCGCATCCGTGGTAAGCTGCGCCTATCCAGACTGTCACCTTCCCGTATTTTTTCAAAACAGGGATCTGACCCAGGTGGACACCGCTGGACATGCCCCCGATGAATACATCCACCTTGTCCAGCGTGGCCAGCTTCTCTACAGCCGCAGCGCCCTTTTCAGGCTTCATCTCGTCATCCACCACGATCAACTTGACAGGGCGGCCCAGGAGCCCTCCAGCCTCATTGATCTCCTTTACCGCAAGTTTCATTGCCTTGGCCCCTTGATCACCCGTTATGTCAGCCAGCGGCATAATTGCACCTAATTTTATAGGTTCCGCCGCCTTTACATTGCCAACCAGAAAGATACCTAATGCTGCTGTTGCAACTAAAACAATAATTAGTTTTCCCCACTTCATTTTGCTACCTCCTTTTTTAAAAGATCTTGAAACACCTTTTCCACAACCTGATCTCTATATTGCATCACCTCCTTTTCCCTTAATTAACAGGATCTGACACCGAAGCAACACCTCGGTGTTATTCATGGAAGAAGCGTTAAGCCGATAAACGAAAATCTCCATTTCGGGTCGGACTCAATATGATTCTTGGTTGCTTTCCGAAAATTTTCCCTTGCCAATTCGCCGGTGTGAGGTATTCATTTATGAATATTTTTCCCTGAGTGCGTTCTTGAGGACCTTGCCCGCCGCGTTGCGCGGCAGTTGGTCCGCGAAAACAACGCTCTTGGGGACCTTGAATTTGGCCAGTCGCCCTTTCAAGAAATTGAGGATCTCCTCCTCGGTCAATTGCTCCCCAGGCTTGAAGGCCACTACTGCCCGGCCTACCTCGCCCCACTTGTTGTCCTTGATCCCGATAACGGCCGCTTCTGCCACCTGAGGAAGCTCGAATATGGCATTCTCCACCTCGGCCGGGTACACGTTCTCTCCTCCGGAGATGAACATGTCCTTCTTGCGTTCCACAATGTAGAGGTCGCCGTCCTCGTCCATTCTGGCCAGGTCTCCAGAGTGAAACCACCCGCCTGCAAATGCCTCTTTTGTGGCCTCAGGCCGGTTCCAGTAGCCCTGCATCATGTTAGGGCCACGCATGACCAGCTCTCCAACCTCGCCCACAGGCACATCGTTCATGTCATGGTCGACCACACGAGCCTCCAGGTGAAAAACGGCCCTGCCGATGGAGCCGGCCTTCTTGAGGGCGAGATCCTTGCTCAAAGTGGATATGCTGGGCGCAGCCTCGCTCATGCCGAAGCCCTGCTGGAGTATTATGCCTGCCTCGTGATACTGTCTGACCAGGTTCACCGGTAGCGGCGCTCCCCCGCTCATGACCAAACGGACTTTGTCGAAGGCCTCGGGCCTGAAATGGGGATGCTGTATCAGGAACAGGAATATAGCCGGCACCCCGAAGAAGAGGGTGATATTCTCGCCTTGGAGCAGCTTCAAGGTCTCTGCCGGGTCAAAGGTGCGCTGTATGACCACCGTGCCGCCGACGTGGATCATGGGCAAGGTGAAAAGCCCGATGCCGCCGATGTGAAACATGGGCAGGACCAGCAGGTCTCGGTCGTTTGAATTGAAGTACATGTCCAGTTCAAGATTGATGGCGTTCCAGAAGCTGGCGCCCTGGCTGAGGATAGCTCCCTTTGGGAGGCCGGTGGTGCCCGCGGTGTACATGATGATATGGGGCGTGTCAAGCCCTACCGGTTGATCGGGCCTTGGCTCATCATCCGGCTGTTGGTCCAAACCTTCCTCATATGGATCGACGCCTTCGCTTGCCCTCCCACCAATTACAATCAGCCGTTTTATCCCAGTCTCCTTTTTCAGAGACCCCACCACTTCGGCAAATCCGAAATCAAAAAGCAGGGTTTCGGCTCCACTATCAGAAAGGATAAAGGCCAACTCCACGGGTGAAAGCCGCCAGTTCAAGGGTACCAGGATCAGGCCCAGCTTAGCTGTGGCAAAGATCACCTCTACAAACTCGAGACAGTTATAGGCCAGAATAGCACATCGGTCACCATATCTGAGACCCATTGCCTGAAGGTATTTGGCCAGCCGGTTAACCCGACGATTGAGCTCCCGATAGCTAAGCCTCCTGTCACGATCCACGAGGGCCTCTCGATCTCCAGAAAGCATTTCCCTTTTGGTCAGCCAGAACCCAATCCCTTGCACGATAGGCTCTCCTCACTTCTTGGATACTAAAGAAAAAGTTTTCCCATTAACCCTGCCATGTTTTTTGCGAAACTGGTAACGGTCTCAAGGCCTATAGTGTCATCTTTTGCATCCCGGGCCCCGCCAGTGCCGGCCACGCCCACGTTCCAATAGATGGAACCGGGGACAGTGTACCCGTTGAAGAAAAACCAGAGCAGAAGCTGAGAAAAGGCCATGTTGTGCCCTGCCCTCTGGGCAACTGTGATCGGTCCCCCCACTTTTCCTGTGAAGAATTTACCGGACCAGTGCGACACGAAAGCCGCCCGGGAAAGCAGTGCCATCATCTGGGGCACAACCGAACTGACATAAACCGGTGAGCCAAGAATCAGACCCTCAGCCTCGCGCATCTTGGTCAGGATCTCGTCAAAATCGTCCCCCTTGATGGTACAGTATCCCTTCTCTCTACAGTCATAGCACCCTGTGCAAGGTTTGATCTCCTTTTCCCTCAGTGAGATTAATTCCGTCTCTATGCCCTCCTCTTCAAGCACCTTAAGAACAGTCTCTACATAGTGAAGCGTGTTGCTCTGCTCACGCATGCTTCCGGCAATTCCAACTACCTTCATAACCCTTACCCCCTTTCTTTACAGACAGAATCCGGCAGTTTCACCGTGGTCTTCAGTATGCCCTCTTTGAGCTGTTGACACATCAGCCTTAAAAAGTAGTCGTGAACAAAGCACTTTTTGAACTCTTCACTTTCCACCATGAGCCCTTGGTCAAAGGGCCTGGTTTTGGAGGCATGAACAGCCCTTTTTGCCTGTGACAATGCGTACTGGGGACTACGAAAGATAGACTTCAGGATTGTTTCAGTCTCGGCAAGGAGTTTGTCCGCCGGGGTCACTTGGTTAACCAGTCCCAGATCAAAGGCCTCTTTCCCCTTGTAAAGCCGTCCGGTAAGGATCATCTCCATGGCCCGGCCTACACCCACAAGCTTTGGCAAACGTTGGGTTCCCCCTCCACCTGGAATGATCCCAACCTTTACCTCAGGCAGCCCTATTCGTGCCGCCTCACTGGCCACACGGAGATCGCACGCCAAGGCAAACTCAAAGCCTCCACCAAAACACAGGCCGTTGATTGCCGCAACCAGGATGAGCGGACTTTCCTCCAGCCGGTCAAACAACTTCTGGATACGCCCTGAGAATGACCTGGCCCCTTCCGGATCGCACTGCATCATCTCAATACCGTCAGCCCCACCAATGAAGTAGGTATCTCCAGCCCCAGTAAAGACAACTCCCCTGGCAACACTCTTCTCTATATCTACCAGCATATGCTCCAGTTCTTCCATAAGCTCCGTGTCAATGGAATTCCGATCACCAGGGCGGTTGACTGTCACCCAACAGATATCTCCCCGTTTATCTACCAGAATCCGGGAATATTCCTCGGCCATCATTCCTCTCCTTATCAGATAACAAATCCGCCATTAGGGCTGAAAACCTGGCCGGTAAAATAGTCCGCTTCAGGCGATGCCAGAAATGACACCAACCCGGCGATCTCCTCTACTTCGCCCAGACGCTTCAGGGGTGTCCTCTTGATGACGTAATCCGAAAAACCTTCGGGCAAACCGTTAAGCATGGGTGTCTTGATGTACCCCGGGGCGATGACATTGACCCGGATGTTGTGGCTGGCAACCTCCTGGGCAAGAGTCCTGCCCAGCATATTGATTCCCCCTTTTGCCGCACTGTAATGAAGGGCCCCTGGGGTGGGGGTCAAAGAGGCTACAGAGCTGAAAATGATTATGCGCCCGGTCTTGTGCTCCTTCATCCAGCGGACTGCCTCCCGACAGGAGTAAAATACACCATCCAGGTTAACCGCCATCATCCGGCGCCACTCTTCATCATCAAGATCCTCGATAAAAGCTGTTCTGCCCAGGATGGCCGCTGTGTGGACCATCAGGTCCAGGCGCTCCACCCGTTCCTTTAGTGCCTCAAACAAGGAAACCACAGATTCGCTTTGAGAGACATCCACCTTGAAGGCCTCGGCCCGGCCTTGCATCCTGAGCACAGCCTGTGCCGTCTGCTGAGCTGCTGCCAGGTTCAAATCGGCCACAAAAACCTGGATACCAAGGCGGCTCAAATCCTTGGTCACTGACTGCCCCATTCCGGATCCACCACCGATAATAAGCGCGGTTTCAACCTTCTTTGTTTGCATGGTCCAGTCCGTATCCTTCATACTGCTTAAGCGCAGTTAATCTAAACATCCTTCTGTTTCTCATAGGCCCTGGCCGGCTTGCTCGTTGGAAAAACAACCAATTGTTTCGAATCCAGTTGGTCAAGAATGCCTTTTGCAACCTCCTCAGGGCTATCCATGAAGCCCCTGTATTTCTCAACCACAGGGGCCATCTCCTCGGCATCCGGCGATACGGTAAAAAACTCAGTTTCTGTGAGGTGGGGGCAGACGGCAAGAACACGAATCCCTGTGCCAGCAAGATCCCGGGCCAAGCCACGGGAAAACCCCACCAATGCGTGCTTGCTGGCCACGTATGGGGTCACCTTATCCGAATGAGCAATGAGTCCTCCGATGGAAGTCATGTTGACCACAATTCCTTGGCCCTGGGCCTGCATGATTGGCAAAACTGCTTGGGTGAGAAACACCGCCGCAAAAAGATTGATCTCGAAAATCTGCCGCCAATCTGCCTCAGTGGTGCCCATAAAATGACCATACATCCCCAGGCCGGCGTTGTTGACCAGGATGTCAATCCGGCCCCATTGGTCAATGGTTTGCTGGAAAATGGCCTTGCGATCTCCTTCCCGGATAAGATCAGCTCTCACGATCAGGATCTCCCCGGGACACCTTTCGGCAACCTCTTTGAGGCGGCCCAGACGCCGAGCCGCCAGAGTGACCCTGGCCCCCTGCCTGGAAAAGCCCTGGGCCAAAGCAGCGCCAATACCTGAACTGGCACCGGTCACGATCACCACTTTAGAGGTTAGATCAGCCACAGTGGAATCCTTATATTTTTATGAAAGGTGAATCACCTATCAGGTGTATACGGTACCCATGGCCATGTCAAGCAAAAAATGATCACCTTTTCATTTTTTTGGGTTAAGCCCGAAGAGCACAAATTCAATAATATCCTTTAATAATTGACTGGGGATTTCGGCCTGGGGATCCGTATTCCAGATGATCCATTTCAGGCCGATGAAGTGGGTGAGACCCATGAGGGATCGGGCAAGGAATACCACCGGGATATCCCGTACCTCCCCTTTCTGGATACCCTGCTCAAGACCTTGTATGTAGCCGTGAGCCATTTTTTTATAGTACCAGAGGGACACATCGCGACCGATCATCTCGAACTCTGGTACCACGCGGTAGATCTCACGGTGTTGACGAAGGAATTCGTAAAATGCCAATATACCCACGCGCTCGGCATCTCGCCGGTCCCGGGTCCTTACCACAACACGCTGTAGCTCCCGACGCATCTCGCGGTTGATGTACTTGACAAACCCCTCAATCAGATCACTCTTACTTTCAAAGTGGACATAGAATGTCCCTTGGGCCACTCCAGCCTCACGGGTGATCTCGGCGATATTGGCCCGATTGACCCCATACTGGCCGAGAACCCTCTCTGCCGCCCTGAAGATTGCCTGCCGGGTCTTTTCCCCTTTGGTCAGGGGCTCGGCATTTTCGGGATGAAGGGGGATGGGCTCTGGCAGGGAAAGAAGACTCCAGTCCGGCGGCCTTTTCCATGGTGCCGGTCCTCTGATGCCGTTCATGGCCAAGTCCGTAATAAGGTCCACAAGTTGTCGTTCCGACAGGGGTTGCTCTGAATTCCCCCATTCCAGGGAATGGAAGTAGCATATGCCGATGAGTCCGTATGCCACCATATTGGGATCTAGGGAACGAATGTTCCCGGATTGAGCATCGGGGCGAATGAAATTGCGATAGTAGCGGGCGATGGAATCGTAATAGGCAATGGTCACCCGATCAGTGAGCTCGGACTCCCCCAAAATACGGTGGAAGGCAAAGTTGTCCCGGGTGTGGTTGTAAAGCACTTGGACGGCTTTGGCCAACCGCTCCTCAAAATGGAGTCCCTCTAGGGATAAGGATTCAGCCTCGGCCATGAAGCGGGATATGATCAGGTCATTTAGCTCCAAGAAGACCTGTTCCTTATTTTTGAAATACTGGTAGAAGGTGCCCATGGAGACGCCGCAGCGACGGGTGATCTCCGAGACAGATGAGCCATAGTATCCCATCTCCTTGAAGACCTGGTGGGCTACATCCAAGATGGCGGCCCGCGTGGCCATGCCCTTTGCTCTCAGGGACCTACCTGAAGTCGAATTTTTATTCTGTATGGACATGATAAATTTCACTGCTGAATCATCTGTTATATTTTACATTAACATAACTCATGCGACGAAAACAATGGTATTATGAGCTATATGGCTGTCTGGATCGTCATAGAGTGTAGCAGGTAATGGAGCTTGCTTTTGGGAGATGTGAGTCTAGGAGAAAGCCGCTTGTTCTCATTGGCCTCTTTTTTTGCCCCAGAAATAATCGGAAATGACTATTTCTGGTCTGTGTTTTCATGACCCTTTTCTAACCATGCCATAATCTTGGTGCCCTTTCCTGGCGCCGAGGTGATCTCTAATTCTCCCTCAATAAGGCCCAACCTCTCCCTCATGCTTATGAGGCCAAGGGATTTTGCATTCTGTAAAGGAGAGAACACATCATCCACCACAAACCCTACCCCATTATCCTCAATGGTAGCACGTATTGTATTGCCCACGGATGTTAGGCTCAAATATGCCTTTGTTGCCCTGCTGTGTTTTAAGATATTATGTAGGCCTTCCTGGAAAAGCCTATATATGGTAATATTGATTATAGGTTTAAGGGGTTTTTGAATTTGCTCAAAATTCCATTTAATCTTAATCTCCGAGTATGATTTGAAGTCTTGACAAAGCTCTTCCAGGGCAGATATGAGCCCCAGATCTTCAATCATAGGTGGATGTAGTGCATGGGAAAGCTCCCTGATCTCCTTTATCGTTTTGTTGGCAAGATATGAAAGCTCACTCAATTGGTCCTTTATGATAGAGAGCCCGTCTGGTACCTTTTTATTCGTCCTGGAAAGGCCCATCTTTAATGCACCTAATAGTTGGCCAATGTTATCATGAATCTCCCTTGATAGAGATTCTCTCTCCCTTTCTTGGATCTCTATTATCTGTCTGGATAACAACCTTATCTGTTCCTCGGCCTTTTTTGTCTCTGTTATATCTTGAAGGGTTTCTACGACACCGATCAATCTTCCATTAAAGTCCTTCAGTGGGGCTGCGGTAAAATAGAGCCATTTCCCATCATGGCTCAGCTGGGGAAAATAATCTATGGCCTCATACGCCCCCTGTATTAGCTCGGAGGCGGTATATTTTCCTGGATACCATTGAGGAATATCATCTATCTTTCCATCTACCAGCAGATCAGCCATGCATGGCCTTTCTTTATTGTAGAAGGCCTTCCACTGCTGATTGGTGCCAACTATATCCTTGGCCTTGATCCCACTGTACTCTTCCAAGGCCCTATTCCAGTAAGTGACTCTATGGTTGGTATCAATGACAAATGTTGGAATAGGTGAACCATGCAATATGTTCTTTAACTTCTCCTCACTTTTTCTCAGTGCATCCTCTGCCCGTTTGCGCTCAGCGATTTCTTTAACCAGTGAATCACGAGAAACAGTGGTCGCGTGTAGATCTTCCGTCATTTTATTAAATGCACCAACAAGATCGCCTATTTCATCCTTTGAGCCATATGTAATCTTTATTGGTTTCAGGTCTCCTCCAGAGATTCTCAGTGCTGATCCCGATACCTCTGTAATCGGTTTTGAAAACTTTTTAGATATAAGTACGGCAAGCATGGTTACCAAAAAGCCGATAACTAAGGCTAATATAATCATTGTGTTGCGTATTTTATACGCAGCCTTAAAGGCTTCAGAAATAGGTTCAGTCACGATAATTCCCCAGCCCCAGCCATCAAAATCGCTATCCCCTTTTAATGCATACCGAGCGCTGATAACCTCTTCCCCCCTGTCGTTTTCATATTGTGTAATCCCTGTTTTGCCAGCAAGCAGATCCTTGATCACTGGAAATTCACGCAGGCGGTGGGTGGTAAGCAATGCTTTCTCATCAGGGCCTGCCAATATCTCTCCTCTCTTGTTGAGCAGGTACGCGTGACTACCACCCAAGGATCTTTCATCCAATACTTTTACTCTCTCTACAATATGGTCCATACATACCCTGGTGGTCAAAACGCCGATAACTTCTTTGTTAGTTTCATCTGTTATTGGCGTACTAAATCCGATCACCATCTCCCATCCTGCTGTTTCCGCACGATAGGCATCCAAGGGAATAACATCGCCCTGTTTGCCTTGGCTCGTTCTCTGAAACCATGTACTATCGGCCCTTGATTGGCCAATCAGTTCCTTGTGTGTACATGCTATGATTGTTCCATTGAGATCAATTACTGAAATTGCGTCATAAAAGGGATAAGACTCTGTGACCCGTTCTATATATTCTTGCTTTGCATCTGTGTCATTGCCCTGAAAGACATCAGCCTGGGAAAGGAGTCTGATGTCTTGATAGCGAGAACTGACATAATGGGATATCTTTCTTCCGCAATCCCTGGCAAGATCACTCAGGTGTGCTTTTGTATTTTCTTCCAGTTTGTTTTTGGTGATATAAAAGGAAATACTCCCGCCAATTACTATGGGGACCAGAGATAGCAGCAAGAAGTAAATGATGAGCTTCTTACCAATTCCAAATGTTATACCTCTCTTTTTTTCCATGTAGCTCTATCCCCCTGTAATGATCCTTATCGATCTTAATAAAGATCGCAGATCTTCCTGTATGCTCTAGTACCCAACACCCCCTATGGAACTCTTGCAGGAAGGGCAACAGCCATCCTTAATTATATTTTTGATTATGGAATAGCCCCACCTCTCAATCAATAGATTCCCACAATTATAACAGTAGGTGTTTTCGTTTCCCCTGCCAGGCACATTTCCCTCGTAGACATAACGGAGCCCTGTTTTTAAACCTATTTCCCTTGCCATATGTAATGTTTCTACAGGGGTGCGTGGTAGGGTTGTTAATTTATGTGTCGGATAGAATTGTGAGATGTGCCAGGGGATATCTTTATCTACATCCCTTATAAATTCAGCTATCTGACGTAACTCATCCTGGCTATCGTTTAGCGTTGGAATGACCAGGGTTGTTACCTCAACCCATATTCCGAGTTTTTTGGCAAGCTTGATATTGTCCAGAACCGGCTCCAGCCGGCCTCCACATATCTCTTTGTAGAACCTTTCAGTAAAGGCCTTCAAATCGATATTAATACCATCAAGATAGGGTGAGATCTCTTTTAGGGCCTCCGGTGTCATAAATCCATTGCTCACAAAGATGTTTTTGATTCCCCTGCGGTTTGCTATCCTCGCTGTTTCATAGGCAAGCTCAAAGAATATAGTAGGTTCGGTGTATGTATAGGCAATCGATTTACAGCCAGAACTGTCTGCCTCTTTCACTATTTCCTCTGGCCCCATTGTAGTGCCAACAATGTAACCTCTTTTCTCCTTTGAGAATTGCGATATGTCACTATTCTGGCAGTGTTTGCAGGTGAAATTGCATCCAACAGTGGCAATGGAATAGGCCCTAGAGCCCGGATAAAATTGGAAGAGGGGTTTTTTTTCAATAGGATCGATATGGGATGCCACGATCTTATCATAGACAAGGCTAAAGAGGGATCCACCCATATTTTGCCTTACCCCGCAGATGCCATAGTTCCCATCTTTTATGATACACCGGTGGTTGCAAAGATCGCATCTTACTTTACTGTCAGAGAGCTTTTCATAGAGCATGGCTTCTTTCATGGTTTTTACCTTCTCTCATAGGTGATCTTATTAAAGAGATGGCCCTGAATGATGCAGGGGCTCTTTACATGACAGTACTATCACGTTACTGCAACAACCCAGGTGTGTCAAGCCATGCCTTGCTTTTCATTGTTGACGTAACCTTCTCGAACTGGTACATCAATAGCAGTTAAAGGTGAGGCTGAAGGAGGTTATGCTGCTAGAGTTTTTGGTCTATATGGTTTTCCGGTTCTTTCTGTTGGTGATCCATCTCCTACCGTTTAGGCTCAATGCTATACTCGCCAGGCTAATGGGATGGGTCTATTACCTTATTGATAGGTGGCGGAGGAGGATTATCAAGGCCAATATTTCTGTAGTTTTTGGAAAGGAGCTGGATAACAGAAAGAGGAAGATCCTTGGCAGAGAGAGTTGCGAATATCTCTTCATGACAATTTTAGACTTTTTAAAACTACACAACATAGCCAACCCCGAAAACTACCGGAAATTTATCGAGATTAGGGGATTATCAAATCTAATGAAATCCATAGAAAGGGGCAAGGGTACGATTATCGTTATGGGGCATTTCGGTAATGTTTTCCTCGTGAGATATCTGTGTTACCTAAATATTCCCACAAGAGCCGTTATCATAAGAGAGATAAATAACCCCTACTTTGAGCGCTTTATTAGGTCCCTTTTTAAGGCACATGATGCGATCATGGTCCGGCCTGATGGGGCAGTAAGGAGGATGCACCAGTTGCTCCTGGACAATGCTATTATGCTAACCCTTGCTGATCAGAAGGCAGGTGGAAACCCGAAAGTGGGGAGGCACGGGGTTGTAGTTGACCTCTTTGGTGTTCCCTGCCAGACCCATATAACAGCTCCACTTCTTGCAAGGCGCACAGGGGCCAGCATAATACCTGTATTTTTTATAAGAAAGGGACCCGGGGATTACAGGGCAGAGATAAATGAACCTTTAAAGCTGATTCGTACGGCTGACGAAACAAGTGATCTTAAGAAGAATACACGGAAATTAAATCAGATTCTCGAAGATTATATCCGAAGGTATCCTCAACACTGGTTTTGGTTGCACAGGAGATGGAAGGATATACCTGGCCTTGAAGACCTTTATGCCACCAACAATCCCGGTGATCTGATAGAGAATTTCAGGCGGAACTTAGGCAGGCGATAGGTGGAAGGAGAAAGCGCATTAAGTAATGGATATAAAAGCATTACAGAAAAAGATACGGCAACTTCTAAAGGAAAGAAATGCCATTCTTTTGGTCCATAACTATCAGAGGCCAGAAATACAAGATATAGCTGATTTAACGGGAGATTCTCTTGGACTCTCTATTGAGGCGGCCAAGACCGAGGCCGAGATAATAGTTTTTTCTGGCGTTCATTTTATGGCAGAGACAGCCTCTATCTTATGCCCAGATAAGGTAGTGCTGTTGCCAGTTATATCGGCTGGGTGTCCTATGGCCGATATGATAACCCCTCAGTCATTAGCCGAAAAAAAGCTGGAGTTACCGGGTGTCCCGGTGGTTAGCTATGTCAACTCCCCTGCCTCGGTTAAAGCAGAAAGCGATATCTGCTGCACATCAGCCAATGCCGTGCAGGTGATTAATTCCCTTGCTGCCTACGATACTATACTTATGACCCCGGACAGAAACCTTGCCCGCTATGCCCAGCGGCATACCGATAAAAGGATAGTTTATTGGGAAGGATTCTGTCCTTACCATGATAGGTTGACCGCCCAGCAGGTCAAGATGGTCAAGAATGATCATCCTCGGGCACTATTCTTGGCCCATCCTGAGTGTCGTCCAGAGGTGATTGATCTTGCAGATGAGGTAAAGAGCACCTCTGGAATGCTTGATTATGCAAGAAAGGCCAAAAACAAGGAGTTTATCATTGGCACAGAAACCGGGATAATCCATACCCTGAGAACTCAGAACCCCGACAAGGTCTTTATCCCCGCTGACGAAAAAATGATCTGTACTGATATGAAGAAGATTCATCTGAGTGATATAGTAAATGCCCTTTTCACCAAATCCCCGGTTATTAAGGTAGAGGAAGGCATAAGGGTTAGGGCAAGAGAGGCAGTGGAGAGAATGCTGAGGGTTCCACGTGATTGATGCAGCAATAGCAAGAGAGATTCTCTCAAACAGATAGCGTCATCCATTGAGAAACCACATTTATCGTAGCCCAGATGATATCCAGCGGGAGATGGCTCGATATGGTGCTGTCAAAATTTACCGTGATCCCTGCGGGGAATTCATCATCCTTTTCCCAGAGGATCAGGGTGACCGGGACCCTTGGAAACACAGGTAGACAAATAGCTGCATCTCCCAATTTCTGTGCCTTACCATTGAGTCTCTTGCCGGCTGACAGGAATGCCCCCTTATCCTCCCCAAACAGCTCCCCCATGAGGCGTGTGTTAAGAGAGTGGGGCCCGCGGAAAAATGTTTCTCCACCAGGGATCTGCTTTTCATTTACCATTTTTCCACTCAGATCCATTGCCCGTGCCCCTAGTAGGTAGGTAAGGATAATAAGATCGAGCTCAAATGATTTGATTTTGGGCGCATGGCTATTTAAAGGAACAATAGACCTTGTTTTTGGTAGGATCTGAAAGGTTTGGCTCAGAAAAGGGAGAGAAAAACCTTTTTCATGATCATAGTTCACCAGGGCCTTATGGCAAATCTCCTCTGGCATCTCTGCTTCTAATTGAATCCAAAGGAGTGGATCTGGCTCGTAGGCAGTTCCATCCCATTTCCTTTGTCGGGATCTATCTTCTTTAATCACGGTTATCATTTTATCATAAAGTTTAGCTTTTCAACATCAGTTCAATCTGTTATCATAAAAAAGTAACCAATCACCTATCATTCATTAGGTGTAGGTATCGTGTCTATGGTGTTCACTTATAACTTCAGGCCTGCCCGTCCCGCTGTACGGGACGAGGCGGGCAGGTACTTTATCAGCCTGAGGCTGATTTAGCTTACTTTAGACGCTTCTTGTTAAGGGGGAATCCTTGGGGCACGATCTGGATCAGGTACTGGAGCTTCTAAGAAAGAAGAAACAGGATTATACTGCCTATAAGTTTAGAAGCAAGGAAACAATGGCCATCTTTGCCTTTTTTGATTTGGCCCAGGAATTTGCGACCCTTACTAATCTTTACAGGATAGCAGTTGCAGTAATAAACTTCTTTTTTGACTATGAAAGCTGCATTTATACAGTCAGACCTGAAGATGAAGCTCTGATGCTCCAGTGCTGCACTTCAGAAGGTCTTTTGGATCCACCTATACCAGCCAGGGCAGATGTTGTCACTCACGATAGTCCTTATAGAGCCGGTTCCTCCTTTTTTTTTCCTATTATTGGGAAAAAGGCCTTAGCAGATAAGGTCCCCCTTTTTTTGGATGATCAAATTTTGGGCATGTTCGAGATATACCCGGTTAAAAGGGTGAGTAACCATGAACTTCTCTTTCTCCAGAAATACGCCAACAGGGTCGGTTATAATATGCATAATAAGCTCGTTGTTGAACAGAATTTAGAACATATTCGGTTTATCAATCAACTCGTATCAGATATCGAACACAATGTGATTACACCAAACCTCTATTACAAGGCCTTTTTGATCAATATGAAAAGGAACCTAAGCAGACATCTTTCCGAATTAGAAGGCCTGAGCTCTATCCTGCCTAAGGCTGAGACCCATAACCATTTATCAGGAAAAGAGATTATCCAAGGAGTTGATAATCTCAACAGTATCCACCGGGATATGGGAAAAAAGATGGAAGAATTTGAAAGCCATTTTAAACATTTAAGTCTCTTTATCGAAACACTGTTTCGGGGGGAACATTTCAAGACCGGAGGCTATGTGCTCAAGAGAAGATCTTACAATCTTCTGAGGGATGTGTTTTTGCCAGAACTGGAGCACTACAGGAAAAGATTGAAGGATAAAGAGATAGATATAATTGAACCAGTCCATTTGCCTTCAGATAAGGATCTGACCATATTTATTGATCTGGGTCTGACAGCTCAGGTCTTTGCCAATCTTCTCTCCAATGCGCTGAGGTATTGTCGCCCAGTCCCGGATGAAGATGGGAACTATCGAAAGCATATCTCTTACCATATAGAGATAATAGGCCAGGAATCTTTTGAGATCCGAAATGCCCTTAAATTTGAGCTATTTAGCACAGGTAAGCCGGTTTCCACAAAAGAGGCACTCCTGATATTTGAAGATGGCTATAAAGTCCCCGAAGATAACAGTAGAGGGGGATCAGGGCATGGGCTTTATTTTGTTAACAATGTGGTGCAACTCCACGGAGGATACACAGGTTGTAGGCCTAGAGAAAATGGAAATGACTTCTATATAGTTTTACCAAAGGCCTCAGGCAAATATAGGCGAGGAAAGAAACCTAGATCTTAATCAATTTGAAATCTTCATCCTTTTCATATATACCCACAGGATGCTCCCCATTGTCGCCATAGTCGGTCGCCCCAATGTTGGCAAGTCTACCCTTTTCAACCGTCTCACAAAAAAGAGAAATGCCCTTGTTGATGACATCCCTGGCGTAACCAGGGATCGCCTGTACGCAACTATAGAGTGGGATGGCATAAATTTGGTGCTTGTTGATACAGGCGGTTTTGACCCCTCTCATAAGGGAACAATATTGGACGGGGTAAAAAAACAGGTGGAGATGGCTATTGAGGAGGCAGATTTGATTATCCTCTTGTTTGATGGGAGGGCTGGACCCGTGTTGGATGATGAGGAGCTGCTCATGTTTCTTAGGCGATCAGAGAAAAAGGTATTGTATGTGGTAAACAAGATTGATGGCCCGGAACAGGAGCACTTAGGCCTGGAATTCTATTCTTTTGGCATGGAAAGGGTTTTCCCCATATCCTCAGCTCATGGATACGGGATCGGATCCCTCATGGGGCAGGTCATTAGGGATCTCCCCACTACAGAGAAGCTCCAGGAGGAAGAGGAAGGCATAAAGATCGCAATTATTGGCCGTCCCAATGTTGGTAAATCCTCGCTCATTAATAGGATCATTGGCTCTGATAGATTAGTGGTGAGTGAGCTGCCAGGGACTACCAGAGATTCCGTGGATATATCATTTGAAAGAGAGGGCAAATCCTATCTATTGATAGATACCGCAGGGATTAGAAGAAGGACCAGGGTAAAGGAAAAAATTGAGAAATTTTCCATAATCAAGGCATTAAAGGCGATCAATAGGTGCCATATTTCCCTTATCTTACTCGACTCTGTTGCAGGTGTATATGATCAGGATGCAAGAATCTGCGGATACGCACTTGAGAGTGGCTGCGGCATTGTCATAGCCTTTAACAAATGGGATCTTATTAAGAATAATCCCTCTTTGATTAGATCCTTAGAGGGCTCTATTGACAGGCAGTTGAGATTTGTCTCTTTTGTGCCGACAGTAAATATTTCGGCTCTCACCGGAGAGAGGGTTAAGGAATTGTTTAGGGTGATAGATACAGTCTGGGTACAATATAGTTCCCATGTGCCAACACCTGCTATTAACAGGACCTTAGAGGATATAGTCAAAGGCCACTCTCCACCATTTATTGGGGGAAAGAGGCCTAAATTCTTTTATGCCACCCAGGTCTCTGTTCGTCCACCAACCTTTGTTATCTTTGTTAACAGGCCAGAGAGTGTTCACCTTTCCTACAAGAAGTACCTTATGAACCAGTTCAGAGAGAGATTTGGCTTACATCTCATCCCAGTAAGAGTCTTCTTCAGAAAGCGGTGAGACAAGAATGTCAGTAGTCTTTGGTATTTGTATCTCTCAACCATAGGTGGAATATTCAAGGGTAGTAAAACTTATAGCATTGGACGATAGGGGAAGAGCCCGGCAGGCAATTAGATTGGCCGAAAACGATTGAAAGGCCTTTGAAATTTGGGACATATAGGCTACTATTAGAGGAATTTAGGGAGGTGGCACGAGAGCATAATAAAGGGATTCTGGCAGCTCATTCAGACCTATAATGCGATTGATCTTTTGCTGTGGGCGATAAATAGGGCGGGAGTAGGGCCTGATTCTATCAGAGGTGCCCTGTACGGTATTAATTCCAAGAATGGCTCCACAGCAGGCCTTGCCAATCCCATGTATTTTCATCTTTAACGGTGCAAGAATGCCCAATGAGGAAGACCTTGACATTGAAGCTTGTGGGTTCTTAAATTTGACATTTCTCAGTAATCAGAGATCTACACCAACTGATTACTGATAACTCTAAATGGACATTATTTAACAAAAAGCACTTGGGGAGATACTATGGAAAAGATCGAGATAGTCTATGCAAGAGAGATCCTGGATTCGAGAGGAAATCCCACTGTTGAGGTTGAGGTGGGTCTATCTGATGGTGGATGGGGCCAAGCTGCTGTTCCATCTGGTGCCTCTACAGGTGAGTTTGAGGCCTTGGAGTTGAGGGACGGCGATTCAAAAAGATATTCAGGCAAAGGTGTCGTGAAGGCAGTAGAGAATGTCAATAATGTTATTGGTCCAGCCCTAACAGGGATGGATCCTTTTGCCCAATCTCTTATTGATAAGACAATGATCGAGTTAGATGGTACACCGAACAAAGGAAAATTGGGGGCAAACGCACTATTAGGTGTATCTCTCGCTACAGCAAGGGCCGCTGCCGATTCCTTAGGCATACCTCTTTATAGATACATAGGTGGCACAAAGGCGTGCAGGCTCCCCATGCCCATGATGAATATCTTGAATGGAGGCATGCATGCATCCAACAATCTGGACCTTCAGGAATTTATGATTGTGCCCAAGGGGGGAGGGAATTTCAGGGAGGCCCTGAGAATAGGCTCAGAGGTCTTTCATTGCCTTGCCAAGGTTCTCTCGGATAAAGGTTTCTCCACAGGTGTTGGTGATGAGGGTGGATTCGCACCAAATCTTAAGTCAAACGATCAAGGGATAGAAATGATATTACAGGGGATAGAAAAGGCCGGTTATAGGCCTGGTGAGGATGTAGTTCTATCCCTCGATGCAGCAGCCTCGTCTTTTTATAAGGATGGTAAATATAAATTCATCATGTCTGACCAATCGGAGAGAGATTCAGGGATGATGATAGAGTTTTACGCTGACTTGGCTCATCGCTATCCCATCTTCTCCCTTGAAGATGGTCTGGATGAGAATGACTGGGGTGGCTGGAGGATCTTGACACAAAGATTAGGAGACCAGATTCAGATTGTAGGTGATGATCTCTTTGTTACCAACCCTGAGAGAATCGTTAGGGGCATAGAAGAAGGATCTGCAAACGCTGTTCTGATAAAATTGAACCAGATAGGAACCCTCACAGAGACACTCCAGGCTATTGAGCTGGCCCACAGGGCCGGCTGGAAAACAATTATCTCCCATCGCTCTGGAGAGACAGAAGACAGTTTTATAGCTGATCTTAGCGTGGCTGCAGGTAGTGGACAGATAAAGACAGGATCCCTCAGCCGTTCCGAGAGGATATGTAAGTATAACAGGTTGTTGAGAATTGAGGAGGAATTAGGGGAGGTGGCCACATTTGACTTTCCTTCCTGATTGGCAGTCTTCATAGTATGAATTTAGGAATTGTGGAATTTCGAATCGCGATGTGCGATGTGAGATAGGCGCCACATACCGCATATAACTTTAGGCACTCATAATTGTCCATACATAGGATTCTTGAGAATATATTTCTTGTTGATCTCGATCTACCTCTTCCAGGCTTTTCCCGTTTTATAAGTAGCTGGATAATTAAGGAGGGAGATCGGGCTATAATAATTGATCCTGGTCCTTGTGCGACTATTACTACCTTACTTAACGCATTAAGAGAGATAGGGATCAGAGGAATTGATTATATCTTTCTTACACATATCCATCTTGATCATGCCGGTGGATGCGGAGATTTGACGAAGAGCTATCCAGATGCTGTGGTTGTTTGCCACCCTCAGGCAGTTACTCACCTCGCTGATCCAAAAAGACTCTGGCACGGCTCGGTGAACGTTCTTGGTGATTTGGCAAGGGCATATGGTGAGCCTTCCCCTGTAAACAGGGAAAGGATGTGCTCTGAGCGTGATATCCTATGGAGGGATTACATAATCCAATCATTGGAAACCCCAGGACACGCATCCCATCATCTGTGTTTTTTCTTTGGGAACCTTGTTTTTGCCGGGGAGGTTGCGGGCGTCAGAGCCCCTTCAGGGAACAAACCTTATATGAGGCCTGCTACTCCGCATCCCTTTAGGCCTGAAATTGCCTTGAGATCCATCTCCCTTGTTACCGAGAGGAACCCTCAAATGATATGTTATGGTCACTATGGGCTCCTGGGGGATGCGGTTACCATGCTAAAAATGGCGCACGAGCAGATAAGGCTTTGGCTTACCATACTAGAAGAGAGACGGAACAAAGGTCTCGCTCTTGATGAAGAGGAAATCTTTGGCGAGATCCTTACCAAGGATCCCTATTCGAGTTCTTTTTATCAACTGGAATCCGATATCAGGAAAAGGGAATCATACTTTATTAAGAATAGTATCAAAGGGATGGTATACTTTGTAGATAGCCAAAGGTGATTATAGACCTTCATTGCCACACCAAATATTCCTACGATTGCTATCTGGAACCACTAGATCTGATTAAGAGGACAAGAGAACTCGGTTTAGCGAGAAATAACTATTTGGATATAAATGCCAAGACAGCAGAAGTATACATCTATTTCAACTTGAAAATCATTCCTATCTTCCTATATGGTTTAGGGTTCTCTAATTGTTTCCAATTGTCCGTGGCGCCTACCAAATAGTATGTTAAGAGATTTCAAACCCCTTAAGACCTATTTTATTGAAAACCGGGTAGCGCTGATTCTGGGTCTCTCCAGCCTTTTGTTGGTAGATGCGCTCCAGCTTTTCATACCTCGAGTCATTAAAAGCTCAGTAGATGCCTTAACCGTTGGCCAGGCAAGCCGTGGCCTCTTGCTCACCTATGCCCTGATTATAGTGGGGATTGCTGTTGCCATGGCCATCTTTAGATACATCTGGCGGTATTTCGTATTTGGTCACTCCAGGAAGGTGGAAAAGGCCTTAAGAAATAGAATTTACAAACATCTACAGACACTTTCCCTTTCCTTTTACTGGAGAACAAAGACAGGTGACCTGATGGCAAGGGCTGTAAACGATATCGATGCTGTGAGGATGGCTGCAGGTATGGGGTTAGTGGCCCTTACCGATGGAGTTGTGCTTGGCCTGGCCACGATTGGTTTTATGTTATATATAGACATAACATTAACCCTCATTTCCCTCATACCCACACCTTTTATCTTCTATTTTACCCTTATTATTACGCGCAAAATGGGAAGGGAATTTAAGCAAGTACAACAGACATTCTCTGAATTAACAGAGTCAGTGAGGGAGGTGTTGGCCGGAATCAGGGTCATTAAGGTCTATAATCGCCAAGCATGGGGATATAGCAGAGTGAAGGATAAGGGAGAGACATATATCTCCAATAATCTTGATCTTGCCGCAACTCTCGCCATATTTTTCCCGATGATGACATTATTTACTAATCTTGGGCTCGCTGTCGTTATCTGGATTGGGGGACGGCTGACTATTCTGGGGAATATTACCACTGGTGACTTTGTAGCCTTTATTAGTTATCTCAATCTTCTCACATGGCCTATGATGGCACTTGGTTGGGTTACGAACTTGATCCAGAGAGCTTCTGCCTCAATGAGGAGGATAAACGGGATATTAGATGAGGTTCCCGAAATTACCAATCAAACAACTAATCCATTTAGGGGGGTTATTAGAGGTGAGATTTGCCTAAAAAATTTGACGTTTTATTATCCAGGGGAAAGGAATCCTGCCCTAAAGGATATAGATCTC
>Ga0209427_10001095_pt1 | contig 30732 bp, 23 predicted proteins | sample DeeMarSWOR136_30_FD_187465 | JGI IMG/M metagenome (GOLD analysis project Ga0209427, IMG submission 187465) | Marine sediment microbial communities from White Oak River estuary, North Carolina - WOR-1-36_30 (SPAdes) (version 2) | ecosystem: Environmental > Aquatic > Marine > Intertidal zone >...
ACCCAAAATATCACTACGGACATCCGATAATTTCGATTCTGTTTCTTTTAGGGTATCTTCAAGATTGGTTGTAATTTCTCCAAAGGTTCCTTCAACAGAAGAACTTATTTCACTTGCAACGTCAACTACAGAAAAAAGCCTATCTTTTAATGTTTTTTCAACATTTTCTGTAATTTTTTCAAATGTGCCCTCAAAAGAAGAGCCAATATCGCCTGCAATTTCAGCTACGGATAAAATCCTTTCTAAAATTTGATCTAATGTATTTCCAATTTTATTCACAAATTTTTCCTCAAAGAATTCTTGAATGTAACCAAATTCCTCGGAAATTATTTTTGATACGATTTTTTCTATTCCTTCTTCGGTGGCGTGATGAGTACCCACCACAGCGACAAATAGATCATTCTGAATTGGGAATTCTCCTTTGAAGTAGAGAAGAGGTGGAGGATCGCCGATCTCTTTTAGGCTTTGAGGATAGCTCTCATCAAGGATGGTCGAGATGCCGATTCCCATCTCCTCCAAGTATAATATATGGTCCCGAATCTCAGGTAAGAAATCTTCAGATTCATAAATCTCTTCAACTTTCTCAGAGGTCATCCTGGGCAAAGATAAAAGCTCATCACTGGTGGCTTTGTATACGTTCTCTGGAGAGCCAAAAGTCATAAGAAGCAGTTGAAATGTCTTGGGACCGATCTTGGCTTTCTCCCTTAAGGCTATCACATATTCTCTATATCCCAACAGACACCTCCAAACAGTGGATGAGAAAAATCTCAAACGTAGCTGGTTTTAGCTAAAGCCAAAACAAAAATCTTATCTGCCTTAGCTCGTCTTAAAATTTGAGAAATTTGCCCTATGGTAGCACCCGAATCGTAAAGATCGTCCAACAACAATATTTTCTTTCCAAAGATCGGAACGAGGTTATTCAAACGGTAAGTTGAGATCACGTTTTCTTTCTTACCTGCCTTATCAAAAATTCTTTTCTGAAGCTTCGTGATTCTGGTCCTTTTTATCACACCTTTTTCCCAGCGAATTCCTGTTCTTTCAGAAATTTTTTCTGCTAAAAAGGAGACAGGATCAAAAGGACGACTGGTAAAGGAGGGAGGAACAGTGACCATAAGATCAGATGATTTCAGAAGGCTTCGGCTGTTTATGAATTTAACCGCCAAGTCAGCCAATATTGCTCCTGCATCCCGATCGAACTTATATTTAAATCCATGTAATAACCTTCCTACCTGAGTTTTCTCAGTATGGATGCCCCCTAGTTCGCTATATTGACCCAATGCATAGCCAAAATCGAAATCCCCCACCAGAGGAATCAGATTCAGGCGGGTCACAGAGAGTATCTCGATCTCCTGATCAGGCTTCAAAAGCCATCCAAAGCCCAGCCCACTCAATAGCTTTTTGGTGTCGTTTATTAACATTTTCCATCTTTGGGATTTTTCGGATCTGAATTATTTTATTACAAAAGCAACAAGTAAGATTACATCCCCCTAACCCTCTCTCCCAAGAAGAGAGGGACTTCATAAATTTCCCCTCCCTTGATGGCAGTGAAGGTGAGCGTGATTATTGCAGTTTATTCAATGGGTTCGCTATAATCGGATCCTTTTTCTGTTAAAGCTAACAATGTGGCATCGGTCAAGAGGTTCATGGCATAAAGAAGATTATCTCTCTTTCTTTCAAAATCAGTAAAATATTCTTTCTTCACTGGCTTGGCGGGCGGAACGATCATCCTAAGGGGATTAACATATCTGCCGTTAGCCTTGACCCTGTAGTCCAGATGAGGACCGGTGGAAGCGCCGGTACTACCCACATAACCGATCAGACCTTTCTGTTTTATCTTAACTCCTTTTCTTATCCCCTTGGCGAAGCGGGAGAGATGTCCATAGGAGGTGACAAAACCGTTGGGGTGTCGTATCTGAACAGTTTTGCCAAATCCCCTTTTCCAACCGGCAAAGATAACCATTCCATCGCCAGAAGCCACCACAGGAGTCCCCACAGGAGCAGCATAGTCGACTCCCAAGTGGGGTTGGTATCTCCTAAAGATCGGGTGAAAGCGACTATAGGAAAAGCGGGAGCTGATCCTGCGATAATTTAAAGGAGATCTCAAAAATGCTTTCTTCAACGAATTGCCAGAAAGATCATAATAGTCTTTGTGCCCGGTGGGATCTTGATACAGCACTGCCTGATGAGTTTGTCCGCCCAAGTTATATTCGGCAGCTAAAATATCGCCATATCTTATGAACTTGTCATCCTTATGATATTCCTCAAAGATCAGACGAAAGGTGTCATCTTTTCTGGGCTCAGTCAAAAAATCTATGTCCCACTCGAACACCTCGGTAAATCTCATAATCAGCTCAGGACTCTCGCATTCGTTTATCATCGACTCCCAAAGGGAGCTTTTTATCTTTCCTTTCATTGATTTGACCACGCGATTAAACTCGACTGGAATTACAGCAACATCGAGCTCACCATTTTGTCCTTTCACCTCATATCTTTTTTCCATTCCTCTTTGATACTCAAAGAATAAAATTGAATCTCGAGTGGTTATCAGAGTATAGGAGTCTTTGGGTAAAGATTTTTTCAAATTAAACGAACCACTTAAAGTCGAAGTAAGATGGTGAATCAGTGGATGGGGAACTTTCTTTTTCAACAGAGAAAGATATAAAGATTCATTTTTGTCTAACTCCCCTTGAAAAATACAACCAAAGATCATCTCTCTCTGTTCATCATACTCAGAAATCTTCTTCGGCTCACCTTGAAATAAGTTTGCCCGCTTGCCCAAGAAAAGCAGGAGAAAAAGAAAGATAGAAAATATGAGAGCAAGTGCAGTTTTCGTTTTACGAAAGAATTGAGGGCTCATTTTGTCTCACAGAATACGTCTGCGGAATAAATGTAGATTTCGGCATCCTTATCCTTCCAGCAATTCTTGTCATATATTCCTGCTTTATGACAAATCTCCTCCAAGAAAGTTATTCTATCCCATCCTTGCTCGGTAGCGACCTGAGGCAAGAATACTCCCTGATGGTATCCTTTCTTGAGCACAATCCCATGTTTCCCAATCTCAACCTCATTCATATCCTTTATCTTTCTTAGAGGAGTCAAGACTGAAATTTCAAGCTCCAATTTGTCTAACTCTCCCGGTGTGACTGGAGGGAATCTGGGATCCCGGAGTGCGGCTGCCTCTGCCATCTCTTGGATGGTGACATATAGAGGTTTTATCCCCTCGATGTAACCGATACATCCTCTCAATTGACCATGCTCTTTGATGGTAACAAACGCACCTCGATTTTCTTTCAAAATGGGAGAATCAACTTTGAACTCTGGAAGCTTTTCACCTTTAACTTTGCCGTGTATGGTCTTCTTGGCAATATCCATAAGAACCTTCTTATCGTCCTCTGAAAGTCCCAGATCTACTCCTACTTTTTTCGCTTCTGACTTCGTTTTTTCTTTGTTGAGGTTTGCTGTGGAATTATACATCACCGCTGCCATGTATCCGACCACCCCGGATTTATCTCCGGTAACATCTCCAGAGTTGGCATAATTCAATACCTTAGCTTTATCTGCTCCCAAACCCTTTGCCGCAATCATGGTTGCCACGATGGGACCTCCTCCACAGGCTTCGCAGGCGCCAGAGGAAAGATCTTTATGCAAACCATCCGGATCGAAGGAATTTACGTGGTTTATCACGATATTATCTAAACGGACCGCTTCGTTGTATGGATGGAAGTGCGAAAGATCAGAGCTGGCCACAATCAAAGCATTCTCACCCTCCAAAGCTTTTGCCATAGCTTTGCCCAACGCCTCACAGGTGGCATAATCCTGATCTCCGATTACAATTGCAACCAGTTTGAATTTACCCAACACCGCCTGGAGAAAAGGAAGTTCAACTTCCAGAGAATGCTCACCTCTCATTCCCACAAAACCATGCCCTTTATCTGAAAGAAGAACTCTTTTATCTTGATCGGTTATCTTTCCCGCTAAAGCGGTGTCCACAGGAATCGTTCCGAGAGGAGTTTCATAGGCGCCGCCATTGTAAACAGAAGCGCCCGAAAAATAAGCGATGTGGCTGGGGGAAATTACCACCACCGTCTCAAACGAAAGTCCCTCCAAAAGCTTAAACGCATGAGCTGCTACCTGCCCAGAATACATATAACCAGCGTGTGGTGCGATCAGAGCTATGATTTTTCCCGGAATTGGTTCTTTTTTTGCTTTCTTGAAAAAATCAGTTAGTTCCTTGCTTAAAGCCACTGGATCACCGGTGTAAAATTGACCTGCCACCGCAGGTTTTCTTACTTGTCCCATTTTAAATCTTCCCTCCTTCTTGATATCTGCCTCTGCTTGCGAATTCGACTCTTTGGCACAATTTAGAAGATTGACAAAAATAAGCACAAATACAAAAAGAAAAAACAAAAAATTCAGATTTCTTTTCATCTCCTCTCACCTCGATTGGGTCCCATTTAACTCCTAACAGATTAAAGAATACTATCTGTTTAATCCTTTCATCTGTTGAGAACTAATCTTCTCTCTTACTCCAATACATACTTCTTGTAAATTCTAATTTTATCCTTATCGTACCATTTGACCAGACAAAGGTTGCGCACCTTAAATTTATATCTGGGATGATAATTCTCCAAATCTTTTTTGGCTTCTTGAAAACTGCTTTGGATGAGGTCTTCGCAGGCTAAGGTTACGTGAGGATGCCAATTTTGAGGAGAATAAAGCCTGAAGGTTTGTGAACAAAATTTTTGCAACAACGAATCAACTCTTTTGTGAATCCTCGGCAGGGTTTTTGTTCGAACCACCTCCATGAAGATAGCCGGGTCGGGCTTCTGAAAGGTATTTATTCCTTCTATCTTTATAAGAAATGGCTTTATCGAGGCAGATAGTTTTCTTAAATTTACGTCAATCAATTTAATGTCTTCGCATATCCCTCCTTGAAAACTGAGATGAGAGTGGGGAAAATTTTGAATTACCCTCGAATTATATTTCCTTTCGAAAAGCCGCCACATCCTTTTGGTCTCTTTATAAACATCGCCTTCCAGAATTGATACAACTCCGACTTTGATTAATTTCATTCAGTCATCTGAAAGCTTATTTCCCTGTGACAAAGGTTCGAAAGAACCCATATTTCTCCAATAAAGGCACCGGTTAAAGAGAAAACCTGCACCACTTTCAGGTTTTTCTTCTCTTGACTTTTTTCGCTTTTTTCTTCGTATCCAAAGCCAGCTTCAGCACTTCATCCATGGTATGAGCAAAAACAAATTTTATCTTCCTTTTAATCTCGTCCGGAATTTCCACCATATCCTTTTCATTCTCTTTAGGCAGAATTACGGTCTCTATGCCAGCCCGGTATGCTGCCAACGCTTTTTCTTTGAGTCCTCCAATGGGCAAAATTTGACCTCTTAATGTGAGCTCACCGGTCATGGCTAATTTTGATTTTACCGGTTTTTCGGTGAGAAGGGAGGCAATGGCGGTTGCCATGGTGATTCCGGCAGAGGGACCATCTTTGGGAATCGCTCCTGCAGGGACGTGCACGTGAAGATCATACTTTTCAAAGAAATCTGGAGGAATCCCCAAGTCTTTCGCACTGGATCGAACATAAGATAAGGCAGCTTGCACCGATTCCTTCATTACCTCTCCCAGATATCCAGTCAGAGTCAAAGACTTTTTGCCTTTCATCTTGGTGGCTTCCACAAACATCAAGTCCCCTCCGGTTTCGGTCCAGGCTAATCCAGGAACCACCCCCACCTGCGAGCTTCTTTCTGCTACCTCCAGAAAATATTTTATCGGTCCCAGATATTGATTAAGATTCTGAGGAGTTATCTCCAACTTTTTCTTCTCTCCAGAAACTACCATTTTGGCTACTTTTCTGCAGATGGTGGCGATCTCCCGATTCAGGTTTCTGAGTCCCGCCTCTCGAGTATAGTCGCTTATGATCTTTTTTATGCTCTCATCGGTAAAACTTAAATTCTTGGGCGAAAGACCATGATTTTCAAGCTCCCTGGGAATGAGGTATTTTTTGGCAATTTGAAGCTTTTCTAAATCTGTGTACCCCGGTAATTCAATCACCTCCATGCGGTCCCTTAGAACCCGAGGAATAGGATCGAGGATATTGGCGGTGGTGATAAACATCACCTTGGAAAGGTCAAAGGGAACATCCAAATAGTGATCCGAGAAGGTATGGTTCTGCTCAGGATCCAAAACTTCCAAAAGAGCGGAAGCGGGATCGCCTCTGAAATCCTTCCCGATTTTGTCTACCTCGTCTAACATAAAGACCGGATTGTTGGAACCGGCCCTTCTGATTCCTTGAATTATTCTTCCGGGAAGCGCTCCGATGTAAGTTCTTCTGTGTCCTCTGATCTCCGCCTCATCATGCATGCCCCCCAATGATATCCGGTTGAATTTCCTTCCCATGGCGCGAGCGATGGATATGCCCAATGAGGTCTTTCCCACTCCCGGAGGACCTACGAAGCATAGGATAGGTCCTTTCATGTCGGTCTTAAGCTTTCTTACCGCCAGGTATTCCAAAATCCTCTCTTTGACCTTCTCCAGATCATAATGATCTTCATCCAACACCTTCTTTGCCTTTCTAATGTCCAGGATGTCCTGACTGCTTTTGCTCCAGGGAAGGCTGGTGAGCCAGTCCAAGTAGGTTCGGGAAACCGTGTATTCGGCAGCAGCGGGATGCATCTTGGAGAGCCGGTCCAATTCCTTTTGGGCCGCATCTAAAGCCAAAGCAGGCATTTTGGCTTCCCTTATCTTCTTTTTGAACTCATCCAGCTCAGCCGTTCTTTCGTCAGCTTCCCCCAATTCCTTTTGAATAGCCTTAAGCTGTTCCCTTAAGATATATTCTTTTTGGGTCTTTCCCATCTCGGTGGCGGCTTGAGATTGAATTCTACGGGAAAGCTCCAATACCTCTACCTCTCTATTTATATGGGATAAAGCCTTTCGTAATCTTTCATTGACGTCAAAAATCTCCAAAATCTCCTGTTTTTGAGCTACATTTATGTTCAAATTGGAAGCAATCAAGTCGGCCAATCTGCTGGGATCGTCAGTATTGATAGCAGTTACCTGTAATTCCTCAGATAGATAAGGAGCTAAATCCACCACCTTCTTCAGAAGATCTAAGATATTCCTGGTCAAAGCCTCCGTTTCCACCGTTCGTTTCACCTTGTCCTTTATGACATCCACCTGAGCCACCAAATAAGGATCTGTCTTTACGAAATTTGTTATTCTGATTCTGGACAATCCCTGCACCAAAAATCTCACACTTCCGTCAGGAAATCTCAGCATTTTCAGAATCGAGCCGGCAGTTCCTATATGATAAATATCCTCCTCTGTGGGTCGTTCTTTATCGGGACTCTTTTGAGAGAAGAGTCCGATCACCTTTCCCCCCATCAAGGTTTCGTCGATGAGCCGGGCGTATCTCTGTTCGGTTATGATCAAAGGTATGATCAGATAAGGAAAGACCACGGTCCCCTTGACCGGAAGTATGTGAAGCTCTTTTTCGATCTCCTTGACTTCTTCGATAAGCTTTTCCTTTTGTTTTTGCAAAGCCGTTCCTCCTTCAAAATTTTCAAATCCGATCTATGGTTTTGCTCTTCTCCCAAGGCTTAGATTTCAAGGATCAGTTCAAGGGGAGCATTCATTCGATTTGAATCCTAACTTCTTTGGATTTTGACCTTTTACCTTCCTTCTTGTCCAGCCTGATCTCAAGAAAACCGTCTCTATACTCCGCCCTAATATTTTGAGGATCTATGCTTTCGGGAAGATAAATGTTTCTTTCAAATGTTCCATAATTTATCTCCATGTTGCGATAAAAGGTCTTATGGGCTAAAGCTTTCTCCTGCCGGTCGCCCCTAATTACCAATACGTTATCCGAGAGGGTAACATTCAGGTCTTTCTGCTTCATCCCGGCAATCTCCACCAAGATCACCACCTGTTGCTCGGTTTCAAACACGTCAGTCGGGGGTCTCCACAACCTTTTGGCGATTAAGACTGGAGAATGTCTTATCTTATAGAAATGATCAAACAATAAATCCATCTCCTCCTGAATCCTTCGCACATCTTTGAGAATATCTTTTTTAAGATCATCCATAAATCACCTCATCAACTATAGTCCTTCACACTCCTAAATGTCCTTCTTTTAAATCATCGACGGCCTTCCCTGTTTTCCTTAAGCCGGCGCTTGTCTTTCTGCGTTTGGTTACGGTCACCGACCACAGCCCGAGTTAAAGTAAATATTCAAAGATCCCATCATAATCGAAACAAAAATAACTTACAAGTTTTCTCACCGCAATAGCTTTTTTTCAATTGATAGTCCCTTTGTTTAAAATCCTTAGGGTCAGGGCACTCTGTCTTTTGCCCTCAATCGCCGAACAAGCTCTTGGACGTAATTCCGATCTTTGGCTTCAGGCTTATATTTCAAGTAAAGCTCAAGATATCTTATTGCATCTTCATTTCCTCCCGAATTAGCACATGCAAATCCCAGATTTCGGTAATTAGGAAAATAACTTGAATCTATCTGCAACCCTTTCTGGAATACTTCTTTTGATTCCTCAAAGGACCTTAAATTAAAAAAGAAAAATCCGAGGTTTTCGTAGTATATAGAATTCTTAGGTTGAAGTTCTATCGCCTTCTGGAGCTCATGTTTTGCGTCTTTGTATCTTCCTAAAGCCATGTAGGTTTTGCCTAAATCAGAATGAGTCAGATGATCGTTGGGGTCTTTTTCCAGAACCTTTTCCAGTTGCCAAGCCACCTCCTGATATTTGCCCACCTCAACGTAGACCACTCCCAGATTCTTAAGATAGCGTGGCTTCTGGATCAAGGCTATCGCTTTTCTCCACTCCTCAATCTCCTTATCCTTCTGCCAGCGATTTCTGTAATAATAAGCCAAAGCCTCATGACCCAAGGCACCCCTCTTTCCATTTAGCTCCAATATATGAGCGATCCTTTGCACTGCTTTTTCCTCAGCAGCGTTAACATAAATCCAGGGTAAAGTAGAGATGAGTGCAGTCCAGACCAACGCCGAAGTCACATATCTAAGCTTTTTTACCTCCGATTCTTTCAAAACATTAAGCAAAAAATAGATTCCCAAAATCGTATATCCCAAGCCGGTGAAAGCAAACAAATCCCAATCTCGAGGATACCCCAATTTGGGATCAACCACCAATCCAAAAATGAGGGCACAAACACTTACTATCAGGAGAAAAATGGCTTCACTCTCTTTGAATTTAATCTTGTTTAAAAAGAACAAACCCAAAATGATCCAAATGGGGATCCCCAAAGGGGAGATCAAAAGCTGGTGGTTCAAAAAATCAAGAAGATGGGAAAAAGAAAAAAGGGAATACGGGTCCTCGTTTGCACCCAGGGGGAAAATCAAGAACGAGCCCAAATCCGATTCTTGGGGGGTCAAATTTCTCAGAACCAGAAAACCTCCACTTAGGCACAGAAGAATCAAAGCCATGTTGATAATATTGACCCACGAGAAAGTTTTGCTTTTGGCTTCCGCCTCTTGTGATTTTTTAGCTACACCCAGATAGAGAACAGATGGGAGAAGAAAGATTGCAGAAAGATGAAGGCTTGCGCTCAAGAGAAAAAGTAGAGCCGGCCATAAAAATCCACATCTTCCTTTTAAGTAATACAAGGAAAAAAGAACTAAGCCCCCTAAAGTCACATACATCAGAGTATAACTCTCCACATATCCGAAGAAGAGCTGATTTGCCCCCAGGGTGGCAAGAATCGAAAAGACCAGCAATTTCTTTTGCCCCTCTTCTCCCATCAGATCGCTCAAAAGCAGAATAAAAAAAATAAACAGCACTCCGCCCAGGCAGCTAAGAATCGCATAGGTGGTAGAAGGGTCCAGCTTCAAGAAATTTGATAGTTGAGCGTGCAGGTAGAAATCTAAAGGTTCGGTTGGTGAAAACTTCCATCCATCTAAAATCTCTGCCACTCTCAGATTACCATCGCCCAAAAGGCGGGTTTTAACCCTAAATATCCAGAAGGGCAAAAAACTTACTATGCTGATGACAGCATACTTGTAATATGTATTTATCTTTTTTAAACCATTTTCTATAGGCGCCAGTAACTTAGCTAAACTGTCAGATACAAATCTGTTCACTTTAGGGATCAGGATCAACAAGCCAAGTCCAATCAAAAACCAGCGGAAAAAGAAAGGCATATAATGGAGAAGATTTAATCCCCATAACCTTTCTTTGGGGAAAAAAGAGGCTATGGCATGAATCAGAACTAAAAAGAGGCAAGTTGAAAATATGACCTTCTCGAGTTTCCTCATACGTGGAATCTAAAGAATATCACATCGCCATCCTGGACCACATATTCTTTCCCCTCTAATCCTAATACTCCTTTCTCCTTTGCCTGGTGAATGGAACCCTGCTCCCACAATTTATCGAAACCTATCACCTCCGCTTTGATAAAGCCCCTTTCCATGTCGGAATGCACGGTTCCCGCAGCTTTTATGGCCTTGGTTCCCGACGGAATGGCCCATGCTTTGACTTCATTTTCATTAGCGGTAAAAAAGGAAATCAGATCCAGAAGTTTATAGGAACTTTTTATTACTCTGTTCACGGCCGCTTCTTCTATCCCCAAATCGTCCAGGAAAGCTTTCCTATCCTCATTTTCCAATTGACTTAGTTCCATCTCTAATTTTCCACAGACTGAACAAACTTCAATCTTTTTTCGCTGTTGAAATTCACTTAACTCCGCCTCCAGTTTACCTTTAATCTTAATCTGCTCCTCATCGAGATTCAATATCAGAAGCAAAGGCTTTTGGGATAAAAAACCATATCCCCGCACAAGCTTCGCCTCCTCGGCGGGGAGATCCACCTCCCTTAGAGGAATTTCATTATCCAAAGCCTCTTTGAATCTATGCAAAACCTGCAGCTCTCTTTTATCCTCCTCACTTTTGGACGAAGCTACCGTTTTCTCCAAACGTTTCAACCTCTTCTCTATTATATCCAAATCGATCACCATCAGATCCAAATCCAAACTTTTGATATCTCTTTTGGAATCGATGGACCCGGAAACATGGATGACGTTATCATCTTTGAAAAGTCTGACCACATGTGCCAACTCATCCACCTCCCTCAGAGAATGATAGAATTCTCCTTCCGATCCCTTCTCTTTGGTCTCCTTGACCAAACCTGCTACATCGATATATTCAACCTCTGCTGGGGTGACCTTTTTGGGATTATACAACGGAGCAAGCTTATACAATCTTTCATCCGGAACCTTAACCACAGCTCGATTTGCCTCTTTTGCTCCTAAAGAGAACTCGCCGGTTTTGGCAGAAGCGCTAGTTAAGGCATTAAAAATGGAGGTCTTCCCCACAAACGGGAGACCAATTATTCCAATTCTCATGGTGTTTTTTCTAATGAGTGGCTATATCTCTGCAAACTGTGGGTGGACTCTATCTGGAGTGTCAAGCTTTAGCTTGACCTGATCCGGCTAAAGCCGGACACTCCAGCAGAGATCTGGCATCTCACCAAATGTTTATTTGACTTATATTCTGATAAACAAAATCCGGTTGAAATTTCTTATTTAGACTTTTTAAGATCTCCTCATCCTTATATTTTCCAGAAGTGACAAAGACAGTCCTCATCCCCAACTTTTTTGCACCCAATAAGTCCGATAGGGGATCATCGCTTATCATTACGCAATCAGCCGGTTCAGCTTCAAGCTTTCTTACAATTTCACGAAAAAATGTGGGGTTAGGTTTGCCAAAAACCTTTGCCCTTTTTTGACAAGCATATTCAAGAGCCTTCACCACTGCCCCGACGGAGGGAGATAGTTCCCCGTTTTCATCTTTATACACCCTGTTTTCGTGAAGGGCCAGAAGATGGGCATTGTTTTTAACCAGAGCATTGGTGGCGATTTTCAGCTTTTGATAATCCAAAGATGTGTCCAAACCAACCAGGACTGCCTCTGTTTTTTCATCTTCCTTTGTATCAATTTCATTTTCATTTAAGAAAGATTTTAGTTGAATGCTCCCTATCACGAAACAGCTCTTGATCTTTTTAGTCTTAAGCCAATTCAAGGCGGCACCCACACAGGTTACTAAATTTTCTTTCTCCAAATTAAATCCTAAATTTCTCAACAAATCTAAAAGATCACTCGGCCGGTGAGTGGTGTTATTGGAAACGATAACAAACCTGCGATCCTTTGATTTCAAAGAATTTATCCAGTCGATCGCTCCATCTATGGGGACAAAGGATTTGTCTTTAACCATGGTTCCCTCAATGTCTATTAAATAAAGGTGGTTCATGACAATTGCATATTACACTACTTTTATTGCTATGTCAACATTTTTAGGGTATTAAGCTCAAGCTTAACCTGAAAAACTCCCGAAGAACATAAGCTCTTTATTTGGTTCGCCTAACGGTTCGACCTTGCTCACCGTCCTGCCTCGCACTGAGTGCGCTTCTTTCGACACTGAGTCTCAGGACGAAGTGCGGCACGAAGTGAGCTTGTCCGAGGAAGGCGAACACTCCAAATATTATCAAACAATTTCTTCATTCCTTCCACCCCAGAAACTCTACATTTCTCACCCGCCACGTAATTGGCGAAATCAACAGATTTCGTTAAATCTTTAGTCTGTAAATAACATATCAAAAAACCGGCTGAGAAAACATCACCACATCCAGTGGCATCTTTGAACCTTCGAACTTTCGAGCCTTTGGACTTTCGAACCTTGCGGTCAAAGATCATCAAAGCACCTTCTTCTGCCAAAGTTACCAATACTGCTCTTAGTCCTAAATTCAAAATATATTTTCCAAATTCACTAATCTCTTGCTGCGATTTCAAATCCCTTTTAGCCAGTTCTGTCAACTCAGGTAAGTTCATCTGCACCATATCTGCTTGCTTTATCCATTCTCTCCAATTCCTTGGCGCATCAAAGTACCTCTTTCCAGAATCATCTACTCCCAATGTTAAGCTGTGAACATCCATGAAAATGACAGCGTCTGTATTTTTTCGCATCCTCTTCAAGGTGAGAAGCGAAAGATCGATACCGGAAATGAAATTGACCAAAATCACATCCGATTCCAAAAACGGCTTGATTTGAGAATAACTTAAAGGAGGGACCCTATTTTTGAGAGTCTCCTCTTTTTGATTTTTCTCATCAACCAAGAGAAAAGCGTGGTTGTTTTTAAAATCGACTTTCTTAACTCCTCTCAGTTCCACATTGCCGCAATTTTTCAATTGTGATATAACTTGATCATAAACATCGTATCCAAGGTTGCATACGGGATAGATTTTTACTTGCTCCTTGCCTAAATGTGAAAGGGTTAAAAGGTTGTAAAGGATTCCGCCGAAGCTTTCAGTCTTTTTTCCATCAGGGAAGATTATAGTATCTTTGTTTATGGTGCCGATGACTACGATTTTGAATTTGTGCATCGTTAGGATAAATAGCGCCAGACAAGTCTCGCTGCCCCGAGTCCTACTTAAGGAGTAGCAGAGCTTGCTCTGCGTCAAGAAAACGCCAGACAAGTCTCGCTACTCCTGAATGCTTAATTTAGTTAAAAGTGCTTCAAAGACTTCCTTTGTGGTGATTTCGGTCATGCATTTGAAATGTTTTTTCGGACATTTATCCTTCCCGTGAATTCCGCAGGGACGGCAATCCATCTTTTTTTCGACGATCAAATTACCTTCTCCATAAGGAGCGAAACCGAATTCGGGAATGGTGGATCCGAATATCGCTACCACTGGCTTCTTCATGGCTGAGGCGATATGAACCGGAGCACTATCGTTAGACAAAATCGCCTTACATTTGGATATGATTGCGGCTGATTGCAAGATGGTTGTCTTTCCTGCCAGAATAACCGACTTTTCCTTCATAAGATTCGCAATCTCCAGACAGAGTTTCTCATCTTCCCTAGAACCTAAAAAAATTACTTTGGTACCAGCCTTTTTAATTAGCAGATCTGAAACTTCAGCAAATCTTTCAGGCAACCATCTCTTAGTCGCCCACACCGATCCCGGCGCAATACCTACTATCTTATCATTCTCCTTTACACCTGACTCTCGCAATAATTGTGAAACATATGAATAATCCTTGGATTCAGGAAAAAGCTCAGGGGTGTTGTCCAGTAAATCACGACTGAAATCGTTGAGAAGCGAAAGATTTCGGTCAACTTCATGTGAATTGTTTTGATAAGTCACCTTTTTAGTGAATAGAAAAGAACCTGTGCTTTTGTCAAAACCAATCCTTTGAGAAATCTTTGCAAAACGGGCTAAAAGTGCGCTACGCAAATATCGATGCGGAATTAAAGCAAGATCAAAGTTTCTCGTTTTTATTTTTTCAATCATTTTAAAAAAATTTCTCAATCCTTTCTCTTTTCCTTTTTTGTCATAAACCATAATCTCATCCAAGTGAGGATTGTTCTCTACGACGTTCTTGGTCTCGGGAATCAATAAAAAAGAAATGAAAGAGTGGGGAAAAAGTTTTCTGGTGGCTTTTAACAAGGGAGTACAAAGAATCACATCCCCTAAAAAAGCGGTCTGAATGATCAAAATTCTGTTGATCATCATTTGAGATTCATTAGCTATCCCTGAGGTGTCAGAACCCCAGTTCTGGCACCTGACTAAAACTCAAAAATATCAATTTTTATGATAGAATGATCACCCTTAGAATAATTTCTGGCACTTGAATATAGCCAATCTTCTGGAGCCTCAACCAATCCCTTTTTTACTGGATTATTATGAATATAGTTCAACTTTTGAAAAAACCATTTTTCTGATTTAATTACTTCATCATCAAATCTGTCCATCCAAACTTTATGTCTCTGCTTGGGCAAGTCTCGTGCCGCATCTTCTAAAATTTTTATCTCACGAAACCTATTTTCTCCATATAGCTTTTCCAAAATCTTCTTTGCGGTAAATTTTTTGAAATCCTGTTGAAATTTGGATAACTGACCTTTGCTATTGTCTAATTGAACCAATAGATGATAATGATTCGGCATTAGAACAAAACCAAAAAGTTTCACATCAAATTTGACTCTATAAAAATTTAGATTGTCAATTAAAATCAGATAATCGCTGTGATTTTTGAAAACCGAAAAGAAATCCACGATAGTTGAGGTGACAAAAAATGTGGTTTCGTCCTTTAGTAGATTTCGGAGTCTTCTACCCATAACTATATCCTCGCTGTCAGATCGAGGGATCTGACAGCTCGTTATAGTGACTTTTATACAAAGCGTACGAAAATGGTCTGCCTGAAGGCAGACACTCCAGTCATTCTCCTCGAGATCCGTTTTATCCGCTCAATCCGTTGACAGCTATTTCAATACTCGTCGGTGGTGCTTTTCCAGCGGCGATGTGGCCAGAACCAATGATCCGGATATCGGCGCACATACTCCTCGAGCACGGTGGTATAAGCCTGAGTCAGATTTCGGATGTCGTCTTCTTTATTCTTGCCCTTCTCCATAAATAGTGGTTTCTCTATAATAATCTTCTGTCTTCGGCTGTTTCCTCTTATTATGAATCCTAAGATGATTGGTGCATTCATCCTTAGGGCAAAGGCAGCCGGACCTTTAGGAGTTGAAGCCGGTCGATTAAAAAAGTCGACAATAGTGCCATCATTTCCCGCATCCTGATCAGACAGCATGGCAACGAACCGATTATTCTTTAAAGCTTTGATCACTCCCTTTGCCGCTGCTCCCATTTTGATGATGCCGATCCCCACGGATTTTCTGTAATCGTTCATCAAATTATCCACTAAAATGTTATGTTGTTCCCCCACTAAAAAATCTACAGGATACCCCTTCTGGCAGGTGGCTGCTCCCATCAATTCCCAGCTACCGAAATGACCTGCTACCACAATTGCCCCCTTTCCTCCCCTTAAAGCCTCATCGAAATTCTCCGTCCCTTCAAATTCCACCATTCTCGAGATTCTTTCCTTATTTAGAGAAGGGAATAAAGAGTATTCCACCAAAGATTTTCCTATGTTCCTATAAGCGCTTCGTCCAATCTTCTTCAATTCCTTAATGTTTTTTTGACCACCCAAGGAATTTTTCAGATTAATAAGAGTGACCTTTCGTCTCACTCTGAATACATCGAAGGCCAAAAAGCCCAAAAAGGATCCAAAAGATAAAGCCAATCCGTAAGGAAGAATTCTCAATATCGTGCCCAAAAGGTAGGTGATCCAATATTCAACTTTGTGCTTTGTCTTCGGAGTAGTCATCCAAGGTCTCTCCTTTAGGTATTCCTTTTATTCCCCGTTCCTCCAATTCCCATTTCTTAAGGACCTTCTTAGTATGGCGTTTTTTGGCAAGATAAAACAATATAATCAGAAAGGCAAGCCCCACCCATAAAAGAAAGGTGTCACCAAGAAAGCTGATCCAGTTGTATTTGCTTTTTATATATGACTCAAACTCCATCTGAAAGGTAAGATAATTTGAGCCGATCGTCTTCAAGAATGCCAAATCTATGCTGGTGCCGGAAGCTAAATGATCAACCAATTCTCTTATCACATCCTCGCCATATTCGTAGGCAAGATAGGAGACAGCCAAGAAGCTTTCGGTATAAGCCAGCTGGGCTTTTTTTTCACGAAAAGCGTTTACCGATTCTATCTCAGATAATTTCAGGAGCGAACCGGTCAGGACTGCGCGAGCTACCCTAATATCCTGTCCGATCTCCCATTCCTTAGACTGGTGCATGGCGAATCCCTCATCCAACCATCTTGGGAGTGAGGCTCCCTTAGCCAGATTTCCCAAAAAGATGTGAGCCAATTCGTGGGCAACCAGCTCTGATAGGGGACGATGATAGTTAAAATGAAGAGGAGATTTCAAAACTATCACATTGCGGCTGGGGATGGCACAGCCGATGCCCCAATCTGGAAAACCCCCACCTACCATTGACCTGAACTCCTCATCGCTATCCACTACGTAGACGCTAACCACATCGGTCAAAGTATCACCCAGAAAGGACGAAATCTCTCGGTATGAGGATTCCAGGTATATGTTTACCTCCTTGGCAAGGTTCTGGTCGTGAGCGTGGATATTAAAATGAGGGGTACTTACGGTGGGCCCGGCAAATGAAATATTTACACATAAAAATAAACAGATTGAAATCGTGACAATTTTTTTCAACTGATCCATTCATTCAAAAGTCTTTTTTGGGGCTACTGTTAAAAGAGAGAATTCACAGCGCGGTCGGGCTACACTCGCTATGGAAAATCTATGTCTATTTTGGAATTCTTTTGGCCCTTGTTTCTTTTTTCTCACGAATTATCTTCTGCTCGATCCGTTTAATCCGTTGACATCTCCCTATTCTTTCTACTTCTTTTTAAAAAGATCTTTCAATAAATCCTCCCCCTTTTTCTTTAACTCCTCCGTCACCTTCTCCCCTTCTTGTTTAAGTTTTTGCGTCATTCGTTTTTTGAACCTCTCCTCAGCCTTGGAAGTGTCTAAAGAAAACTCTGGATTCTTGGCAGTCCCTCTTACATTAATATCCAAGACTACCCTTCCCTGATCATTTTTCAGATAAGCTGAGAGATCGCCTAAAGCATCAAAGCTGGAGGAAAGCTCCGAAGAAAGGACCGCGGTTAATTTATAATCCAAAGAGCCATCCAGTCCCACGAATCCGGAGAGTTCAAAATCGCCGCTTTTTGCGGAAGCAGTTAAATGGTCAAACCAGACTCTTCCATTTTGTATCTTGAAAGAGTTTCGTAAAGTCCTTATTTGTTCTTCTTTGAAAGTTTTGAGTTTCAAGTAAGAGGCGAGTGTATTTAAAAGCTCCCAATTGACCAACTTCCCGTCGGTGATAGTAGCTGTTCCAGAAGCGGTAAGCGACTTCTGAATATCCTCCACTTTATTTCCCTTTCCAGAAAAAGAGGCAGTGAGATTCAGTTTTCCAAACAGATGATCGTGGATAGCGGTGAATCTTGACAGAAAGTCGTTAGCCTCGATCTGACTGGCGCTGAAATCCAGGTTAAACTTCAGGTGGTTAATATCATTCAGATCGCAGCGGACTTTTCCTCCCACGGTGCCGGTGTAAACGTGGGAGGCGACATTCTCTATCTTTAGAATTCCGTCAGTAACATCCAAACTGCCAGAGAGATTAGTGAATTCGACTTTTCTAAAGACAAGCCTGTCAATAGAAAGTTGCCCCTTAACCTTGATGTCTGGCAGCAGTACGGTATCTGAAGCAGCTGCTCTTTCTTCAGCCTTGGTTTCTCTGCCAGCAGGAAATATCTTATCCAAATCCATGAAGGGTGAATTAAGGCTGAAATTCAAAACTGGCTTTTCTTCACCCTTGAACAAAAAGTAGGGAATAGCTTGATAAAATCTGCCTTGCAGACCAAATGAGGATTCCCCCAAAGACAAAGACAATTTGGTGATATTCACGTCGTCGCCTTTGAAGGACAAATTCCCATTCAATTTCTTCACGGGAACTCCTAAAGCTGGAGTGGCAGCTTCGACATCTCTTAGATTGACAGTGCCGGATAAATTCATCTCTGGTAGTTTTTTGATTCTGCCATATGCTTTTGCATCGATTTCCGTTTCTCCCTTTAGATTAGTTCCTGGGGGCATTTTCTTAAACTCGCCTAAAAGCGCTAAATCAAACTTCATCTTCAATTCAGAATTTAGATGAGGGTCTTTAAAATTCTCCAGCACTGCCTTAATTTCCAAAGGCGCTTTGCCCAATTTCGCTCCAGTTGAAAAGATACTCGCGCTTCTATTGTTGAAATTGATCTCTCCATATGGCATTTCAAAAGATTGAGGTACCTGAGTAAAATCTATCTTAACATCCTTAAACAAAAACTTCCCCTGTATTTCCGGTATGGTGGCTTCCCTCATCTCTCCTTCCAAAGATGCCTCAACTTTTATCTTTCCTGAGGTTTTGAGTTGATCCAAGGGTGAAGATTCCTCCCTGGGTAAGGAAGCTAAAACATCCTCCAAAAGTATTTCATCAGATGATACTTTTAAATTCATCTGCGGAATCGTACTTACTTTATCAACTTTGCCTTGCAAGTCCAGAGAGACTTTTGCGATCCTCATTGTCAGCAAATTTATAATTAAAGAATCTCCAGGCACATTCATATTTAGATCATGTTCCAACGAGAAGGTAAGTGGTGGAAGTTTTCCTTTATATTCAGGCAAATCCAATTCAATCTGATCTACGGAGATTTTACCTGTTGCTCTCACATTCTCCACTCTTTCATCTAAAGAAAGCTTTGCTGTCTCCTCGAATCCATCTAAGACGATCCTTTTTTTATCCCGATCATCCAGATAAAGGATTTTACCATCTTTTATCTCCATCTGGTCAAAGGCAGCCGGCAGGACAAAACCACCTTCTCCTGCCAACAGATCACCGAAGTTGGAGACACCTTCTTTGTTTTTCTCTAAATTAATCATAGGACTTTTCAGGATAAGCTTTTTGACCTCGACTCTTTTCCGAAGAAGTGGCCAAAACTTCACCCGCACCAAAAGCTGGTCAAATTTGAAAAGTTCCTCTTGGGTGAAACCGGAAGGGTTAAGAATCCTCATCCCTTTTACATCTACCCCTAAGCCACCCCAGATGGAGACGGAAATATCCTCTATCTTCACTTCTCTATCCAGAGCCTTCTCGATTCTCGGCACTAACAAAGATAAGAGCTTCTCCTTGGTAAAGATGATCTTTGCCACCACAGAGACCAGAACCAGCAGAACAACGATTGCTACAACAATGCCTATCAGTATCTTTAGACCTTTTTTCGATTTCACAAAGCCTCCTTGATGGTAAGCTTCATCCGCTTAATCCGCTGACCAATCATTGACCACTCTGTTTATTATTCCACCTCCCAAGACCACATCATCTTGATAAAATACCGCAGACTGTCCCGGAGTTATCGCTCGTTCAGATTTTTTGAATTTAACCATAACCTCATTTTTTGTCAACGAGGAAATTCTTCCTTCCTGCGGTTGGTGTTGATACCTGATCTTTATCCTACATTCTCTCTCTTTTTCCAAATCATCAAAAGCTATCCAGTTTAAATGGGAAACGGTAAAAGTCGACCTGAACAGGTCATTGTCTTCGCCCACATATATAGCATTTTTATCTGGCTCAATTCTAATCACGTACAAGGGTTTCCCCAAAGCGATGGAAAGCCCGCGCCTTTGTCCTATAGTATAGAAAGGAATCCCCTTATGCTCACCAATTTTTTCTCCTTTCAAGTTGAATATGGGGCCTCGCCGAATCTTTCCTCCTTGTCCCCTGGCCCTTCGACTCCGCTCAGGGCAGGCCCTTGACCCTTCGACTTCGCTCAGGGCAAGCCCTTGGCCCTGTTTATCAAGCCATTCTTTTATGAATCTGGGGTAATCGTCATCAGCCACAAAGCAGATCTCCTGACTTTCCATCTTTTCTGCCACCTTCAACTTGTGTTCTTTTGCTTTTGCTCTGACCTCTCTTTTAGTAAGCTCTCCTAAGGGGAATATGGTTCTGGACAAGTTCTCCTGGGAAAGCCCCCAAAGGGCATAGGACTGATCCCGAGTGGGATCAACTCCTTTCCGAAGCAAAAACTTTTTGGCCTTTTCATCATATTTGATTCGAGCATAATGACCTGTTGCAAGAAACTCTGCTCCCAGAGCCTTGGCTTTCTCCCATAGACACCGCCATTTGATCTCCGTATTGCATACTATGCAAGGATTCGGCGTCCGACCTTTTTCATATTCTTCCACGAAGTTTAAGATAACTGTCTTTTTGAAATCATCTTTAAAATCAATCACGTAGTGTGGTATTCCCATCTTTTCGCAAATTGCCCGGGCATCATTCAAAGCTTCTACGGAGCAACATCTGCCGTCTGGGTGAGGATCCCCTCCCACCTCTTTGAAATCCCAGAGCTTCATTGAGATTCCCACTACCTGATAGCCTTGTTCTTTCAACAAAAAAGCCGCCAGCGAGCTGTCCACCCCGCCACTCATGGCCACCACTGCCAGCGGTCTATTCTTTTTTTGCCTATCCATTAAATATTTTTCTTTCTGCTCCTGTAATCTTCTATGGCTTTTTGTAAAGCATCAGCGGCCAGATTGGAGCAGTGCATCTTGTTTGGGGGTAAACCATCCAGCGCCTCAGCCACTGTCCTCTTAGAAATTTTTTCTGCATCCTCTAAGCTCTTGCCTTTAACCAGTTCGGTGATCATGCTGGAGGTGGCGATAGCTGCCCCACAGCCGAAAGTTTTGAATTTCGCCTCTATGATGTGATTATCTTCGACCTTAATATAGAGCTCCATTATATCCCCGCATACCGGATTTCCAACATGCCCCACCCCGTCAGGATTTTCGATCTGCCCCACGTTACGGGGATTCTGAAAGTGATCCATTACCTTTGCTGAATACATCTTAAATTCCTTTTCTCAAATGATTTCATTCCCAAGCCATGAAGGCTTGGCTACGCACTTAAAATCAGTTTGGGGTTTGAAGTTTGTTAGGTTGTAAAAAGAAACTCAAACTCCAAACGAACAAACTGACAAACTCATTTACTTATTCGCATAAAGAGGTGACATAGACCTTAGCCTACTCACTATCTCAGGCAAAATCTTGACCACATAATCTACATCCTCCATGGTGTTATCCCTGCCAAAGCTGAACCTGATGGCAGCCTGAGCAAGCTCCGGAGCTATTCCCATGGCAGAAAGAACATGGGATGGTTCCAAACTTCCTGAGGCGCAGGCTGACCCGGTTGACACTGCTACCCCTTTTAGATCCAAACTCAAGATTATGGATTCTCCTTCGACTGCCTTAAATGATAAACTTAAAGTATTGGGAATTCTTTTTTCTAAATGCCCATTCAAAAATACATCGGGAATCGCTTGAGTCAATTTCCGATAAAATGTTTCCGTAAGATTCCTCAGATGCTTGGATTGTTCTTCCATCTCTTTATGGACAATTTCTAAAGCTTTAGCCAACCCCACGATGCCCGGGACGTTTTCGGTGCCTGCCCTTCTTGATCTTTCGTGACTACCGCCGTGTGACCAGGGAATTATCCGAGTCCCCTTTCTTATATAGATTGCCCCCACCCCCTTGGGACCGTAGATCTTGTGACCAGACACAGAAAGCATATCCACGTTTAACTTCTGCACATCCGCAGGAATTTTTCCCATAGCTTGAACTGCGTCGGTATGAAAATAAACGCCATTATCCTTGGCAATTTTTGCAAGCTCTTCAACTGGTTCAATGGTGCCGACCTCATTGTTCGCATACATTATGGAAACCAGGATGGTATCTTTTCGCAAAGCTTTCTTTAAATCATCCGGGTCCACAAAACCAGATTTATCTACGGGCAGATACGCAATCTCAAATCCCTCTTTCTCCAGAAATTTACAGCTTTCCAGAATGGCATGATGTTCGATCTTGGAAGTGATTATATGTTTTCCCTTTTTTCTGTTGGCAAAGGCGGTCCCTTTAATGGCCAGGTTATCCGATTCAGTCCCGCCACCGGTGAAATAAATCTCATTAGACGTAGCATTGATCGACTTCGCCACCTTCTCTCTCGACTCCTCCAATGCCACCTTGATTTCCTTCCCGAAACCATGGATGCTGGAGGCATTGCCGAATTTCTCTTTGTAGTATGGCAGCATCGCCCCCAGAACCTCCGGATGAACCGGGGTGGTGGCATTATGATCCAGATATACCCTTCTCATTTGCGAATCATTCATACAAATTTCCTCCTTATCGCTTTTAAGCCTGAAGCATCCTTTTGTAGATCCGCTAAAGTCACGCTGGAAAGGGCGTCATCTATTAAATCCTCCAATTTTTTCCATAAAATGCGGGAGACGCAAGCTTCAGGCCCCACACAGCTTTTTTCCCTGAGCTCAGGTGTGTCACAATAGGCGATCGAAATTGGCCCGTCCAAGGCGTTAATGATCTGGCTTACCGTTATTTTATCTCCTTCTCTGGCTAAGACATATCCACCCTTTGCACCCCTTACGCTCCTCACAATTCCTGCGTTCTTCAGCTTGTGAAGAATCTGCTCCAAGTAAGTAACCGACATCTGCTGCTTCTTAGATATATCCCTGATAGCTAACGGTCTTCCCTTAGGTTGGATGGCAATCTCCAAGAGTGCCCTCAATCCGTATCTGCCTCTGGTGGATATGTTCATCTTCTCGCCTCTCTTTACTATACAATTACGATAAAAAAATAATAATGTTTACTAAATTTGTCAAGATTTAAAAAATTAAACATTCAAAATTCAAAGTTCAAGATTCAAAATCTTGAATCCGGAATTTTGAATTAACTTAGGTGCTGGATTTTCTTTAAAAGATTCTGTGTGGCAGTTTTTACGTTAGCTGCACAGATCACTGCGGAGCCAACTGCTATTCTTTTTGAGCCAGCCTCGATAACTTGACCAAGGTTTTCCAGATTGATTCCGCCAATGGGGAAAAAGGGGATTTTCAGGGATTCTCCTGCCTGCTTTATTATTTCTAAGCCGATAGGCTTTTTTATTTTTTTCGTGGCGGTATCGAATATTGGACCGATGCCCACATAATCTGCCCCATGTTTTTCTGCCTCTTTGGCCCGTTCTATGTTTTGGGCAGATATTCCGATTATTTTGCTCGAACCTAAAATCTTTCGGGCAATTCCTGGAGGCAAATCATCTTGACCCAGATGGACTCCGTCAACTTTGAGATAAGCGGCAATATCGACCCGATCATTTACGATAAACGGTATTTTTCTTCTTTCGCAGATATTTTGAAGCACTGAGGCGAGTTCAAGAAACTCCCTGTCGCTCGATTCCTTGTCTCTATATTGAATCATTTGTGCCCCGCCCTCGATGGCTTGGATGACCACGTCTTCGATATTTCTATCTCCACAGATTTTCTTATCTGCTATAAGGTATAAATTGACTTTTGCCAGAGTTTGCTTTTTGTTCATAGGCCACCTGATTGTGCTATGATACCAGGAGTTTTACAAAAGCAATTTTTGAAGCGGTAGCCGCAACCTTTAGGTTGCGTAAGCCCGACCTCGCAGGCTGAAGCCTGCGGCTACCAATTTCCATGACGTGAAATGTAGCGGAAAGCTTTAGCTTCCCATCTCTTGGATTGTCGCTTATTTGCGGCTGCTATCAATGAATCAAACAAAAGCCTGGAGCTTTTATCTTTCGTCAGCTCCGGATGCCATTGGACGCAAATAAGATATTTATCATCCTTTGTTTCGATTCCCTCGATGACTTCATCTTTTTCAGACCAAGAACTTGCGATAAATCCGGGCGCTATTTTTTTAACCATCTGATGATGGCTGGTGTTTACGTCTATCTTCTTTTTCCTAACTATAGCAGACAGTTTAGTTTTCTCTTTAATAACTACAGGATGCTTTTTATGATAAAGAAGTGAGCCCTCCAGAGTATGGTCAAGAAACTTTTTCTCAAAAGAAAAGTCCTGGTAAAGAGTGCCGCCGAAGGCAACATTCACCAGTTGCATGCCCCGACATATGGCTAAGATGGGAATTTTTTTTCTTCTTGCTTTTCTCACCAAAGCCATTTCAAAAAGGTCTCTCTCCTTGGTCAGCCACAGCTTCTTTGCCTTCTTTTTTTCCTTATAAAATTGGGGATCGACATCTCCCCCTCCGGTTATGAGCAATCCATCCATTACTTTTAACATTTCATCCATCAAATTCAACTTTTTTGTATTTGGCAGGGCTAAAGGAACTCCGCCAGATCTTTCCACCGCCTCATAATAGCTTCTTTTCAGATAATCGAAGGCATAAGCGGTTGGATATTTTCTTTTTTTATTGTCATAGTCCATGGAGCAGGTGATTCCGATTATTGGTTTTGCCATTATTTTTTTCCTTTTTTGGAAACCAGAACCTAATTTAAGTTAGGTTTTGGTCTTGGCTTTTGGCTCTATATTTAAAATGCATACAGGATGCTCAAATGAAACCTTCCCGTATCTGGGCTCTCTTTGATGGGAAGTTGTCTGCCGTAATCTATCCTCAGAGGGCCAACCGGTGTGAAAAATTGAATTCCGATTCCGGATGTCACTTTTATCTCCTTAAAATTCACGTGCTTGGTTCTAAACCAGATATTCCCTGCATCCACAAAGACGGTATAACCGAATTTCCAGAAAAGGGCTCTGCGATACTCGAGGTTCCCCAACAACATAATCTTGCCTCCGGTGGCGTCACCACCTTCGTCCTTTGGACCCATGCTATTTTCCTTATAACCCCGCATTGTCGATGCACCGCCCATATAGAATCGATCGAATGTGGGGACACGGTCCTTGCGGCTAAGTCCATCCATATAGCCGAATTTCAATCGAGTGGCAAGAACGTTTATGATATTTCGTTTGGTCAGACGATTATATTTGGACCAGGAAAGAATGAGTTTATAAAAATTGTTATCTCCTCCCAAAAATCCTCCTACGTATTCTGTGTGCACTTGGCTAAAAGAACCTTTTAAGGGGATAAAGATATTGTCTCGACTATCTCTTTCTCCGGAAAGAATTATCTTGCGGCGGATGTTTATCCCCTGTTCCTCTTTGTAGCTTTCCAGTTCCTCTGGAGGTATGTTGTAAATATTTACTTGCTGATAGCTGTGGGTGAGCCATATTTTGGTATAGCTTTTGAATTCCCGGCTGAAGTTGATATTTCCTCCAAACGACTCGATGCGATACGGCTGCACGGCGCTTTTGACCCCTGGCTCATAATAGAAGTCTAAGTTCAAAACGGTTCGCGTCCCCAAAAACCAGGGTTCTACATATCCGACGGCGAATCGATTGGAAAGCCTCTCTATTTTGGGGATAATCTTGTAGCTGTGATAGGCAGAGAATCCTATCTTTCTGGAAGTTCCCGCTAAATTTCTGTTTCCCCATTTACCAGTGAAATCGACCGTCAGATATTCCTGCTGATCGGGAGTTTGGGGACGATTCTGGGCCAGTTCCGCTTTGACTCCAATATAGTTTGGCTTCTTCTCAACTAACTTCAAAATGAAATCCGGATTTTGTGGTTTTATCTCTGGATCCTTAGCATCTAAACTGATGTAATTGAAAAGTTCGGTGGAGAAGACCCTCTGCTCACTGTCGATGATCTTCGCCCGGGAATATACTTCTCCCTTTTTTATGGTCAGCTCCCTTTTGGCCACGTTTTCTTTGGTCCGCTTCAAACCCTTGCAAGATACCTCTCCGAAAAACACCTTTTTATCTTCACTTACATTGAAGATCACCTCTGCTTGTCTTTTATCTTTGCTCATGGTGATCAAAGTCTGAATATCAGCGTAAGGGTAACCATTATTCGCATACACGGTCTTGATGTCAAAGGCGACCTCATTGAGTTTCACCCTATTTAAGGGATCTCCTGCTTTTAAGACTTTCATCTCCTTTCTGACTTTTCCTTCAAATTCAGCCAACCCACCGCTGAGGGATATCTTACTAATTTTGGTCTGAATCCCTTCCTTTATGATCACCCTCACTATAACTCGGCTGTTCTCCTTTTCCACTCCTTCGATTTTGGACTCCGCTTCCAAGAATCCGTTCACATGATATAAAGAATCGATGGCGAATTGATCCATTTCGGCTTTTTTCAGGTTGAATCTTCTCTTCTTGAACATATTGAACCATCTGTTCTCCTTGAGCCTCATTTGATCTTTTATCTTACCCGTAGAAAAGAAGCGATTGCCCTGGACTTCAATTTTGTCAATAATCCCGCCTTTGGCAGGATCATAGCCTAAAGCTCGGGAAGGGAAAATAACAGATTGAAAAGCAATGAAGGCGAGAGGGAAAATTATGTGGATGAAATGACCTTTCATCGCATATTTTCTATTCCCCATGTGATCGAAAATTGGAGCGTTCAACTTCAACTCGATTTCGAAAAAGCCGAATAGAATCTACCCTAATCGAAATTTTAGTATTCCCAATTTAAGTTTAAGCCCAAATGGAAAAGCCCGAATTTGTCTTTGCGTCCTTCCAAAAGAAGATGTTTGTTTAGTCTATATTCCACTCCTGTCTCCTGCCCGCTTGACTGGGAGAGGCGGCGGGTATAGCGGAGATAGATTTTGTCGGAGATGTATTTTCCCACGGTTATCTCTGCATCCAATAGAGTGAATTTCTCGCTCCAGGCAGGAACGATCTCAAAAGTCTCCACCCCCAACGATCTTCCAGCTATATTCTCAAGAAATCTGCTACCGTAAGCACCTCCCAAACTTTTTACTACCCTCTCTTGGAATAAAGTTCCTACCCCCTCAGTATCAACTGCAGCGAAACCTTGCTGGAAGGTTAAAAGCTCAACTATATCCTCCTTAGAATAGGGGGAGTCGGAAGCAGGCTCCACCTCAGGTGCTGAGATGGTTCCTTTGATGGAAAGCTCGATCTGGTCAGTCGATTCCGTGCTTAAAATACCCAAACCTTTTGAACTCGTGGATGTTCCTCCCCTCAGGTTGGTGGAAACCAAAAAATCGATTTTAGGATCGATTTTTTCTATATTATCAAAGAGAAACGACCCTTCATCGATTTTGAACTTGGTTCCATAAAGAAAATATTTGCCGCGGATCGTCACCAGATTTCCCAGAATCCTCAGCTCCCCATTTTCCCTCACCACCAACACATCTCCTTTGAACTCCAAGTTCACATCGTCATTGATAACCCAGCAATTGTTGACTGCGGAGACATCCAAATTCCAATCCCATAAATTCTCCTCACCCGAATTGGGGGTCAAAGATGCTGAAGCTCCAGAAGAGGCAAAGGGCTCCCGATAATAAAGTTGAGAGAGAAGTATTTCTGCGGAAACCAAAGGAGGAACCTTTCCGGTAATCTCCACATTTACATCGGCTACAGCCGAAAGATCAGCATATTCATAATTTATGGGAATATCCTGCCCGACGAAATAAAGCTCATAGTCTGGCTGATCAACATCCTCTATGCTTATCCTGCCGAAACCGTTTATCTCTCCTCTTATCTTTCGTTTGGGAGAAAAAAATCCCCACAGGTCTTTGAGGAAGTTACCCCCCTGTTTTTCCTCATGCTCCATAATTCCACTCACGTTATCCAGGAAGAAATTTGCATTTTCCATTCTCATCTCTACCACTAATTCATTCACCGGATCCGAGAGCTGGACAAACTTTAATGTCCCATCTTTCAAATTCAATTTGCCATCAAATTGAGGACGTAAGAAATCTCCAGATATCTTCAAATCACCTTCAAACGGTCCTTTTAGATATTCTATCTCCGGAATGAGAAGACGAACCAGATCCAATCTTTTCCCCCTGGCTTTAAAACTCAAATTCTGAGGCTTCTCTAAAAATCTTTTTTCAACGGAAGAGAAGGATAAATCGATGGGTATTACTCCATTCAAAGTGTAGGTACCCTCTGGGCTGGTTATGTCGAATTGTTTAAATTCCAAACCCTTATCTTCGTAAGATAAAATCGTTTTTAACTCTCCCAAGTTCATTCCCTCGAATTTCAGATCGACAATTTTGCCATTCAGTTCAAATTGTGGTTGGATAAAGTTACCGCTCACTTTTCCCTGCAGGGAGAGTCGACCTTCGATCTTCTTTTCAGTCAAAAGATTAAACCAAGAAGCCATATCAACGTCAGAAAAGTTCAAAGAGAGATTCATCCTCTCTTCATAGTCGATTAGGCCTGAAACCTCAATTTTCCCTTCTTCTGAGGAAAGAACTGCTCTCCTGATCCTAACCTCTTGAGTGTCTATGCTGATTTGTACGGGCGAAAATGACTCGAGACAATTCCCTCTGTAATCTATGACTATCTTATCCAACCTCAAGGATTGAGGGGTCTGTGAAAAATCCAAATCTCCCCAGAAAGCCAGATTCATATATTGGTTTGCAAACAAGCTCGAGTCTATCCTGGCAAAATCGCCATCTATCTCTATCTTGGAGACCAGACTATCGTAGGAAATGCCCCAAGCGAATCCATCAAAAAAGGAAAGGTCAAAAGTGCCTATTCTTCTGCTTAAAAAATTTACTACCTCAAATTCAGTTTTCACCTCAGGGCTAAAAAACTGATAAATGAAACATGAGTCCGAAGCGAATCTTCCCTGCACATCAAAATCCGAAGTTGCTCCGCTGACAATTAAATTCGCCTTTCCTCTCCCCGCCATCTGTTTTATGAATATCTGATTTTCGAAATCTCTTAGATCTCCGAAATTAACATCCGCATCCATATCGACTTCTCCCTCATATTGCAAGTCACCTTTTAGGATAACCTGAGTATTCTTATAGTCCATTTGAAAACCTTTATGGAAGGCGATTGCGGAAGAAGTCACAGTCAGGCTTCCTTTGACCGCAGTGAAGGAATATTGGTCAAGTCGTCCGGTCACCAGATTGACCTCCATACTCATGATTAGATCCTTTTCCGAAAAGGAGTTCCCGGTCATGGAGACATCCCCGGTCAAATCGGTAGGGAAGGAATTAAAGACTACGTTATCCAAGTCCAGGTTAGTTATCTTTCCCGCAAACCTGTATTCTTCGGGTCTTTTGCCAAAATCAATCTCCCCTTTTCCATTTAAAGGTGAGTCGAAGATTTTGCCACTCAAACTGGGGAACAAAAGTCTCTTATTTTGGTAAATATAACTTAACTTAACTCGGTCAAATTCCCTTTCAAAGAATTTCCCATCCAGGGTTGCTTTTCCTTCAAATCTCTTGAAATCTCCTATACAGGTTCCTTCAACCTCCAACCGGCCTTCCAACTTAACTCCGGTCAGTTTCCTTATCTCCTCTAAGTTAATCGGGTCTGTTTTAACTGAAAAGGAGAATTGAGGATTTTTGATATCACGAATGTCTCCCGATATCTCAACTTTTGAGTTGCCCGTTTGAATTTTTAAGCCATGAATGAATAAAGTGTCCTTTTTAGTCGCAAAAGAGCCTTCCAAGTTTCTCATCAAAAATTCCTTTTGGGGACAGATAAACCTGCCCTGCAAAACCTCTATCTTGGTACCCTCTCCATCTTTGGATAGAGAAAGTTCGAAATTCAAACTGTCCAAAACAGTTCGGCCTTCGTCGGTGAGATATTTTAAAGAACCCTTCTCTATTTTGAAATTGCCCACTTTAAAGTTGAACAAACCGGTCTTCGAAATTACTCCTTCCCCTTTGGGCAGGGGAATAAGAAGTTGACCCTCTTTTGTCCTTTTGATTGCGAATTGAGGACGATCAATCCTTAAAGAATCTAAAATCCATTTCTTTCTCCACAGATTGGAAATTCTATAATCTACCCTTAGATGGGGAATAGTGGCCATCCTGTATTCTTCACCTTCTTGAGTAAAATCGACGGTTATGTCTTTGATCACTGCATTTTTCCAAAATGAGCCGCTTATGTCTCCCACCGTAACTCTGATAGGATAGCGAGTTTCCAGAAATACCCTAAGAGATCGATTGACCTGACTCTCAAGAAACTTCGTCTGTGTCAAAATGACCCAGAAAATGAGGCATGCCAAGGCCAAGAAGGAAATCAAAATTAATGGAATTTTATGTCTTTTCTTCATCGCTCAGACGTAAAGAGCTTAGATTTTATAACCTATAGGTTCTAAGTTCATCTCTATCCCGAATTCCTTATTTTATACGATAATATGAAATAAGATTCAGCGGGTCAAGGGGAAAAAGTGGAGTCAACCGATTAAACGGAAGAGGCTGTGAAACTACAAAATATCTGCTTTCAGGCAGGTTTTCTTATGGAGCTTTTATATTATCGTTTTCACAATTTTCGTTGGATGATAACATCTAACGGAAGCAAAGGGGAGCCGAATTGGGAGTGTTCGCCTTCAGGACGTGTTGAAAAAGTCCTGTTGTGGAGAAGTTTCG
>Ga0209427_10001096_pt1 | contig 30725 bp, 27 predicted proteins | sample DeeMarSWOR136_30_FD_187465 | JGI IMG/M metagenome (GOLD analysis project Ga0209427, IMG submission 187465) | Marine sediment microbial communities from White Oak River estuary, North Carolina - WOR-1-36_30 (SPAdes) (version 2) | ecosystem: Environmental > Aquatic > Marine > Intertidal zone >...
ATATATAACTAAAACTTGGAATAGTGATTTTGCAGAAGTATATCACTTTGAAGATGATGGTTCAGTTTTAACTGATAGCCTTGGTAATGAAATACCAACTAATCATGGTTGTATAGCAGGTTATGATGGTATTGCAGGTGATGGTCTTTATGCTGATGGAAATAATGACAATGTTGATGGTTTTGATAATGTATATAGTGATAGAAGTTATTCATTATGGTATAACGTGGATACATTTAGTGGAGCTGATGAGTATGGTATTGTAGCAAGTTATGCTTTTGATTTTAACGCTTTTTTAGTATATACCGATGGAAGATTAAGAGCTAATTGTGAAAGTGGTGGATCTGTTTGGTGGGATGAAACAATTTATTTGGACACATGGTACCATTTTGCTGCTTCTCAGGATGTTGGTACCGACACTGACCATGTTTATACTAATGGTGATGAATGGGCAGGTGGTACAGATGATATTTCACCTGGTAAATTTGGAAGATTATTATACTTTGGAAATGACCATACTTTAATATCAACTATTGATGAATTTAGGATATATCAAAGTGCTATGTCAAGTGATTGGATTAAAACAGAATACAATAGCATAAAATATGGTTGGGATGGTGGTTTTTTCAGTGTTGGCCCTGAGGAAATAGGTTAATAGATAAATCTCAATAAGTTTTATAAAACAAAATAATTTTCTTTATTTTTATAATACTATAGAAATTATTTCTAATTAGAATAAATATACTCGAATAAATAAATCTTTTAAAAAACAACAATGCTCATTATAATATATGTTGGCGAACGCTATCTTTCTTCTGATTTGTAACTAAATTTATCTAAAATTCCACCTTCAATATTTCTTATTAAAATTTCAGATTCATCTTCTGTATAATCAGTTGTAAAAATGTTACCATCCTTATAAATTATTCCTGCTTCAGAATCATAAACAGGTTTTTTATCATACATTAGCTCAGTATCATAATCCATTATATCTTCAAGATTTTTTAACTGGTAAGCATCTTCTGCCATACCTATCATTGTACGATACTTTCTAATTTGTTTGGGATCTGATTCTGTTGAGATTTGTTTTTTAATATGAGTAATTACTGCAGGTATATCATGTTGATTTAGATCAAAAAGCATATTTTTCCAAAACCAGTTATATGTTTTACTTGCACGGGCGTTAATATGTTCAGGAGGTTTATCTGGCCATATAATGATTTTACCATTGAGTATTCTATGTTTTTTTCTCCATTCATTTCTTTGTCTATCAAGTTCCTTTTTCCTTTCGCTGGCTTTTGTAATTTCTCACACCCTCTTATTGCAATATTGTAATAATTCCGAAACTTATCAATGTTGTCAAATAATTTTATTAATTTCTGCTGTAACGATATTCAATATTACAACTACCTTCGATACTTACCATACATGGTCCTACTGGACTTCCTGGTTTACATTTATTTCCAAATAAAGGGCACTCTTTAGAATCAATTAATCCTCTTAATACTTCACCACATTTACAACCGGGGGGCTCCTTAAATTCTTTATATTCAAGAGGTTTTAATATATCTTCATATTTTTTCCGGGCATCATATTTTTGAAACTTTCTTCTTAATTCTAAACTTGAGTTGGGGATAACTGGAAATCCTCTCCATTTTTTATTTCCGGGTTCAAATACTTTAATTAATGCTTCTTTTGCCTTGATATTTCCTTTTTCATTTACAACTCGAGAATATTCATTTTTAACATTTGCTTCCCCCTTTTTTATTTGATTTGTTAAAATCCATGCAGCCATCAATAAATCTAGGGGTTCAAATCCTGCTACAACTTGAGGGATTTTATAATCTCTTGATAAAAACTCATATGGAGTTGTTCCAATAATTGTTGAAACATGCCCGGGTTCTATAAGTCCATCAATTTTAATTTCTCCCATCTCAATGATTGCTTTTAATGCTGGAGGTATAACTCGATGACAATTAAGAATAGAAAAATTACTCGGTGGATTTTTTAATAAAACAGAAGCAGTAGTGGGAGCAGTTGTTTCAAAACCTACTGCCATGAATACAACATCTTTTTCTTTGTTTTTTTCAGCAATAGTAATTGCATCTTCAATTCCATAAACTGTTTTAATATTATGTCCTTCTGCACGAATTGTTTGCAGTGAATCTTTTTCACCGGGAACATTTACCATATCGCCAAAGGTTGCAACAATGTTTCCACTTCTTGCAAGAAGTAATATTTCTTCAATTTCTTTTGGAGTTGTTACACATACTGGACAACCAGGTCCTTGTCCAATTTTAATCCCACATTTATTAAGTAAACTTGATAATCCATGTTTTACCAAGGTATCTTGATGTGTACCACATACATGCATAAATTTTAATTTTACATCAAGTTTTTTAATTTTTAAGATAATTTCATCAGCTAGTTTTTTATCTTTAAGAGAAAACACTATATGTCCTCCTCTACAGATAACATTTCTCTAAAAAGATTTAAAGTCTCCTTTGCCTCTTTTTCATCTAAAACTTGTATTGCAAATCCTGCATGAACAAGAACATAATCACCGACTTTTGCATCTACTAGTGATACATTGATTTTTCTTTTGGTTCCTTCACCATAATCAACAAGACTATATTCTTTGTTTTTATCAATATCAACAATTTTACCAGGTATTGCCAGACACATAGGATTTTGATACTATCATACTAAGTTATATAAAATTTTGCTTAAGATATATATGATAAAACCTTTGAAATAAATCTTTTTAAATGAATATATTAAAAATCACCTTTTTTATATTAAAAAACCCAATACCCTTAAGTATAGGAATTAGATACCATTCCTCATCCTACAGTAGAATTAAATCGTGATAATTATAAAATAAAATTGTATAATAAAAAGAAGGGAGATAAATGGATCAAAAAGTTATCACTTTTTTAGAAGAAAGGTTGACCTCTGAGGATTATAAAAAAATTATGAATTTAAATAATCCTAAGATTTACTGTTTTATAGCTAAATTTATTGATTTATGCAATCCTGCAAAAGTTAAAGTATGTGATGAAAGTGAAGAAGATATTCAATATACAAGAGAAGCATGTATAAAAAACCATGAAGAAGCTAAATTAGCAATCAAAGGTCATACCATTCATTTCGATGGTTATAATGACCAAGCTCGTGATAAAGAGAGAACAAAATTCTTGGTTCCAAAAGGAGTAGATTTAGGACCTGAACTTAATACAATGAATAAAGAAGAGGGTCTTGAAGAGATTTATGAAATTATGAAAAATATAATGGAGGGTCATGAACTTTTTATTAAGTTTTATTGTCTTGGACCTTTAAATTCTCCATTTTCAATTCCATGTATACAATTAACAGATTCAGCATATGTTGCACATAGCGAAGATTTACTTTATAGACAAGGATATAAAGAGTTTTTAAGACAAGGAGAAAAAGCAAGATTTTTCAAGTTTGTTCATTCTCAAGGAAACCTTGAAGAGGCAGGTTTAGGTCTACTAGTAAGTAAAGATATTGAAAAAAGACGCGTGTATATCGATCTTGAAGATGAAGTCATTTACAGTACAAATACTCAATACGGTGGAAATACAATTGGTCTTAAAAAACTAGCAATGAGATTTGCAATAAACAGGGCTTCCAAAGAAGGATGGCTCACTGAACATATGCTTATTATGGGTGTTCATGGAAAAAATGATCGTGTAAGTTATTTTACAGGTGCCTTTCCATCAATGTGTGGAAAGACCTCAACTGCTATGATAAATGGTGAAACAATTGTTGGCGATGATATTGCTTATCTGAGGGTTATTGATGGAAACGTTCGAGCAGTAAATGTTGAATCAGGAATTTTTGGAATAATTGATGGTATAAATGATAAAGATGATCCCCTGCAATGGAAAGCACTCAATATGTCTGCTGAAATCATTTTTTCAAATCAATTGGTATACAACAAGGGAAAGGTTTATTGGAATGGTAAACCTGGAGAATTCCCTTCAAAAGGAATAAACTATTCACTTGATTGGTTCAAAGGTAAAAAAGATAAAAATGGAATAGAGATAAATCCTAGTCATAAAAATGCACGATTTACTTTTAAAATGGATATTCTTGACAACGTTGATCCAACTTTACACGATCCTAAGGGAGTAAAGGTAAGTGGTATTGTTTATGGAGGCCGAGATTCAGATACATCCGTACCTGTTGAAGGATCATTTAATTGGAATCATGGAATAATTACTAAAGGTGCAAGTCTTGAATCAGAAACAACAGCTGCAACTCTTGGTAAGGAAGGTGTAAGAGTTTTCAATCCTATGTCAAATTTAGATTTCTTATCAATTCCTATTGGTAGATACATACAAGATAACATTAAATTTGGAAATAAAGTAAAAAATCCTCCTAAAATATATTCTGTAAACTATTTCTTAAAGGATAAAGAAAGTGGTAAATGGTTAAATCATAAAAATGATAAGGCAGTATGGTTGAAGTGGATGGAAAAAAGAGTGAATGGTGAAGTTGATGCAATCAAAACTCCAACAGGATATATTCCAAAATATGAGGATTTAAAACAACTATTTAAAAAAGTATTAAATAAGGAATATTCTGATGAGGAATATAATAAACAATTTATGATAAGGATTCCTGAAAATCTTTCTAAAATCGATCGTATGATTGATAGATTTAATAGAAGAGTTCTTGACACTCCCGAAATTGTATTTAAAGTGTTAAAAAAACAGCAAGAAAGATTAATAGAAGCAAAAGAAAAAGATGGGGATTATATTATTCCAAGTAAATTAGAATCATAATCTATAAAAAAATAAAGTTGGGGAATTTTATGAAACATGCACATTATGAAGATATAGAGCTAGAAACACCAAGTGAAGAAGGAATTAAGGATGTTAAATTACGATGGTTAATTACAAAAAAAGATGGTGCAGATAATTTTGCTATGCGACTTTTTGAAATAAAACCAAATGGTCATACTTCTCTACATCAGCATGATTGGGAACATGAAGTATTTATTCTAGAAGGAGATGGTATAACAAAAGATAAAACAAATGAGAAGCCATTTAAAAAGGGAGATTTTTTCTTTGTTCCACCAATGGAGTGGCATCAATTTGTAAATACTGGTAAAGAAACATTAAAATTTATCTGTTTGATTCCTTATAAGAATAAATAAAACTATATTTTTTTTAAATTGTTAAAAAATGTAATAATAACAAAACTATTAAGTATTCTTTTTATCTTTTATTACTTGAGGTGACAAAGCATGGGAGTTTATAAGATAATAGATATTGTTGGGACATCTTCAAATAGTTTTGCAGAGGCTGGAAAAAATGCTGTAATTGAAGCAGCAAAAACTGTGAAAAAAATAAGACGAGCTGAAGTAATAAAATTTGATATTAAAGTAGAAGATGATAAACCTGTTTTATTTAGAGCAGAAATGAAAATATCTTTTGAAATAGAAAGGTAATATCTTTATATTAACGGAACCGTAAGACTACCAAAAGGCATAACGATAGTTTTAGGTATTTTTCCTTTTTCTTTTATTATATTTACTGCAGAGTCTATCGCTGTTTGAATATCCGAAAAAGGTTTTAATTGAGATTTCTTAATGGTTTCATCATCAAGATCAGTTACAGCCCACATCTGAGCACGTATTCCAATCTGTGCCATTTTTGCTGCTTTATGATAACCAAGCTTGTACTCATCTCCAAGAATATCTAATATTTTTTTAGGAGAATCTGCTTTGCATAATAATTCAAGAAATGCATCTTCTCCTACTCCCATTCTACATTTTGATACTAGAATTATTATTCCATCATCTTCTAATGCAAGTTTTCCATTGTCAAGGGCCTTTTGAGACTGATATAGATCAATGTCCATTGGATAGGGTGCTGCTGTAATTACAATATTTCCTTTTTGTTTTAAGGGAACACAAAAAATCTTTTTAGAATGTTCGATTGCTGCATCAAAAGACTTATGCAGATCTCCTGCTGTAACTGCAAATAACTTATGATCACCAGTAAGTACTGTTTGAATTGAAAAAACATTGAGATCTTTAAGCACATTCATTGCATCAACCATATCCTCATTTACTGGATTTCCTTTTAAAGCAAGTGATTTTGCATCATCACTTAATGCAAGTTTATGATTCATCTCAATTGTTTTATAAGAAGCAACACCTGGAAGAAACGATTTCCTTCCCCCAGTATAACCTGCAAAATAATGAGGTTCTACACTGCCAATAACCAATATATTTTTATATTCTGTAACCAACTTGTTTATATACATTTCAGTTCCATTTTTTGATTTACCAAGATAAGTCATATCCTCATCTTTTCGAGCGTCATGCGCAATCACTTTTCTTCTAAAAACTTCATAAGTATCTCCTAAAATATATCTATATTCTTCTTCAGTAGGAGCACGATGAACTCCTGTTGCAATTAAAAATTTTACATCCGGATGTGAGGATAGAACTGGTAATAAATATCTTAAGACTTTTGATGTAGGTGTAGGTCTTGTCGCATCATTAATAATTACAAGAAGCTTATCTGCATCTTCAGAAAATTCATCATAGGATTCATATCCAATAGGATTTTCTAAGGCATCTCCGATTAGTTTTTCTTGATCCTTAATTTCAACCTTATTTGGAACTAAAATTTCAAAAGGTTCATCAATTTTTACATTTTTTTGCTCTTTGCCATATGGAATTTTTATAGTCATTTCACTCCCTCAAACTGTAATCTTGAATAAAACAGTCCCTAATATATTTATATGATTCTTATTATTCCCAGCCGATGAAAGACTTTCATGTAGCAGTTGTTGGGGGAGGTGTCATAGGTTCTTCAATTGCATGGGAGTTATCAAAATATGATCTTAATTCCGTTGTTTTTGAAAAAGAATGTGATGTAGCTTTTGGTACAAGTAAAGCAAATAGTGGTGTTATTCATAGTGGAATAAACTCTGCAACAGGTTCATTAAAAGCCAAATTTTGTGTTGAGGGAAACAAACTTATTGAACCTCTTGCAAATAAACTAGGTTTTTCAGTAAAATGGGTTGGTAAATATGTAATATCAAAAAATGAAAAAGAAGCAAAAGAACTTGAAAAACTTATTAAAATAGGAAAAGAAAATGGTGTGTCAGGTTTAAAAATAGTAGATGGAAAAGAAGTAAATGAAAAAGAACCAAATATTTCCGGTTATCATGCATTATGGGTTCCAACTGCTGGAATTATGTTACCTTATGAGTTTACAATAGCTCTAGCTGAAAATGCTACAGAAAATAATGTAAAATTTTTATTAGAAACCAAAGTATCAAATATAACAAAAAAAGATGATAGATTTTTAATCAAAACCAATAAAGGTAATTTTCAATCTCAATTATTAATTAATGCATCTGGGTTAAATTGTAAAAAAATTGTTGAGATGCTTGAAAAACCAGATTTCAATGTTTATCCTTGTAGGGGAGAATATCTAGTGTTAGATAAAAAATATAGCAATTTAATAAATTCAATGATTTATCCTGTTCCCCCAAAAAAACTAGGTGTTTTGGGAGTTCATTTAACTCCAACAATTGAAGGAAATATACTAATTGGACCAAGTGCAGAATTTATAAATGATCCCGAAGATAAAAAAACGACAAAAAATATGATGAAAACTTTATTAAAAGAAGCTAAAGAATTATTACCATCAATTCCTAATGATTCAATTATTAGTGCTTACTCAGGTATAAGATGTAAACTTGCATCTTCCGAAGAGGGCGGATGGGCCGATTATAAAATTTATGAAAGTAAAATCAATTCCGGTTTCATTAACTTGTTAGGTATAGAATCACCCGGTCTTACAGGAGCACCTGCAATTGCAAAAGAAGTTATTAAAATGATTTCAAGACATATTGACTTGAAACCAAAAAAGAATTTTAAAACAAGAAAATTTATGAGAAAACGTTTTTCTGAAATGAGTTCAAAAGAACAAGAAGAATTAATAAAAAAGGATGAAAATTGGGGTAGAATTGTTTGTAGATGTGAACAAATTACAAAAGCTGAAGTAATAAACGCTCTTTCAAATCCTCTAGGTGCAAAAACTCTTTCTTCTGTAAAATTTCGTTGCAGAGCAGGAATGGGTAGATGTCAAGGTGGTTTTTGTACTCAGCATATTATAAGAATTATGGAAAAAAGATTTGATATGGATATTAATGAAATGAAGTTAAAATCACCTAATTCAAATCTTTTTTATGGTAGAGCAAGGAATTTAGAAAATGATTAATATTAATACTGATGTAACAATCATTGGAGCCGGACCTGGTGGTCTTGCATCAGCAGTATCTGCTAAATTAAATGGAGCAAAAAAGGTAATAGTACTAGATAGAAATAATTGGCTTGGTGGAATTCTTCCCCAATGTATTCATGATGGTTTTGGTGTTGAAGAACTTGGGAAATCTTTAACCGGACCTGAATATGCTGATCTTTATATAACTGAAGCAAGAAAAAATAAAATTGAATTTTTAACAGAAACAATGGTTTTAAATTTTAATAAAAATCTTGAAATTACTGCAGTTAATAAAAAAGGTCTTCTAAATATAAAGTCTCAATCAATAATACTTGCTATGGGCTGTAGGGAAAAGACAAGATGGAACATTATGATACCTGGGGATAGACCTAGTGGTATATTTACCGCTGGAGTTGCTCAATCATTTAATAATCTTTATAATATTAGAATTGGAAAAAAGATTTTGATTTTAGGGTCCGGTGATGTTGGTCTAATTATGGCAAGACGTTTAAAATTTGAAGGATTAGATGTTTTGGGTGTAGTTGAAATACTTCCATATGGATCAGGTCTTCCACGAAATATTGTCCAATGCCTTGATGATTATGATATCCCGCTTTTTTTAAACCATACTGTAACAGAAATTATTGGAAGAGATAGACTTGAAAGTGTAAAAATTGCAGAAGTTGATAAAAATTTTAAGGTTATTGAAGGTACTGAAAAAGAAATATCTTGTGATTCACTTCTTTTATCAGTTGGTCTTATTCCAGAAAACGAACTATCAAAAGAGGCAAAAATCAAAATTGATAAAAATACAGGAGGACCAATTGTTAATCAATTTTTTGAAACATCAATTCCTGGTATTTTTGCTTGTGGAAACTGCTTACAAGTTTATGATACAGTTGATTCTTTATCTAAAGATGCAAAAACTGCAGGAAGATTTGCTGCAATAAAAAAAAGAAATAAACTTAATAGAGAGATCAAAGTAATTCCAGGTAAAAATATAAGTTATATTATTCCTCAAAAAATTGATAATTCATGTAAAGTCCATTTTACGCTAAGAGTAAAAAAACCAATTGAAAAACCGATCATAAAAGTGAAATCAAAAGGAATTAAATTTTATAGTAAACAACTTCGATTTGCAATACCTGCAAATATGGTAGAGTTTGATCTGGATATTGATTTAGATGAGGTTTATAAAAATCTGGAGGTATCAATAGGTGATTGAACAAGAAGTTACATGTATCATATGTCCAATTGGATGTAAAATTTTAGTAAAAAAGGATAATTCAACATGTGAAATTATTGATGGTTTTAAATGTAAGAAAGGAATTGAATATGCTATAAATGAGGCACTTGATCCACACAGAATGTTGACCAGTTCGATAATTGTTATAAATGGAAAATGGCCACTTGTTAGTGTAAAAAGTTCAAAACCTGTACCTAAAAATAAAATAATTGGGGTTATTAATCAAATTAAAAAAGCAAATGTAAAGGCACCAGTTACCTCAGGTCAAAAAATAATAAAAAACGTTTTAGATTTGGGAATAGATATTATTGCTACAAAATCAATTGAAAAACTATGATATTTATACTATTTTTTAGCATATTTTATATATTGTTATAAGATACAAAACTTGCAAAACTATATATAATTAACACGTGTTAATTGGAGTGATATCTATGAGTATCGTAGATTTGACTTCTATGGGGGAGTCACAGGTTGAATTAAGAAAGGAAATTAACGATCGACTTAGTAAGCTTCAGGATGAAATTTCTGATTATTGCTATCAATGTGCAAAGTGCACATCAGGCTGTGAAGCACATAAACTACTCGAACTCGAACCTCATAAAATAATTGCCTTATTAAAACGTGGTTTGATTGATGAGATGGTAAATTCAGAAATTATTTGGACTTGCATGAGCTGTTTTAAATGTAGGGAACGTTGTCCACAAAAAATTGCACCAGTTGAGGTCTTATTTGCACTAAAAAATATGGCAGTAGCCTCTGGAAAACAGATTCCTGGTAATTATACAGCAATGCTTCAATCAGTTCTATCTATTGGACTTCTACAAGACATAAAAAGCGTATCGACTAAAGATAACAAAACAAAAACAAGAGCTGATTTGGGACTTCCTGAAATATCAAAACCAGTGGATTCATCTAAATTTCAAATGATTCTTTCAAAAATTGCAGTAGAAAAGGTATAAGAGGTGTAAATAATGAAATATGCACTTTATCCTGGTTGTGTGATGCCGACAGAGCAATATGCTTATGAAATGTCAATTAGAGAAATTATGCCAAAACTTGGAGTTGAACTTGTTGATATTAAAGGTTTTTCATGTTGCGGAGAACCAATAAAAAGTGTTAATCAAATGTTAACTCTAACCCTATCTGCAAGAAACATTGCCCTTGCTGAAAAAGAGGGACTTGATATTTATGCTCCGTGTCCAATGTGTCATTTAGCACTATCTGAATGTAAAAGAATTCTAGATACAGAACCAAAAATGTTTGAAAGAATAAACAAATTTTTAGAAGATGAAAGTCTAAAATATAAAGGAACTGCAAGTCTAGTTACAACAGTTGATTTAATTCATGATAAAGTTGGACTTGAAAAAATAAAAGAATTAGTTAAGAAACCGTTAAAAGAAATAAAAATAGCATCTCACAATGGATGTCATCTGATTAGACCAAGTGAGATTGGGAGACCAGATGATTCAGAAAATCCTCAAAAACTTGACAATATCTTAAAGTCACTTGGTGCAAATGTTTTAGATTATCCAGAAAAACTTGATTGTTGTGGAGGTCTTTTAACTGCAAATCTACCTGAATCTGCTTTAACAAAAACAGGTCAAAAATTAAAAGGTATACAAGACCAAGGTTTTGATGTTTTTATAGATACTTGTCCTTGGTGCCATAGACAATATGATTCCAAGCAAACAAAGGCAGGAGAAACTGTTGCTGCAAAACTAGATGTCCCTGTTCTTTACTTAACACAAATTATAGGGCTTTCCTTTGGAATATCTAAATATAAATTAGGTCTCGATTTAAATCAAAGTCCTGTTGAAAAACTTTCAATTGTTGGAGGGAACTAGTTATGAGCAATAAAATCGGTGTTTTTGTTTGTCATTGTGGAATAAATATTGCCTCAACTGTTGATATTAAAGAATTGATTAAATATGCAAACACTTTGGATGGGGTAGTTGTAAGCAAGGAATACAAATATATGTGTTCTGATGTGGGTGCAAATCTTATTAAAGACACCATCAAAAAGAACAAGCTTGATGGTGTGGTAATTGCCTGTTGTTCCCCAAGAATGCACGAGCATACCTTTAGAGGTGTTGTTGAGTCAGGAGGAATTAATGCTTTTAATCTGGAAATAGCAAATATTAGAGAACAATGTTCTTGGGCACATGAAGATAAAAATAGAGCAACAGAGAAAGCAAAAGCACTTGTCAGAGGTGCTGTTGCTAAAGCAAAACTGTTGGAGCCATTAGAAACATCAAAAATAAAGGTCACACCAAATGCTCTTGTAATTGGAGGAGGAATATCTGGAATTCAGTCTGCTCTAGACTTGGCTGAAGAAGGTTTCAAGGTTTACTTAGTAGAAAAAAATCCCACAATTGGGGGAAGAATGGCCCAGCTTGATAAGACTTTTCCAACACTTGATTGTTCAGGTTGCATTCTAACTCCAAAGATGATGGAAGTAGCAAATCATCCAAATATTGAGCTTTTAACCTATTCAGAAGTAGTTGGAATTGATGGAAGTATCGGAAATTATGTTGTTAAGGTAAAAAAGAAAGCAAGATATGTTGATCTTGATAAATGTACAGGTTGTGGAGATTGCGTTGAAGCATGCAGATTAAATGAAAAAATTATAAGTGAATTTGACGAGGGAATCGGCAAAAGAAGTGCAATATATATTCCTTTTCCGCAAGCGATTCCTTTGAAATGCACAATAGATAAAGATACGTGTTTGATGCTTACCCGCGATAAATGTGGAACAGGTCCACTTTGTGTAGAAGCATGTGAAGCAGGTGCAATTGATTTCAAACAAAAAGATGAAGAAATAGAACTCAACATTGGTTCAATTATTGTAGCAACTGGCTATGATGTAATGGATACATCAAAATTATATGAATATGGTTATGGCAGATATGATGATGTAATTACATCTCTTCAGATGGAAAGATTGATCAATTCATCAGGTCCAACTGGAGGTGAAATATTAAAACCGTCTAATGGTGAAAAACCAAAAAGTATTACTTATATTTTATGTGTTGGATCTCGGGATGAAAATGAATGTACGTGGTGCTGTAGAATTGGTTGCATGAGTGCACTTAAACATGTTTATTTACTTAAGGAAAAACTTGGTGAGAATGTTGAAATAAATATATGTTACACTGATATTCGCAGTTTTGGAAAAGGTTATGAAGAATTCTATAGAAAGATTCGTGGAATGAAAACAAACTTTTTCAGAGGTAGACCTTCTGAAGTTAGAGGAGCAGGTGATCATATGACAATTGATGTCTTTGATACAACAACTAGTAAATTATTTGAAATTAGTACAGAACTTGTTGTTTTAGTACCAGCACTTGTTCCAAGAGCAGATGCAGATGAACTTGCAAGAATTTTAAGGATATCTCAGAGTCCTGACGGATTTTTACTTGAAGCTCATCCAAAACTAAGACCAATGGATACTTTTACTGGTGGTATTTTTATTACGGGATGTTGTCAAGGACCAAAAGATATTCAGGACTCAGTTGCACAATCAAGTGGTGCTGCTGCTCGTGCTGCAAATATACTTTCTAAAAAAGAACTTGAAGCAGAGCCATTGATTTCTTGTGTTGATGAAGATTTGTGCAGTGGATGTAGTACTTGTATTTCTATATGTCCATATACTGCAATAGAGCTTGTTAAAGAAGATGAAAAATCACATGCGAAAGTAAATGAAGCATTATGTATGGGTTGTGGAGCTTGTGTAGTTTCTTGCCCGTCTGGTGCTATGCAACAAAAGGGTTTCAAAGATAAACAATTAAAACCAATGATTGAAGAAACGATTTAAACCACTTTACCATATATCAAATAATCATGGGGAATATTAGATATCTTCTTTCAGATTATTTTAATATACTTGAAGAAAATAAATCTTCAAAATATCTTCAATGTAAACACATACCTATTTCTTATAATAAATCTGAATCAACAGATGAATTATGGAAAAAACACAACAAGGTAATTAAGGATATTAGAATCCAAGATGCTGAACCAAAAACTTCTTTGCTTGATTTAAAAATTGAAATTGCATCAAGAATTTTTAAAAATTGTTGTTTTTGTGAAAGAAGATGTAGCGTAAATAGAACAAAAAATGCTGGTAATTGTGGTGTTAAACAAGCAAGCATTTCATCTGAATTTTTACATATAGGTGAGGAAAGAGTTTTAGTTCCATCCCATACAATATTTTTTTCTGGTTGTACATTTCATTGTGTTTTTTGTCAAAATTGGGACATAAGTCAAGTTGCTAATGGAATTTACATAAAACCAGAGAGAGTTGCTGAAATTATTCAAAAACGAAGTTCCCAGGATGCAAGGAATGTTAATTGGGTAGGAGGAGATCCTACACCTAATTTACTCTATATTCTTGAAGTTTTAAAAATTTGTAATGTAAACATGCCCCAGATTTGGAACTCAAACATGTATTGTTCTATTGAAGCAATGAATTTACTAAATAATGTAATTGATTTATATCTAACAGATTTTAAATATGGAAATGATAAATGTGCAAGACGCCTATCAAAGGTTGAAAATTATTGTAAAATAATTAAAAGAAATCATAAAATAGCTCATGAAAATGGAGAAATGATAATTAGACATCTTGTGATGCCAAATCATATAAATTGTTGTTCTAAACCAATAATAAAGTGGATTTCTGAAAATTTACTAAATGCTTCTGTAAATATCATGGCCCAATATAAACCTGAATATCATGCATATGAATATGAAGATATAACGGGATCAATAAATGTTGATGAATATTTAAAATTAAAAGATTATTCAGATGAACTAGGAGTTCATCAGATATAATTTTAATCCTTGGTTTTTACTTCTTTTTTTGGTAATATTTGATAACGTAATACAAGAGTTATTCTTAAAATCCATTCAACAATTATTATTAAAAACAAAAATTGAAGAATCATATTAACATGTTCAGGAAGAGAATTTATTCTTTGGTTAACAATATCTATAGTAAAATATGTTGGATCAACCAAGAATACACCTAATAATGCAAAAGGAAGCATTTTTGCTACATCCTTTGATAAATCTTCTGCGTAATATGCAGTAATTCTAATTGCAACAATTATTGCAAATGAAGTTGATAGCAATGCATCGATTTCATAGTTTTTCGTTAAAAATATTAACATTAGTGAAAAACCCATGAAAAAAGCCATTGCGACAAATGGAAATAGAAAAAAATATTTACAAAAACCTATTGTACTTGAATGTTTACGTTCACTTGGTTTAAAGCAATCTCTTCTAGCAATATATCTATAAAAATGATAAATAATAACTGAATATATAGCAATGGAAATTATTAGATAAAATAGTGATATAATAAATTCAAAATTTCCGTTCATAACCTCTTCCCAAGAAAAATGAGTTGACCATTCAGATAAATTTTCAATACCCATACATGCTCTCTCCTCAATTAAAATAAAGTATTATATATTGATATATAAAGGCAATCAAAATTAAAAATTTTACTATTTTTTTCTCTAAATATTATTTATATTATTCATCTGTTAAATTCGTATAAATTTAAGAAGTTAGTCTTTTGTCAATAAATATAACTAATAAATTCGTCTATTGTCTATGTCTTTTAAGGCAAAACTTATATATTCTTTTGCGTTATAGATAAGTAGAGCGAATAAGCAATTTTTTTAAGTGCCCTCACCGGACCTTATTAGATTGCTTACTCTTTCGCTCTACTTCTACTCATAGATTTATTATTTTCTCTTTAATTTTATTTATCCATGAAGGAAGTCCTTCAATTGTTTTTGTCATAGAATTTTTTGCAAAAATCTCACGATAATATGTATTACATGTTACTCGTCCTGAAAGATTTTTTTTAATTAAATAACAGAGATGTCCTCCTTTTCTATCCCAATCAGTGAGAATAATTATTTCTTTATACTTGCTTGCTATATTATCACAAAAATCAGTTATAGAAATTCCTGCGTTCAAACTTAATATTTCTCCTCTTAACTCAAGTTTCCAAAGAGCTTTAATGTCTTTATCTCCCTCTACAATAATTGGGGTTTTCTTATTTTCCTCATTTAACTCAGACAATGCCTTTTCAATAGTTACTAGGGATTTTTTATAATCCATCTAAGGACTCCTTTAATCTTTCTGAAACAAAATTTACAGAGGTTTCTTTAATATAAACTGTTTTTTGTCTATTTTTAGTTCCCGAAATAAGAAAAACGTCATTTATTGGTTTTTCAAAAAAACTTGCAATAGTTTTTATCACATCTTTATTTGCTTTGTTATCCTTTGCAGGTGCACTGACTTTTATTTCAATACAATTCCTCCATTTGTTAAAACCTGCAGGAAAGTTTATAGTCTCAGCTCCAGATGTTACAAAAAGATTAAATTTGGCACCATCTTGATGTTTTTTTACTAATTTATCCATTCTCCTAGGTGCCTTTATATAGTTTATTTATTTAAATAATTTTAGATATTTGTATTATTTTTGTATGTTTTTATGTGTGCAAACACTAATTTTTGACATTTAGAACAGTAAGAGACTCTATTGCTCTGTTGAATGTCTCACTTGGACGCATTGCCTTGGTAGCAAGCTCGTTTTTAGGTTTGTAGTAACCACCTAGATCTACTGGTTTTCCTTGAGTTGCAAGTATTTCATTGTTGATTTTATCTTCGTTTTCTGATAGTTCCTTTGCAAGTTTTGTAAAGAGACTTTGAAGTTCTGTATCTTTATTTTGTTCTGCAAGTGCTTGAGCCCAGTAGAGTGTTAGATAAAAGTGGCTGTTCCTGTTATCAGGTTCATTTACTACTCTTGAAGGTGACTTGTTATTAATTAAAAATTTTGCAGTTGCCTCATCAAGAGCTTCCGATAGAACTTCTGCTTTTTTATTACCTGTAAGATTGCTTAGATGTTTAAGAGAAACAGCAAGTGCTAAAAATTCCCCAAGTGAATCCCACCTGAGATGCGCTTCCTTTTGGAACTGTTGAACATGTTTTGGTGCAGATCCGCCAGCACCTGTTTCAAATAGTCCTCCACCATTTATTAATGGAACAATCGAATACATTTTTGCACTAGTTCCAACTTCAAGAATGGGGAACAAATCAGTTAGATAATCACGTAAAACATTACCAGTAACAGATATGGTATCCTTTCCATTTCTCATTCTATTAACTGAAAATTTAGTTGCTTCAACTGGTGACATAATATGAATTTCCAGGTCTTTTGTATCATATTCTTTCAAGTAGACATTTACCTTCTTAATTAGTTCAGAATCATGTGCCCTTTTTTTATCAAGCCAAAAAACAGCTGGAAAACCTGTTTCTTTAGCCCTTCTTACCGCAAGTTTTACCCAATCTTGAACAGGTATGTCTTTTACTTGACAGGCACGCCAGATATCTCCTTTTTCAACATTGTGTTCAAGTAGTGTTTTATTTGACTCGGATATAAATCTTACCGTTCCATCTTCAGGTATTTGGAATGTTTTATCATGAGAACCATATTCCTCTGCTTTCTGTGCCATAAGTCCCACATTTTGAACAGTTCCCATTTTTGTAGGATTATATGCACCTTTTTCTTTACAGTCATCGATTACAACTTGATACACTCCTGCATAGGAACTATCTGGAATTACAAATTTTGTATCATGAAGCTCTCCATCAGGTCCCCACATTCTACCAGAATTTCTTATTGCTGCAGGCATTGAAGCATCAATTATTGTGTCACTGGGAACATGCAGATTTGTAATACCTTTATCAGAATTAACCATTGCCAGTTTCGGTCTTTTTTCATATGTAGCTTGAATGTCTGACTCAATTTCGTTTCTTTTATTATCAGGTAGACCCTTTATTTTTTCGTATAAATCCCCTAGACCGTTGTTTGGATTTATACCGAGTTCTTTAAAGGTATCTTTATGTTTTTCAAATACATCTTTGAAATATACATAAACAACATTTCCAAAAATAATTGGATCAGACACCTTCATCATTGTTGCCTTCATATGAACAGAAAATAAAATGTCTTTATTTTTTGCATCATCAATCTGTTTTTCTAAAAATTCTCTTAGTAATCGTTGACTTAGATATGTTGCATCGATTATTTCACCTTCGATAAGAGGAAGTTTTTCTTTTAGAACGTGAGTTTTACCATTTTTATCAAGGAGTTCAATTCTTGCATTTCCAGCTGTATCTCTTTTAATTGTTACTGATTTTTCATTTGAACGAAGATCTCCGCTCCTCATATGTGAGACATGTGATTTTTGATCTTTTTTCCACTCTCCCATTGGATGAGGATTCTTTTTTGCATAATTTTTTACAGGAACTGGGACTCTTCTGTCAGAATTTCCTTGTCTTAAAACAGGATTTACTGCACTTCCTTTTATTTTATCATATCTTGCCTTTATTTCTTTATCTTTTTCATTTTGTGGTTTTTCTGGATAATCAGGTAAATTGTATCCATAACTTTGTAACTCCTTAATTGCTGCTTTTAATTGAGGAATTGAAGCACTTATACAGGGTAGTTTGATTATATTTGCTTCAGGTGTATTTACTAGTTTACCTAGTTCTGCTAGATCATCAGGTTGTCTTTGTTCTTCTGTTAAAAAATCAGGAAATTTTGCAATCGTTCTTCCAGCAAGAGATATATCTTTTGTTTCAACCTTTAATCCCGCAGCTTCAGTAAATGCCTTTATAATAGGAAGAAAAGAGTAAGTTGCTAAAGCAGGTGCTTCATCAACTTTAGTATATATTATCCTCCCTTCAGTAGTCATTTGTTTTACCTCCCTCACTTGATTTTCTCAGGTTTATCTGGCATCATATACTGGATATCATCCCATGGATGTCTATATAATCCTTGCTTCATTCGTTTTTGATCAATAATATGACCCATAAATCCAATGCTTCTTCCAAGGACAAATAAAGCATTTAGCACACCAAGTTCAACAAATTCACGTACTTCCTCTCTAGAATAACCTAGTCCTCTTAACATATCGCAACATAAAACGCCAATAACACCATCTACATTTAAAATCAAATTGTTTCTTTTGGCAGTAGTTAATTTTTCAACTTCTAATGCGTAATCAAGGGTTTCAGTTTTTGGGAAGTTTTTCTTAGCAAATTCTACCATAATTGTTACTCGAACGTCCGGATTTGTTACTGATTTGATTCTATGACCTATACCCTGGATGTTTACGTTTTTACTTTTCATATCTTTTACCATAAATGAAGGTTCTTCACCAGCATAAAGATATTTTGTAAAGTGGTCTGCAGATCCTTGTACAGCTCCTCCAAATCGAGGACCAATTGTAAGTAGTCCACTGACAAGTGAAGAAATTAGGTCTTTTCCAGCACGTGATGCAACAATTGAGTTATGTGCACCAGATACAGCTGGTCCGTGATCTGCTGTAAGCAATACTACTCTTTCGATGAATTCTTTTGCCCATGGTGGCAGATTTTTCTTAAACCATAGTAGACCAATTACTCCCCCTAGTCCCCATTTTTCTTTAAAGATATCACTTATTTTAATCCCACAATATCTGAGTTCTTCACCACGATCATCAGAAATTGTTGAAATGAAACTAGCAGGTTTTCTAATAACTCCCTGTTTAAGTGCTTCAGCGTAATCCAGTGGAATTACTGGCGGTTCTAGATCTGGAACTGGTTTGAGTTTACCGCTTTTCACAAGTTTTGTATAAGCCTTATTTATTTGCTCATCAAAATCATCAAAACTAGTAGGAACATATGCACCAGCTTCTTTCAGAGCTTTATTTTTTGCGTCTGCTGTTTCTCTATCAGCACCAGCCCTTGCTCCAGCATGACCAAATTGAACTTCTGCAGGAAATACCTTTGAGCAAGTTCCTATACACCAGGCGACAACTGGTTTTTTAATCCTACCTTTTTTCATTGCTTCTACTACTTCGTATTCATCATTTCCACCGACTTCACCAAGTAGTACCATCATTTTGATATCTGGATTTTTTTCATATCTCAACATATGATCAATAAAAGTTGAACCAGGATATCTATCACCACCAATTGCAACTCCTTCGTATACTCCATCAGTGTTCATTGCAATAATGTTGTTTAGTTCATTTGAAAGACCACCTGATTTTGAAACATATGCTACACTACCTGCCCTATGCAACTTTGATGCAACAATATTATCAAGCATTCCAGCAGTATTTCCAATTCTAAAACCACCTGCTGCAATTCCTCCCACTGTTGCAGGACCGATTATCCATTTATTACTTTCATTTGCAATTTTAATGAGTTCTTTAGTTCTTTGTTCAGGAACACCTTCTGCAATTACAGCAACTGTTCTAATTGTTTTTGTTAAAAGTGCTTCTTTTGTTGTTGGATATGCAGATCTAAAACTTGCAAAGTTTACCATGAAATCTGCTTCAGGAAAATGTTTTGTTGCCTCTCCAAGTGTTTTATACATTGGAATTAATATTTCTTTTGTTCCCCAGAAACATTTATGCAAACCATCTCTTGTTGGATTTACAATTGCAACAACAGATGGAGTTTCACGTCTGCAAATATAATCAAAATCTAGCATTCTTTGAATGGCTCTCTGTTGATATCCAAAAACAATTGCTTTTGTATTTTTATCCATCAATATATAATCTGGTCTTTTTCCAGATTTATTACCCTTTGGTTTAGTTTTTGTCATGGTTATCGTCTCCATTTATTTCCCCTCCAGAGCCATATTAACAATACGAGTCATATGTGTCTCTGGACCATAAACATCAATTGGTACTCCAAGTTCGTCTCCAAGCTCTCTCATTATTCTCAATCCTTCTTGGTAATTTGGACCTCCACGTCTGACAAATATTTTTACATTTGTATCTTTTAGTTTCTTTTTATAATCTCTAAGTGCCATTGTAATTCCAGTAAAGGTTTTAGCAACATCTGTAAAGTTTGCAATTCCTCCCCCAACAAGTAAAAATTTTGGTTTTCCTTTAGGAGCTTTTTCACGTGTCATTAAATCAAGTATTGTCTTAGCATATTCATATGTTTGATCAGTTGTTGGATTTCCACTGTATTCACCATAGTTAGCTAGTTCATCTCTATATCCGAGATCAACAATTGTATCTGTGTAAATTACGCTTCCGCCACCACCAGCAACCATTGTCCAAACTCTACCTTTTGGATTTAAAACTGTGAGTTTAAGGGATGCACCACTTTTTTCATCCATCATTTTTATGTATTCCTCTTCTTTAGATAGTTTCCTTCCGAATGGTGCTGGAAATGTTATATCTCCCCATTTGTCACTGCTTTCAAAGTGTCCTGTGTCATCAAGACGTGCAACAAGATCTAGTGGAACTATATTTTTTTCTGTTACAACAAATGGATTTATTTCTAGATATGCATAATTTAATTCTTTATAGAATTTGAAAAGACCTTTTATAAAACTTGTAAACATTTTCTTTTTATCGCTAGGGGTATCTTTTGGTAACTTACTTTCAATATTAATCTTGTCAATATTTTCATCAACTTTTACATGTATTTCTGCTACAGTATTCCAGACTGATTCTATATCAACGCCTCCATGATTTGAGAAATATATTGTATCGCCAGTTCTATCGCTCTTTATCGCTACATAAAATTCTCCTTTATGTTCAACATAAGGTTCAATTATAAAATGTGTTAGTTTACCAGTTACTTTTCCAACAGTAGTATCTTTGTTCATCTTTTCTTTAATCCATTTTTTTGCATCTGCAAAACTTGCATTTGCTTTTATTAGACCGTGTTTACCTCTTTTACCAAATAATTGATCAGGTTTTACTACTAGCTTTTCTTCTTTTAACCATTTATGTTTTTTTGGAAGATCATCAATCTTTGTTTTTGGATCTACCAAAACAATTTTACCTGGGAATTTAAAATCCTTACCAAAATAATCTGACCAGTATTTTGCAAGCATTTTTTTCCCATCATATTCTCTAATTCCTCTTTGTGCCATTTTTTCACCTTTATTTAGCTTTATTTTTCATATATGCAAGTGTACCACCTGCAAGAATTATATTTTTTTGTCTGTCAGAGAGATTATAATCAACTTCAAATTCGGTTCCTTTAGTTTTATTTTTTACCTTTAAAGCTCCCCCTGAACCAACAATTTCTTTAACATTTGGTATTTCTATATCATCGCCTTGTTCAACTTTGTTATAATCACCTTCATTTTTAAAAGTCAAAGGAATTATTCCAAAATTTATGAGATTTGCAGTATGGATTCTTTCAAAAGATTTTGCAATAACTGCCTTTGTACCCATAAACATTGGACATAACGCTGCATGTTCTCTGGAAGAACCTTGACCATAACTAAGACCTGCAACAAAAATGTTTGATTTTCCACTATCTTTAATTTTCTTTGCCCTTTCAAAAAAGTTTGAATCAACAACTTCGAATAAAAACTCAGAATATTTTGGAACATTTGAACGGTATTTCATTTTGCTACCTGCAGGAATAATATGATCAGTAGTAATCTGATCTTCAACTTTGATAGTTATCTCTCCAGAGATTGATTCAGGCATTGGTAAAGCAGCTGGGGGATCACCAATATTTGGTCCGCGATATATTTTGATTTTCTCAGGATGCTCTGGTGGATATATAAACATGCTATCATCAATATAGAAAGCAGTAGGCATCTGCACATCTGGATATTTTATACCTTGTTTTTCAAGATCTCGCGGATCTGTCATTTTACCAGTAATTACTGCTGCGGCTGCTGTTTCAGGGCTAACAAGATATGCTTGAGCACTTTTTGTTCCAGATCTTCCTAAAAAATTCCTATTACTCGTTCGTAACGATATTGCATCGGTTTTTGGCGATTGACTATTTCCTATACAAAAACCACATGCTGATTCTGCTATTCGAGCTCCAGCAGAGATTAAATCCGTAAGACCACCATCTCGAGTAATATTTTCAAGAACTTGTTTTGAGCCTGGTGCTATTACAAAGCTTACATTCTGATGGGCTTTTTTTCCTTTTAGAATTTTTGCAACTGTCATTAGATCTTTATATGAAGAATTTGTACAACTACCAAGGCATACTTGATCGACTTCCATTCCTTCAAGTTCCTTAACGGTTTTAATATTACCCGGGCTATGTGGATAGGCGGTTAATGGAACAATTTCACTTAAATCAAGATCAATTACTTTTTCATATTCAGCTTCTGGATCTGCTTTTAGTTCAGTCCAGTCTTCTTCTCGACCTTGGGCCTTGAGAAATGCTTTTGTTGTTTCATCACTTGGAAAAACTGATGTTGTAACTCCACATTCCGCACCCATATTTGTAATAGTTGCTCTTTCAGGAACAGATAATGTTTTTACTCCTTCTCCGCCATATTCAAAAACACATCCAACGTTTCCTTTTGTAGTAAAAATCTCAAGCATCTTTAGAACGACATCTTTTGCTGCACACCATGATTTAAGTTTACCTTTAAGATTTACTTTTATGACCTTTGGACAAGTTAGATAAAATGGACCACCAGCCATGGCAACAGCAACATCAAGACCTCCTGCACCTATTGCAACCATTCCTATTCCACCACCTGTTGGTGTATGAGAATCTGAACCTAGTAATGTCTTTGTTGGTTTCCCAAATCGCTCTAGATGAACTTGATGACAAATACCATTTCCTGCACGTGAGTAAATGATGCCGTATTTTGCAGCTACACTTTGTAAATATTTATGATCATCAGCATTTTCAAAACCTATTTGTACTGTATTATGATCAACATAACTTACAGAAAGCTCAGTTTTAACTCGAGAAGCACCCATTGCCTCAAATTGGAGATAGGCCATGGTACCAGTTGCATCCTGGGTTAATGTTTGATCAATTTTTATAGCAATTTCTTTTCCTGGCTCCCACATTCCTTCTACAATATGTTTTTCTAATATTTTTTGAACTATACCTTTTCCCATTGAAATATACCTCCCCACAAGATAAAAAATTGTGATTTTGGGGTATATTCTGGGTAATATAAATTTACTACTTAAATTATTTGGAAAAACTATTATATAAAATTAATTAATAAGAATAATAATAAAACCCTTTTTTTTAATCTCAAATCTTTCTCTTATAAAGAATAAATTAATTATTTATACATAAATTCATATACCATAACTCTATTCAGGCAATCCCTAATATAAGAATATTTTAAGGAGGAAAAACAATATGATGATAATAGTAAGATTGTATCCAAAAACAAATTTAGAAAAAGTATGGCATTATGTTGAAAATGTTTTAGCAAAAGAAACATCAGCAGTTGTTACACCACTTTATTCAGCCCAGTTAGAAGGAATGATGAGTGTTGGTATTATTTTTGATGTTAAAGATCCTGATAATATTTCACATTTTCTTACAGAAACACTATCTGATTTTGATGAATGTCATCATACAAGAACAATATCTTTAATGAAACCAGTATTCTTCCCAATTCCAAAAAAGAGACCGGAAAATATGCAAAGATATATAATAAGAATATATACACATCCAAAAAATTACAAAGAGATTTATAACTATTTCTTAAACTACAAATTTCCATTTAACCTTTTCCCAATATACGTATCTTATTCTTTAGGTGATGAAGACATTGTTATGAATGTTGCTGCTGATAATAGACAAACTGTTCACAACTTTTTAAGAGAGAAAATACGAATGATGGATGGTGTAGATTCATCATCCTTTTATCCAGTTGTTAAATCTAAAAGATTTGCACCTCTGTCAGATTTAATTAAGGTTCAACAAAAGCATCTTGCTGATAAAGCAAAAAAAATACCTAAAAGTGATCTTGATGAACAGTTTGATTTTGTTGAAGATTTCGAAGAATATGCAATGTTAACTGGAGCTTTTCCAAGGGATATTTAATTACCTGTAATTAAAAACCTATATTTGATTTGTTTAGGAGACGAAAAAATGGCTGAAGAAGATGTTTCTGTATTACTTGATGAAAAACGTATTTTTAAACCTAAAGATGTGAATATTAATCAAACAAATGTAAAACAATGGATGGATAAAAATAATATAAAAAATCTAGAAGAGCTCTATAAAAAGGCAGAGAACTGGGAATGGTTCTGGGAAGAAGTCTCAAAGGACCTAGTCGAGTGGTATGAACCTTATAAAAAAGTTGTTGAATGGAATGCTCCATGGGTAAAATGGTTTGTTGGAGCGAAATATAATATTGTTCATGATGCACTTGACAAACATGTAAATAGTTGGAGAAAAAATAAAGTTGCTTTTATATTTGAAGGTGAACCTGGCGATATTAAGAAATATACCTTTAATGACCTATATATTGAAGTAAACAAACTTGCAAATGCTTTAAAAAAGATTGGTGTGAAAAAAGGAGATCGAATTGGTATATATATGCCAATGATTCCTGAACTTCCAATTGCTATGCTTGCTTGTGCAAAGATAGGTGCAGTTCACTCTGTTGTATTTTCTGGTTTTAGCTCACTTGCATTTCGTGATAGGGTTAATGATTGTGAAGCTAAAGTTGTCATTACCTGTGATAGTTTCTGGCGACGTGGGCGAAAGGTATATTTGAAAGAACAAACTGATATTGCACTTGAGGAAGCACCTAGTGTAAAACATGTAATTGTCTGTAAAAGAACGGGGGATGGTGTTCCATGGACTGCCGGTAGAGATGTTTGGTGGCATGACATTATCTTTGATTCTCCAAAAGAATGTAAAACAGAGAAACTTGATGCAAATGATCCATTATTTTTCTTATATACATCTGGTACAACTGGTAAACCAAAGGGTATTATTCATGCACATGGTGGTTATGCTGTAGGAACTGCCTATACTCTCAAGTGGGTTTTTGATATGAAAGATGAGGATATTTGGTGGTGTGCAGCTGATATCGGTTGGATTACTGGTCATTCATATATTGTTTACGCACCTTTGATTCTTGGTGCAACGTCTGTATTATACGAAGGTGCACCTAATTATCCTGAGCCTGATAGATGGTGGAATATCATTGAGAAATACAATGTTACCCTGCTTTATACTTCTCCAACAAGTATTAGATTATTTATGAAATATGGAGAAGATTGGATTAAAAAACATGATCTCAGCACACTTCGTCTTTTAGGATCTGTTGGTGAACCAATAAATCCCGAGGCCTGGATATGGTACTATAAAAATATAGGTAATGAAAAATGCCCAATAATGGACACATGGTGGCAGACAGAAACAGGCCATTTTGTTATTTCACCGCTTCCTCTTACCCCACTGAAACCTGGATCAGCTACTCGACCTTTACCTGGACTTTCTGCTGATGTTGTAAATGAGAATGGAGAACCTATAGATAATGCAGGCGGAAATCTTGTAATAACCCACCCATGGCCAGGTATGTTAAGAGGTATTTATAAAAATCCAGGAAGATATAAAGATACCTACTGGAGTAAATTCGAAGGAATATATCTTGCAGGTGATGTTACTCGTAAAGATCCCGATAGTTACTTTTGGATACAGGGAAGAGCAGATGATGTCCTGAATATATCTGGGCATAGAATAGGAAACTCTGAGGTAGAATCTGCTTTAGTTAGTCATCCACTTGTTGCAGAAGCTGCAGTTATTGGTAAACCACACTCTCTAAAGGGTGAATCAATTACATCCTATGTCGTTCTAAAGGGCGGAACAGATCCCACTGAAGATTTAAGAAAACAACTTCGTGAGCACGTTGGAAACGAGATGGGAAAACTAGCACGACCAGATGAGATATGGTTTGTAAATGATGTGCCAAAAACACGATCTGGAAAAATAATGAGACGAGTAATTAGAGCAAAGGCTCTTGGTAAAGAGGTTGGAGATATATCTACTCTAGCAAATCCTGAAGCAGTAGAGGAAATCTCTAAGGCAAAATAAACTATAATTTTCTTTTTTCATTTTTCCCTATCAATAATATATGTAATATTCTCCATTAAAAAAAATTTAAAAATTCTTAAATTCTTGATAACTGTTATATAATCCTTATTCGTTTTACTCGCTGAATTATAGGGAGAATAATAGTAATTTTTATTTACGAGGATGAGTGATAATAAATGAATTTCAAAGACATAGAGAAAGGTATTGTTGAACTTATAAGAAAAGCAGAAACCGATTTGCCGAATGATGTAATTAAAGCACTAAAAAAGGCTTATGAGATTGAAAAGGGTGTTGCAAAAACTCAGATTGATGCAATCCTTAAAAATATTGATCTTGCAAAAAAAACAAAAAGACCAATGTGTCAGGATACTGGAATTCAGACCTTTTTTGTTGATATTGGAATTGACTTCCCATATATATCTGAATTAAAAAAAACAATTATTAATGGTGTAAAAAAGGCAACCAAAGAAGTTCCATTACGTCCTAATACTGTTGATCCATTTACAGGAGAAAATCATAAAGATAATACTGGAGAAAACATTCCTTATATTACATGGAATTTATGTAATGGAAGCGATGTTTTAATTACAGCTCTTCCCAAAGGTGGTGGCAGTGAAAATATGAGTAAACTTGGTATGTTAAAACCCGGTGTTGGAATTGAAGGTGTAAAAGATTTTGTTGTTGAAGAAATGATTAAAGCTGCAGGAAATCCATGTCCACCAACTGTTGTTGGTGTTGGAATTGGAGGAGGTGCAGACTTATCTTTGAAACTTGGAAAAAAGGCATTATTAAGACCAGTTGGAAAAAGACATAAAGATAAAACCATTGCTAAAATTGAGGAAGAGTTAATAAAAAGAATTAATTCAAGTGGAATAGGTCCTATGGGTCTTGGTGGTAAAACAACAGTTTTAGATGTTCATATTGAAAAAGCTCATAGACATCCTGCAAGCTTACCAGTAGGAATTGCAGTTCAATGTTGGGCAGATAGAAGAGCTCATATGGTTATTAATAAAAATGGTAAATGGGAGGTGAAATAAATGGAATATCACTTTAATATACCTCTAAGTGTAGATGAGGTAAAAAAATTAAAAGTTGGGGATATTTTATATGTTACAGGTACAATTTTTACAGCAAGAGATGAAGCTCATCATAAAATGCTTGAATCAAAAAAGATTCCATTTGATCCTTCTAAAATGGCTCTGTTTCATTGTGGACCCTTAATGAAAAAAGTAAATTCTAAATGGCAAGTTGTATCAGCGGGACCAACAACTAGTAGCAGAATGGAAATTTTTGAAGATAGATTTCTTGATAAGTTTCATACAAGATTAATAATAGGTAAAGGCGGGATGGGTGAGAGAACAAAAAAAGCATTACATAAAGATATATGTGTATATACATCTTATACTGGTGGTGCTGGAGCTCTTGCCGCTGATAAGGTTGAAGAGGTGTTAGGAGTATATTACCTTGAAGAATTTGGCATGCCTGAAGCTGCATGGATATTCAAGGTAAAGGATTTTGGTCCATTGGTAGTTGCGATGGACTCACATAATAATTCTATATATGAAAATATAACTAAATAGATATATTTGGAGGTATATGTTTGGATATTGATATTTCGTTAGATCCAGAAGAAACCTCAATAGTAATCAAAGATTTTATCAAAACATATGTAAAAAATTCTAGATGTAAAGGTGTGGTAATTGGTTTGTCAGGGGGTATTGATTCTGCAGTTACTGCAGTTTTATGTAAAGAAGCATTAGGAGAAAACAATATTAAATGCATTTTTTTACCTGATGATACTACCCCAAAAATTGATTATACACATTATGAATTAATTATCAAAAAGTATAATATTTTTAGTAAAAAAATTGATATATCAGATATTGTACAAGAATTTTCTTCAAAAAGCGTTTTAAAACCTGATAAATTTGCACTTGCAAATATTAAAGCAAGAACAAGAATGGTTTTTATTTATGAATATGCAAATATGACAAATAACCTAGTTTGTGGAACATCAAATAAATCTGAAATCTTAGTTGGTTATTTTACTAAATATGGAGATGGAGGTGTAGATATTATGCCAATTGGTGATGTTTACAAAACACAAGTTTACAAAATCGCTAGGTTTTTAAAAATTCCAAAGGAAATTATAAATAAACCTCCTACAGCTGGATTGTGGAAAGATCAATCTGATGAAAAAGAATTAAAATTGAGTTATTCTAAACTTGATTTAATTTTAGCAGGTCTTGAAAGAAAGATGGAACTAAAAGATATAGCAGATTTCGCAAATGTAAAAATTAAAGAAGTAGAAAGAATAAAAAATATGAGAATAATAAGTGAGCATAAAAGAAGAGCACCATTGATTCCAAAAGTTGGATTAAGAACTCCTGGATATGATTGGCGCTCACCGGTTTTGAAAGGTTGATTACATTTTTAGACACAAAATACATAAAAATATATATAAATAAATATCCATTTGTATAACTAAGATTATATATTCTATTTATACTACATAAATCATTAATATTAAATATAATTAAAAACCATACTATTTAATAACTGGGGTAAAAATGCATAGGCGGCGAATTATAATCGTTTATGGTGTGATAATTGCATTTCTCATGCTAGCTCTAAATGTAAATTCATCAACAAATTTAACAAATAAAACCGAAAAACCATATGATTTTACATTAATTGAAAATTCTGATGAATTAATAATTATAAGACCCCTGTGTTCAGTTCCTGTTTTAGTTGAAAAAGGTAAAAACATTCAAGTTACCTTTAAAGCTGATAAGGTTGATAGAATATTTGCTTGTATTAAAACATCATATGAACCAATTGTTGATGAAATATGGTTGGATGTTGAAACTATTTTTGAAAAAGATTCATTCTGGGAAGCAACATTTTTAATTCCTATTAATACACCTGAAGAGCTTTATAACCTAACGTTAATTATTGAAAAAGATGGTTTATTTTATTCAATTAATTCACAAAGATCAGTAAGTGTATATGACTCTATTGGAGATGATTTTTCTTTTGTTCATATAACAGATTTACATGTGGGTGATCCTAGAGGATTTTTAGAAAGCATTAGAGAAACAATCGGATATAAATCCATTAAAAAATGTATTTCTGAAATTAATCTTATAAATCCTGATTTTGTAATAATATCTGGTGATCTTGTTTTTGGTCAACTTTATCCTTTTGAATATAAAATTGAATACGAAAAATGTTATGATATAATTCAACTTTTTGATGTTCCAACTTTTCTTGTTCCAGGAAATCATGATGGTTATAGGAGGATTGGTGAAGATGGTTTAAAAATTTGGAATGAATATTTTGGACCTCATTATTACTCATTTGATTTTGGAAATTACCATTTCATTGGTATAAATTCTTTTGATATGCCCCCAATTCTTCGTCTAGCAATATCTTTTATTGCATTAAACTGGGGTGGCAGTTTATCTCATGAACAAATTGATTTTATTGAAAATGATTTAAACAAAACAGATTCAAATATGACTTTTATGTTCTTGCATCACAATCCAATATGGGAAACAAACCATGATTCTTTAATGGGATTGAGATATAAAAATAGAGAAAAACTCCTTGATTTAATTGAACAGCACTCTGTTAATATGGTACTTGCAGGTCATGTTCATAATGACACTGTTGAAACAATAAAGGATACAATCTATATAACCACAACAACACCTGAAAGTAATATACAAGACGAAGATGGTTACTGGGGATATCGGCTAATTGAGATAAAAGATGATAAGATTTTTAAGTATAACTATAAAGAACCAAAATACTCAATTCCATCTTATATGTTATCAGCAAAATTTAATGATGTATTTAAAGCAACAATTAAAAATGATTTAGAAGCAGATTTAAATATTTTAACAAAATTTGTTGTTCCTTTAGGTAACTATAATGTAGAAAATGGTATTATTTCAATGAAAAGAGAAAATAACTTCAGACAAGAAATATATGTTAAATCTGATGTTTCAGCTGAAAGTGAACTAGAAGTAAGTCTTACACCAACTCGCTGATTTCAAATTTTATCCCAGTTATTTTTTCAAAAGCTTCTCTATATTTATTTTCAGTTTCAATAACAACATTATCTGGTAAGTGTGGAGGACTGGAGTTTTTATCCCAACTTGTACTATTTAAATAATCTCTAACATATTGTTTATCATAACTTTGCTGAGATTTACCTGGTGTATAATGTTCTGCAGGCCAAAACCTTGAAGAATCTGGGGTTAAAACCTCATCAATTAAAATTATTTTATCATCTAATGTACCAAATTCAAATTTAG
>Ga0209427_10001097_pt1 | contig 30724 bp, 25 predicted proteins | sample DeeMarSWOR136_30_FD_187465 | JGI IMG/M metagenome (GOLD analysis project Ga0209427, IMG submission 187465) | Marine sediment microbial communities from White Oak River estuary, North Carolina - WOR-1-36_30 (SPAdes) (version 2) | ecosystem: Environmental > Aquatic > Marine > Intertidal zone >...
ATAAAATCGAAGTTAGATTCAACATTATCGGTACCGGTTACGATACCCATATGACCGGGAAGCAAATAATCAACATCCAGTTGCGATAACGCCTCGATGGACTTTTTCAACTGGTCGCCGTCGCCGCCGGGCAGGTCGACACGTCCGGTATTCATCTCAAATATCACATCGCCGCAAATCAGCCATTTGTCCTGCCGATTGTAAAAGCAGATGCAGTCCGGCGAGTGACCCGGCGATTTGACAATTTCCAATTCTACATCGCCAACATTTAGTGAAATATCTTCCAGGCAGTAGTCTTCCTTAAATTCCAACGGGGATATACCGAAAAGCCTTGCACCATCAACAACCACCAACTTATAGTTCTCCTTCTGGACGGGGTGCATGGCGATTCTGGCTCCGGATAACTCCTTAAAAGCCTGATTGGCGGCACAGTGGTCAATGTGGAGGTGCGTATTTACGATAATACCGATATCGTCAGGTTTTAAACCATCTTTATGTAAACTATTCACCTTTGCGGTCAGAAACCCGGTATTGCCGGGGTCAATGATAATGCCGGGGCTGCCGGTGATGACATAGGTATTGCAGTCCAGCATACCCTGTTCCGGATAGAAATATAGATTATTTGCCAGTTTCATGCTATATTATCTCCAAACGAAGAAATACAGGTTTCCGGTTCAATTATATAATACCAGAGAATACAGATAAACCGAGAAGGAGGTTACTAAATGGGAATCATAGCTTCAATACTGGGTGGCATTGGTGGACTCTGCGCTGCAATTGGCATCGTTACCGCCCTGGAAGTAATGCCCGACATCGGCGACCAGTTTACCTGGATGTTCTGGTTCGTACTGTCGGCAATTCTACTCCTGGGTTCTATCGCCATAGCAGTCGGGCGAGGCGGTGGTTACGAATAAGCAGACTCTTCTCTGCTTGCGATTGATAAGAGATAGATTTGACGGCAAACAGTCAGAAAGATAATAAAGAAATACGGCTAAAAGTAATTCCTGGTGCCAGCCGGAACGAGATAGTCGGTTTCAGTGACGGCGTGCTTCAGGTAAAAATCGCGGCACCACCCGTCAGAGGTAAAGCCAACAAGGAATTGACTGCCTTTCTCAGCAAGGCACTTGGAGTAAGCAAATCGGCTCTATTAATTGTTAAGGGTCATACGAGCCGCAACAAGGTTTTTACCGTCGACGGTATGAACCGTGATGATGTTATACAGCGATTGACTTCCTAGACAAAGAAAGAGGGGGATTATGGGTGGTGAGATTTGCTACTACCCAATAGCCCCCTCTGATTTTCTTAAAAATCAGGTTAAGAAGCCTTCTTCTTCCTCTGGCGCCACCAGGCGAAGTACAGGATAACGCCGATAATTATCCAGAGCGGGATGAGATATATAATCCAGATGATAATTGTAAACAGGATATGGCCAAGACTGACAAGGCCGTTCCAGGCGCCATCGACCACTTTACCGGCGCTCCAGCCGGGCAGGACATCGATGTAATTCTTCCTTTCTTTGCTGGCCGTTTGACCCCGGTCATCGGTTATCTTGAGGGTAACGTTGTAATTACCGGACGACTTATAAGAATGAATCGGTGATACTTCATTGCTGGTATTTCCGTCACCGAAGTCCCATTCATATGTAAAGGGAGAAATACCGCCACCAATGGTAGGATCAAAGCGAATATCCTGGTCTTCCTTTACGGTCCTGCTGCTGGCAGTAAAGTTTACGTCAAGTTCGGACTGTTGCAACTGTATATTAATCAGCGAGGTAGAAGAGGTCTGCTCCAGGTACTGCATGCGGCCCTTCGTTCGCTCTATTTCACCTCTGGTCTGGGTAAGCTCACGCTGGACTTCAAGTATCTCCTCAACACTCCCCGCTTTTTCCATTAGTTCTAACAACTGCGCTTCACTTGCCTCCAGGTTATGTAATTTGGCACTGAGGTCGACATATTCTTCGGTAACATCCCTACTCGTTGTGCTCTCGAAGTTCACTTCCACTGCCATATTACGTAGTGACCTGATAACGGTGTCAAAACTCGCGGCGTCTACCCTGATGGAAATGCTCCCAACCAGCCTGTCACCCTCCCGCCAGCTGTTTGAATCAACGACATAGCCATCATAGGTGCCGGCAAGCTTGACAATCTTCTCCATAGCCTCAAGGACATCAGTGACCACCAACGCCATCTCTCCGGTACGTACAATCATGCGCTCGCCGGTCCAGGGCTCTTCATATTCTTCCGATGGTGCTTTCGGGGGTATTTCGATTACCGGAGGTGGTGCGGCCCCTTCACTACCCCAATCAGTAGGCCTACCCGGTTCGGTTGGTGCAGGTGCCGGGGCCGGGATTGGTGCGGGAGCCGGTGCGGGCTCTGGGGCGGGAACCATGGCCTGTTCTGCCTCAGCACAGGCAACTGTTCCCAGTAAAATGATGATTACCAATATTCCTGCTATCAACCTTTTCATAACAACCTCCCATCAATTATGAGCAATCCCATATATTATAACGTATAAATCGTGAAAAAGTTTACTTTAGAGGAGAGAATCCTGCAATTTGATGAAGAAAACGCTATAAACGGTTACTTTCGTAAACCCTTATCCGGCGTATCCTCAGTATCAGGAAGACCTGCTTGCCCACGGCCAGGTCCATCTCTTGAAATATATGGTTTGGTATCTCCGCCATAAGGTTATGTCCATCCACCTCGATGCCGATTCTAACGGTATTGCGGGCATACCTGATATCGGTGATAGTCCCCTGAAAACCATTAACGCCGCGTCCGGGCGGCTTTGTTTCGGAAACATAGATATGACGGGGCAAAATGGCAACCTTGTGAACGGAATCACCTTCATGGAGCACAAACAGCTTCAATCCACCGCAGCCGACCTCCATGACTCCCTGCCCCTGACTCTGACAGTAGTCGCAGTCAAGGATATTCGGTGCCCCGATAAAGTCGGAGACACCTTCACTTTCGGGATAGAAGAGAACTCTTTCCGGTTCGGCCACCTGCTCCACATGACCATCCTGAATAACGGCCATTCTATCCCCCATCTCCACCGCCTCCATAAGGTCGTGGGTCACATATACGGCCGTAATGCCCAGTCGGCGCTGCAACTGCTTCAACTCGGTCCTTAAATACCTGGCCGTCTGGGCATCCAGGCTGGCCAGCGGCTCGTCCAAGAGCAGCACCTTCGGCGAAGAAGCAATTGCCCTGGCCAGAGCCACTCGCTGTCTCTCGCCGCCACTCAGCTGACGGGGATACCGCGTGGCGAGGTGCTTGATATTCATTAAACCGAGTAATTCGTCTACTCTGGCTTCCACCTGCTGCCTCGGCCACCTGCGGGTGTTCAGGCCGTAGGCAATATTGGCAATGACGTCAAGATGGGGAAACAGGACCAGACCCTGAAACAGGTAGCCCACCTCCCTCTGGTTGGCCGGCAATCTGTCCACCGGGACACCATCGAACAGTACCGAACCCTTATAATCGGTAAGTCCGGCAATAACGTTAATCAAAGTAGTCTTGCCGGCACCATTGGCACCCAGAATGACCATCAGCTCCTTATCAGATATCTCAAGGTTCACGTCCTGGCAGACGTATTTACATATATTCCTGAGTGCTATGGACGGCATATTACCTCCATCTGGCGGTCAGCCTGTTTTCCAGATATTCGAAGAACTTCTCAAAGGCCAGACACATTACCGCCAGCACAATCAGACATACGATGATAATATCGATGCGGATAAGGCTCTCCGCTTTCATGAGCAGGGCACCAATTCCGGTGGGGATAGCGACCATCTCGGCGGCGATTATCACCCGCCACGCCATCCCTGCCTCCAGCCTGAGTCCCGTGAAAATGTTGGGCAGGGCCAGCGGCATAACCACCGTGGTCAGAATTTTACCATCCGATGCCCCCAAAGTCCTGGCCGCCTTAATATAGTCGCTATCTACATTTTTAATGCCCGTAACCGTGTTGTAAAGGACAGGGAAAAAGGAACAGATAAATATTAGAGTAATCGGCAGCATCTCATTGATACCTATCCACAGCATCAGTAAAGGTATCCAGCCGAGAGTGGGGATGGGATAAAAAAGGCTGATGATTGGATTCAGTGCCCTGTTTATTGTCGTACGCCATCCCATAATGGTACCGACCACAATGCCGGCTATGGAGCCAGCGCAGAAACCAATCAGCACCCTGACCAGGCTGCTCAGGAAATTTTCGCCCAGCACGCCGCTGGCGCTGAGGTGATAGAATTCGACCACCACAGCGGAAAATGGGGGCAGGAAGAAATGGCCCGGCAGTATATCAAGTCTGGCCACGAGTTCCCACAGCGCCAGGAACACGACTACAGGCAATACTCCCCAACCCGGCCTGAATTTACGGAGAACGCTCATCTTCAAGGAACCTCAAATCAAGAATGTCCCCGGCATTGAAGCTGCTCTTTATGTAACCCAATTTGGCAATATAATCTATGGTATCCTGAACCATTTCAGGGTCAATGTCCGTGGTATATTCCAGCCGCTGCATGGAGCGTAATAACACCCCGGGAGTAATTTCCAGAGCGGAGGCGACATCGGCCACTTCGACGGGTAATACTTCACGACCAGTCGCCTGAAGTCTTCTGGCGACAACCTCAGCAGCTTCTTCAGGGTACTGATTGCCCCAGTCGGTTGCCCGCTGCGATACCTCCACCAGTTTCCTCACCACCTCCGGACGGCTATTTATCAGGTCTTCCTTGACCACCAGAACGCTGCCCTGCATCTCAGGCCACACGTCCTGACTCATCAGCAGCATGGCAAAACCGAACTCCTCAGCCATGGTCGCCCACTGCTCGGGCAGAACGGCGGCATCCAGCTGCCCCGATTTTATAGCCATTACCTGCTTCGGAGGATTCATCCGCTGAGCATTACTCAGTACCTTGCCCTCGTCAAGATGGAAAGTGTCTATTATCTTGCGAAAGAAAACGTCGACGGCACCGCCCTCCCTCACGCAGCCCAGACGAATCTCAGGGTTTTCCAATTCTTTAACAGTCTTTACTTTATCCGTATCAACCACCAGACCGTAACCGTACTTATGAGTCCCGGCGACCACCTTCAACGGTACGCCGGCGTTGGCATAGGCATTTATCACCGGCACCAGACATACGTAGGCGACCTCAATGTCACCCCGCGCTAAAGCCGAAGCCAGGGCCATACCGGTGGCATAACTCTCATAGGTAGTTAAAGTCAGGCTTTCGTCTTCGTACCAGCCCTTATCCTGGCTGATATAAGCACAGGCGGCATGGTCCATGAATTCCACCGCCATCCCGATAGATGCCTCCTCTTCGTCGGCACAGGCAGCAGTAAAAATCAGACCAATCAGTCCCGGCAATAATATAAAAAAGAGTCTTTTAATGGATATGTCGCCCCTTCCAGTGTCATTCTTATACTCAATCTATCAATCTTTTAATGTCTGGATATATTACTGTTGATATAACGCTTGTTAAAAATTTTTACAATCTACCTTAAAATTTCCCGTACACGACTGCGTTTCTCTTTATACTCGCTGATAATTTTACGTCCCTCATCGGTCAACCTGGCATAACCTCCCTTAATGCCCCCGGTGGATTTTTCCACCAGCGGTGCCGACGCCAGACGGTTCATGGCTTCAACCCATAGCCAGGCATTTCTGTAGGCCAGACCCATCGACTTTGCCGCCGCTGATATCGAGCCAAACTGGTCGATACGCTCCAGCAGCGTTACCCTTCCCCACCCCATGAACAGCTTGCCGTCCTTCTCAAGCCATACTTTGCTTCTCACCACTATGCCTGACTCTGGTGGTTGTCCGGAGCGAGATATATGTTTGACGCCAAAATCCGGTATTTTACTTTCGATCATCCTTTATCCACCCCGATCTTAATGCTCCGAGACAATCTATATTACCAGCAATATAACGCTCTGTCAAACCTCGGTCAACATGTTAATCATCTTAATCTATATAACGATATTATTTCACCCTTTTTGTGCTCTCTCCGCGGGCTGCTCCTCTTTTTTCTTTTCCCCACCCCAAGACCCCCGACCCAGATTTTTACTTCCCACCCAAACCCACCCTCAGCTCATCTGCTATTTAACCTGTAATAGTCCCATGGACTAAGCCACCGATGTAACCGGGCGGCAGGGTGGGAATAGATAACAAGGAAAAAACAACTTGCTTTATTTCACGGTCTTCAAAACCAGACGTTCTATAATGACCACGACCGAAAATCAAGGTATATCCGGCCGTGTGATATTTTTATAACATGTCTGTGATTTTGTATATCTCGAAAAAACAGGCTTCCATATCCAGTTACCGGATTTTTTATCTCAGGTTTTTCGTTTTTGTGACTTTTTTGTGACATTTACAACCTATTTTGTGACGTGTTTGTTAGTTTGCATATCTATCATATGTTTAATATGTACGTTTCGCTGAAAATAATCAAAATACACGGGCCCCCATAACGACCGAATTGCAGAATTAAACGTTTTATCCAAAATCAAATACAAGGAAAATATTCGGCTAACATCACGAGATATCGCCTCATACTGCCAAGTAAGCAAAAGCACCGTACTGGAATGGATCAAGAGTGGCAGGCTAAATGCCTTTAGCCTGCCCAGTGGTCATTACCGTATCGACAGGAAAGACTTCAAAGAATTCCTGGAAAAATGGCAAATACCTGTTAAGGGATGGCTCTTTGAAAATAGTAATAATAATGTAAAAGGAGGCAGAAATAAAAAATAGGACTGGAGGAAAATAGGTTTATGAAGACCGCAAATGTATACCAAGCCGAGAGACAGACAAGGAAGCCCCGGGATACATCATTTGACAAGATGGAGGCCATTGCCTATGGAGTGCAGGCCCGATTTGAGGAGAGTACCGGTTACTCGAAAAGAATTACCGATGCGACGATAAACGTCGCCCGGGCTCTTGGCGTGGCCGACACCAATATCGAAAGGTGGGCCGCTCATCGACTGAACCGATTATCCCATGATACACAGCGGCTCAGCGAAATCAAACCCATCCTTGACAGACTCTACGGAAATTCACTCGGTACGCCAACGGGAAGAATGCAGTAGTTAACAATAAGGTTGGTATTACAAAGCACCAAACTGATAGACGGAGGCAGCTAATCAGCTAAGGAATACTTGCCTGCTGGATAATTAATCCTAGCCAAATACTCGACGTGCGTTTTCCTCAAGTATAAAGAATCCCCTCAATCAAAGCCTAATTCGTAAAAACCAGAATAATCCCCAGTAAAACTCCCCATTAAATCCCCCCGAAAAGAAAACAGTATTCCCAATTTATGCGGTTACCGCATCTTCCGATTTATACTATAATGTCAATACAGACATGTTACGAGTACGGAGGATACAACGCCTTACATGAACGGTGCCGAAGCCCTGGTGTCATTGCTAGTCCGGGAAGGTGTGGAGGTCGTTTTCGGGATACCCGGCGTGCAGATAATGGACGCTATTGATGCTATCTACCGCGATAAGAGCATCCGCTGGATATCAACACGGCATGAACAGACGGCTGCCTTTATGGCCTACGGTTACGCCCGCACTACCGGCAGGATAGGCGTGGCCATGGTGGTGCCGGGGCCGGCAGCTCTCAACACCACCGCCGCCATCGGCACCGCCTATACAGCGTCAGCGCCGGTGCTTTTAATTTCCGGACAGATAGAGAGCTATCACCTAGGAATGAAAAGAGGCGTCCTCCATGAGATGGACGACCAGCTCGATATCTTCCGGCCAATAACCAAGTGGTGTGGGCGCGTGTCAAAAGCGGAGGAAATCCCCACTGCTTTACAGCAGGCTTTGACTCAGATGAAGACCGGACGGCCGCGTCCCGTGGAACTGGAGATTCCCTACGACCTCTGGCCGAAGAAAGCCGGGATATCACTCCCGGATACTGTACCGTCTCATTCTGACCTGCCCGGTCGCGGTGAAATCAGTAAGGCGGCCGAGCTTCTGGAAAACGCCAAATACCCGTTGATTCTGGCTGGAGGCAGTGCGGCTGAAGCGGATATATCCCATGAAATCACTCAGCTGGCCGAGCTTATTAATGCGCCGGTAGTCATGACCACAGAAGGACAGGGTATTATCCGCAACGACCACCCGCTGTGCGCCGGTAACTTCGTCCTATGGTTGAATCCCGCCCTGCAAAAGGCGGACTTAGTAATTGTCATTGGAAGCCGTTTACGTGCTTCCGGCAACACCCGACTGGAGTTACGCCCCGACCAGAAGGTAATCCAGATTGACATCGATACCGGAGAACTCGGAAGGAACCATAAAATCGACCTCGGGATTTCCGCAGATGCCCGTGCTGTCCTGACCATCCTGATTGAAGAACTGTCCGGCTCCGGCGCCAGCCAGTGGCGGGAGACAGAAATCGCCGAAATAAGGGCAGAGATGAAGAACAAACTGGAAAAGGCTGCTCCTTTGCAGCTCTCCGTAATCCGTTCCATCCATGAAGTCTTACAGGACGACGGCATCATCGTACCGGATATTACAAATATCGGTTACTGGTGCGATATCGCTTATCCCGTGAACAGACCACGCACATACCTTGATTCCTCCTATTTTGCTACGCTCGGCTTTGCTTTCCCCACCGCTCTCGGCGCTAAAACAGGAAATCCGGATAAGCCCGTGGTGGCCCTGTGCGGCGACGGCGGCTTTCCGTACGCGGCTGCGGAACTGGCTACCGCCATTCAGGAAAAGATAAACGTGGTCACGCTACTATTTGTCGATAATGCCTACGGGACGGTATCCGGCATACAGCGCCAGCAGTTCGGTGGAAGATATATCGGCAACACGCTGCATAATCCGGATTATGTCAAATTTGCCGAATCGTTCGGCGCTATCGGTATCAGGCTTTCCCATTACGAAGAACTCGGCGACAAACTGAGTCCGGCTCTGGAGGCCGACCGTCCGGTGTTAATCGAGATTCCCGTTCCCCTGCTGGACACCCCCTGGGACACATTCACAGAACTAAAGTAAATATTATAAACTCAGCAGCCGGTGCAGAGCGTTTTACCCTCTATTGTTTAAAACGAGTACGAATCATGCTATACTTAGTTTCTTAGAAAGGTGTAAAAGGAGGCAATCCTATAATGACGGATTATGCGGCTTTGAAGAAAAAGGTAGACGAACTGGCCGAAAGAGAATGGGATATAACCGGCATTCAGGCCAGAATTAGAAAAATGACTGCGGAGGGGATTCCCAAGAAGAAACTTGACCCAAAAGAGATGAAAGCCAACAAAGAGCAAATCCTTGACCGCGTTCAACTGCACGCTGAGGAATATAACTTTATTTTTAAAAACTGCGCTCAGGGAACAGCGCTTTCCCTGATGGAAGAGTTCGGTCTGGGCAACATGGAAATCATCAAGGCCCTATCTCCCTTCCCTGGCGTCGGGGGTACGGGTGACATGTGCGGGGGTATAACCGGGGCCCTGATTACCTTCGGGCTTTATTATGGCAGTGACGACCCGCTGGACCTTTCCGTGATGACGGACCCCGTGAGAAATCCAATTCTAATTTCCCAGAGATACATGGCCCTTTTTGAAGGCCAGATAGGTCATATGTACTGTGCTGATATAATAGAAACGGTGATATTAGGACATAGACTGAATCCCGGAGAGAGCGACGCGGCCATGGCACTCTTCACGGAAGAGAAGGGATTCGAGAAGTGCGGTCTGCCTCCGGGGATGGGTTGCAGGATTGCCGCCGGTTTTATTATCGACAGCATGAAATAAATGAACCGGCATTTTATACTTTTTTCTCCCCTTTGTATGCCTAAATTCATTTTTAATACCGATTCGTTCCCGCCCGATTAACCCTGAATGAATCAAGGCTATTCGCAGTTCTGAGGAGGTTTCATGACTGGTATTGGCTGGCATATCTCCGTCTTCGGTGCCATTATTATTTCGCTGACTATAATCACATACCGTACGCTAAACATCGTCAGGTTACCGGTCCACCTGAGATGGGAACTGGCACCGATACCGCATGAGAAGGGAAAGAGCCGATACGGGGGTTCCTATCTTGAGGAATATGAATGGTGGCTTAAAACCAGACACAGGTCACGTATCTCGCCGCTGGTATATATGGCCAAGGAGATATTGCTGCTGCGCGGCGTCTGCAAGCACAACATGGCATTATGGCCCTTAACACTTGTATTTCACTTAGGCATCTACCTGATAGCAGCTATGTTTTTCTTCTGCTTGATAAACGCTATACTCATCATCGCTGAAGTACCGTTATCCGTTCTGAACGTTTTTCTCGGGATAACCTCGGTCCTGGCAATGTCGGGTTATCTGCTCGGAAGCCTGGGTGCCATCGGCCTGCTTATCAAACGTGCCCTCGATTCTAATCTCAGACCGTTTAATACCGTCTCGACATATTTCCGCCTCGTGTTCCTGAGCGCGGTATTCATCAGCGGTCTCTATGTCTGGTTTCTTTCGGGAGACTTCGCATTCAGAATGAGCCTCTTCGTAAGCAGGTTGATTACGCTTGATTCCGGCGCATCGGCTGCTTTCCCCCTATCTCTGCACTTAATAATATCGCTTCTGTTCGTCCTGTATCTCCCACTGACAAACATGATTCACTTCGTTGCCAAGTACTTCACCTATCATGAGATAAGATGGAATGATAGGCCAAAAGATGAGAAAATGGTAGAAGAGCTGACCGCTCTTCTGGCTCAACCTGTCAACTGGTCAGCTACCCATGTCAAAGCCGGCAATAAGAAAAGCTGGGCGGATATCACGACCGGGAAAACGAATGATGAAAAAGGGACTTAAACTGGCGGATTTCTCAAGAGTTGGCGGCGCTCAGCTCACCTATCTTTACATGGATGAACTGATACCGCTACCGCCACCCTACGATAAGGTAGAGGAACTACCGGGCTTCAGGCAGCTAACCGAAGACCAGAGAAAAAGACTGGTCTGCAATCTCGATGGTGTTGTTTCCTACACAGGCCTACCCAGGCCGAGGGATAAAGAAGAAGAACAGAAATTTGTTGAGCAGTTTATCTCTGGACTGAATAAACTCCTGAGTAAAGAGAACAACTGGACATTCCTGCAGCCACTGCTGCTCTCAATTGATTACTGTGCCCAGTGCCAGACATGCAACGACGCCTGTCCCGTATACCTTGCCAGCGGCAAGAACGACCTCTACCGTCCAAACTACCGCTCGGAAATTTTCAGACGCCTGGTTAATAAATACGCAAGGCCCCGCGGGAAGCTCCTCGCCAAGCTTAACCGGGGAGATATCGAGCTCAACTGGACTACCATAACCAGGCTGTATGAATTAAGCTACCGATGTAATCTCTGCCGGCGCTGCGCCCAGTTCTGTCCCATGGGCGTTGACAACGCCCTTATCACCCGTGAACTGCGCAAACTGTTCAGCCAGGAACTGGGATGGGCCCCGAAAGAGCTCCACGAGAAAGGCACGATGCTCCAGCTTGAGGTTGGCTCCCCCACCGGGTTGAAGCCACATGTTGCCAAAGACAACCTCGAGTTTCTGGATGAGGACTTCAGCGATGCCTTGGGTATTGATATTTCAACGCCGTGGGACAAGGAAGGCGCCGATATCATGCTGATTCACAGTGCCGGAGATATTATCTCCTTTCCGGAGAGCCCGATTGCCTTCAGTATTTTATGCAATGCCGCCGGAATCAACTGGACTCTCTCATCGGAGATACCGGGATACGATGGTGTCAATTATGGCCTGTTCTATGACGATGTCCAGCTTGCCAGGGTCGCCATCAGGCATGCCCAGATTGCCAGAAAGCTCAAGGTGAAAAAGATGGTCATGGGAGAGTGCGGGCATCAGCATAAGGCCCTCATGACAGTGGCCGACAGAGTGCTTACCGGAGACCTGGATATACCGCGGGAGAGTGTGATGACCTTCCTTGAGAACCTAGTTTTCAGCGGTAAAATCAGGTTCGACCCTTCGAAAAACCCCTTCCCGGTAACGCTTCATGACCCCTGTAATATCGTGAGAAACCTCGGCATAGTCAGGCCCCAGCGAAGAATCCTGCGCTATCTCTGCCCCCAATTCCGTGAGATGACACCTTACGGAGTGGACAACTACTGCTGTGGAGGTGGAGGCGGCTTAAGCGTGATGTCCGATGTCAATTTCACGGACTGGAAGGTGCATGTTGCCGGTAGAATGAAATTCAAACAGGTCCTCGAGGCCTTCAGCGACCAGCCCGATCCAGATATAAAGAAATACATATGCGCTCCGTGCTTGAACTGCAAGCTGCAATTCCGCGATATCCTGGAATACTACGGAGCAAAGGAAAAATCCGGCATTATCTGCGGCGGTCTTGCCGAACTGATTGTCAACGCTATGGTTGATATCAAGAAGCCTTTTATTTCATGGGGAGAGAACTAAAGAGCCTATGCCAGTACGATTACTCTAATGACCTTTCAGAGTGTAGTACATCCTTGCTTCCAACACTTTAGAACTATAGGATACATTTGCGAGTAACAATTAATGTACGGAAGGAGACTTGTTTTCATGGCACAAATGGAACTGGCTGGCGAAATATACGAAGTTGATGAGAACGGATTCATGCAAGAAACAAAAAGATGGACTGAGGATGTTGCCAGAGCTTATGCGGCATTAGAGAACGTAACGGAATTAACAGAAGAGCACTGGACAGCAATAAATTACCTCAGGGATTATTACCTGAAAAACGGCATTTGCCCGATGATAAGAAGGCTTATCAAGGAAACAGGTTTCAACCTGAGTCGACTCTACGAACTCTTTCCGAACGGACCGGCGCAGTCCGCATGTAAATGGGCTGGCGTACCCAAACCAACCGGATGCGTGTAAAGCCAGGCACCGCTTGGCCCAACAAAGGTTAGAAGAAGCTAGATAGCACGCGCAATGCGTGAGCCTTCGGCGATGGCATCTACTATCAGACGGGGCTCCCGGCAGTCGCCAACGGTATAAATTTCAGGGACTTTCCCCTCGAGGCTTTGGAGCAATCCGGTATCCGGTGACAGTGGCACGGCGGTTACGATGCTGTCAGCCTCGATGGTCTGCTCCTCGCCTTCCCTGGTAACGACGGTCAATCCCTTATCCGTAACCTCCATGGACTTAACGCCGGATAGCATGGTCACACCCTTTTTACGGAACCATGAAAAAAGCGCCAGCCTCAGATGAAAAACCATGCCGTCGCCCGGAATCTCCGCCGTATCCACGATGGTGACCTTCCGGCCCCGCTTCACCAGGAAGTCAGCCAATTCACAGCCCTGTATGGCCCCTCCGATGATAACCACCCTTTTACCCAGGGGTATCCAGAGCTTCGTCAGGCGTCTGAGCAATCCCGGCCCAAGGAACCTGAGGTATTTCCTGAGCCTGCGGTGCAGTTCGTCATTGCTGACCACATTGCGTCCTTTAATACCGGGAATATCGGGGATGGCGGGGATACCACCCGTGGCCAGGATTACCACATCCGGCTTGAATCCCTCAATTATCGAACTGTCAGCCTCTTTTCCGAGCTTTATTTCCACACCCAGTTTCTTCATCTGCCTCTCGAAGTATCCGACCAAGGCAGGCAGGTCTTCAATCCTGAGTCCCTTGACCATGGCCGCCACAGGCAGCAGCCCACCCAATTTCGATGATTTCTCATAAAGCGTTACCAGGTGTCCCCGCAGCGCCGCCACCCGGGCTGCCTCCATTCCCGCCGGACCGCCGCCGACCACCACCACCTTTTTACTCTTCTCCGCTTCTTTAATGATGTAAGGTTCCTCCGAGCCCAGCAAAGCATTAATCCGGCACCTTTTGACCTCGACCGGGTCCAGACAGGTATGGCAGGCCGTGCATGGGGCGATATCGTCCAGCCTTCCCGAGGCAATCTTGTTTGGATATTCAGGGTCGGCTATCAGACGTCGATTCAGCGCGATTAAGTCCGCTTTGCCTTCCCTGAGGAATTTCTCCCCTAACCCGGCATCAAGTCTGCCCACGGCGATGACTGGAACAGATGCGGCTTCTCTTATAGCGGCACCCAGTGGCACATGCGCTCCCGCTCCCCAGCGATGCCAGTCGTATCCCTGTGGAAATGACTTCAAAGGGATGGGTGCCTCTGGGAAGTAAAGTGCTTCCGGGAAAAAGCCAGCAACGTGGTATCCCAGCCACTGAGACCTTACCTGAATAGCGTCGACGCCGGCTTCCTTCAATATCCGGGCTGTCGCCACGCTTTGTTCGGTAGTCAGGCACTCGCTATCATCAATGCCGGCAATCCGGCCTACTTCCACGCCGTTGATGGTGACACAGACCGGGAAGTCCTGTCCCAGGCGTTTCTTGATTTCCCTGACGATTCCGGTCAACAGCCGCGTCCTGTTTTCCAGGCTCCCGCCATATTCGTCCCGGCGCCGGTTCCAGAAAGGCGACAGGAAGTTATGCAGCAGGTGGCTGCTGCCGGAATTGATATCCACGCCGTCAAATCCGGCCTTCTCAGCCCGTACCGCGGCGCTGGCGAACTTGTCGATAATTTCCTCGATTTCAGGGATGGTGAGCTCTCTGGGGACTTCGTTGTGAAAATCATTGTCGGCATTCAGGCTGACGGGCGAAGCGGCTATCGGCTGACTGCTGACAAGGGGCGGGATATCGGGCGACGGCTCCCAGTTCTTCGTCTGCCAGGGACCGTCGTGGTTCATCTGCATGAATGTCGGGCAGCCGTACGAGTGGATAATTGCCGTCAATTCACTGAAGCCCTTGATGTATTTGTCATCGTCAATACGGTTCCTGCGACGCCAGCGTGCACCCAAAGGGTAGTCAATAATCGGTGATTCTACAATCAGCAGACCGACACCGCCCCTGGCGATAGCATCATAGAATGCCTTGACCCTGTTATTCATCCGTACTTCGTCTTCGTGGCCATAAAGCATGGCCGCACCCGGTTTCACTATACGGTTCCTGGTCTTTACAGGCCCTATATGATAAGGTTCCAGCAATTTTTCAAACTTCGTCTTACCTGCCATTGGCCTCTATTTCCTCGCTTTCGTCCGGCAACAAAGAATATCGCTCGAGCGTTCTGATTCATCTCCCGGTATAGCCTGCCGGTGCCGCTTCTTCCAGAGTGCCGGCGCCGATTATTATCGGCATCAATAAGTGGGGCCTGTCGACCCTTTTCCAGGTCAACGGGCCATGGTCTATGCCCCTGGGTGCGTAAACCGCTGTGGTCGTGTCGAATGCGAGCGGCTGGCCATCGATACAGAACTCCAATCCGGCACCGAGTTCTTCGGGATTCTTAGGATCGCCGCCAATCAGCATGACAACCTCCTCGTAATCATGGGAATGGTTGGGGATAGGCGGATTTGGTTCCGGCATTTCCGATATCCAGCCAAAATCAATGTAATTATTACATCCTGGTATGAGTTTGCTACTCACATAAATGTGTGCGGGGCTCTTGATGGCTTCGGTTACTTCGGTGCCCTCCAGGCAATCGGGATTCCTGACCAGATATTTCTCATAGTCAACATCGTTCTCCTTCGTGGGTTGAACGGAGCCGTTGCCCGACCATGTTTCTCCGGCACTGGCCGGGCCGAGGATAATCGACATTTCTATATGTGGACTGGTGAATTTCTTCCAGACTATCGGGCCATGTTTCACACCCTTCGGTACGAAGAGTGCCGTGGTCGTATCGAGCCTAAGCGGCTGGCCGCTTAAATAATACTCTATTTCACCGCCGAGTTCCCTGGGATTATCGGGATCACCGCCGATATGCAGGACAATTTCATCATAATCGTGTGAATGCTCGAATATGTGAGGGTTAGGTTCCGGTATGTCATATATCCAGCCAAGCTCGATATACATATTGCATCCAGGCACGAGCCGGTTACTCATATAGGTCATCGGCGGATGCTGACGACCTCTGATATCGATTTTAGCTACTGCCTCATAGGCGGGATTATTTACCATGTATTCACTATAATCTACTTTTGCCATTCTCTAGTGCACTCCTTCCAGACTATTAACCACTTGAATTAGTACCGGCATCAACATCCCTTATGATAATACTATATCTGGATGTTTGACAATCCATTAGATATAACATATGATAAAAACCGAATTTGATGTCGTATATGCCTGACTCACCAACAATTATTTCCGGCCTGTGCGCGTGATATCTGTTTGTCTAATCTTTTAGAAATAGACAGACGCCTATACTACTTGTTTAAAATCTGCTATCATTTGGCGGAGAATATGTTCAATCAACAGCTCGTGAGGAGGGCCCGGCCAACGGAAGGAGAAGATAATGAGCTTCGAAACCATTATTTATGAGAAGAAAAACAGGGTCGCCAGGATAACGCTGAACCGTCCCGAAGCACTGAACGCCATTACCAGGACAATGTTTACTGAGATTGGACAGGCCCTCGACGATGCCGAACAGGACAATAATATCAGGGTGGTCATCCTGGCGGGGAGCGGGAAATCATTCTGCGCCGGGGTAGACCTGAATTTCTCACAGGCGGAACTGATAACGTTGCAGGACAAGGAAGACTTCTTCCGGCTGGGAAATAAAATGGCCGTCGAAAAGATGGAGGGTCTGAGCAAACCGGTAATTGCCGCTGTACAGGGTTACTGCTTGGCCGGCGGCTTCGAACTGATGATGGGCGCTGACCTGGTAATTGCGGCTGAAGATGCCAGAATAGGTGACCAGCATGTCAATGTCGCCCTTTTTGGCGGCGGCGGCTGCGCCTACCGGCTAGCTTTACTCGTCGGGATGCGTAAAGCGAAAGAGATTGTCCTGACAGGCAAACGCCTTTCCGGCACGGAGGCACAGCAAATCGGGCTCGTGAACCTCGCCGTACCTCCCGATAAACTGGGGAGCGCTGTTGATGAAATGGCCACCGAACTCGCTGAAAAAAGCCCCGTGGCCATGAGATACGCCAAGGGATTCATTAACCGGGTATCCATGCTCGATGCCGATATGAGGCTGGAACTGGCTATAATGTATTCACTCGCCGAGAGCACTTCCGATGACGCCCAGGAGGGACCAAGGGCGTTCAGCGAGAAAAGAAAGCCGGAATTCAAGGGGAGATAAGGTATCAGTGACACAGGCACTTGAAGGTCTGAAAATCCTTGACCTCACCCGATATGCGCCGGGGCCCTACTGCACCATGATTCTGGGAGACCTCGGGGCTGACATTATCAGGGTCGAAGAGGTAGGTGCACCGGGCGGCCGCCGTGCCGAGCAAATGAAAGGGATAACGGTAACCGCCGACCCCCTCGAGTTCGCCCCGGCCGATTCGCCGTATAACCCGCTGAATCGCAACAAAAGGAGTATTCGGTTGAACCTCAAGGCGAACACAGGAAGACATATCTTCCATCAGCTGGCCGAAAGGGCCGATGTGGTTATCGAGGGATTTCGCCCCAGCGTGACAAAGCGTCTGGGTATAGACTACCCAACACTTAAAAAGATTAATCAAAGGCTGATTTACTGTGCCATCACCGGCTACGGACAGGACGGCCCATATCGTGATTTACCGGGACATGATATTAATTATATCGCTCAGGCCGGTGCCGTCAGCGCTATCAGCCTCCCCGGAACCCGCCCCCTGGTACCGGGAAATCTCACCGGCGACATGGCGGCAGGGGGAATGCAGGCCGCCATCGGGATACTGGCGGCGCTGGCCGCCCGCGATAGGACGGGAAAGGGGCAGTTTGTTGATATCTCCATGACCGACGGGGTCGTCAGTATGCTCTCCTTATACCTGAGCCGTTACTTCGAGCAAGGCAAGCTGCCCGAACCGGGGGAAAGAACAAGCTGCGGGGCGTCGCCGTACTATAACCATTACGAGACAGGCGATGGCAAGTATATCACGATTGCCTGCTCGGAGCCCTGGTTCTTCGCCAACCTGTGCCGGGCGCTGGGTCTGGAAGAATTTATTCCATTACAAACGGACATGGATAAAGCCGAAGAAATAACAGCCAGCTTTAAAGAAAAATTCCTTACCCACACCAGTCAGGAATGGCTCGATATCCTTTCCCGGGCTGATGTCCCTGTGAGTCGGGTCAATGCCCTCGATGAGCTTGCCGAAGACCCCCAGCTGAAACACCGCCGGATGATTGTGGAAGTGGACAATCCGCATGAGGGCAAAATAAGGCAGGCCGGGATATCCATCAAGCTCTCGGAAACGCCGGGGAGCATCAGAAACCCTGGTTCACTGCCGGGAGAAGATACCGGCGAGATTCTCAGAGAACTTGGCTACAGCCAGGACGAGATTCAAAGGTTAATAAAAGAAGGCATTATCGGTATGAGAGTGTAGAAAGAGAGGTATTCGTGACAGAGCAGTCGAACAATGAACCGGCTACCGGGAAAAAACAAATCCCCGTTCAGGAAGGCCTGTTCTATCAACCCAAGTCCCCTGATGAAAAACCTTATTTAATCGGTGCCAGGTGCGCCGTATGCGGATATGTCAGCTTCCCCAAACTCATGGTCTGCCCGCGCTGTATCAAGCAGGGTACGATGGAAGAGGCACATATCGGCGGGAAAGGCAAGGTAGATATGTTCAGTACCTGCTACGCTGCCCTGCCCGGCTTTAAAGCCCCGTCCATTCAGGGTTTTATCAACCTGGAGGAAGGCGGCAGAATCTGGTCGCTGATAACCGGCGTCGACCCGTCCGATGAAGATGCCATTAAAACCGGGATGGATGTGGAGCTGGTCATAGAGAAGCTGCGGGAAGACACCGATGGCAATGAAATAATGAGCTACAAATTCAGGCCGGTGAAGGCTTAACAGGAAGGGATAACATGAGAGATGTAGTTATAATCGGCGTTGGCATGACACGCTTCGGGAAATTTCTGGAGAGGAGCCTGCAGGACCTAGGTAGAGAAGCTGTCTGGAATGCCCTGGAGGATGCCGGCGTCCCGCCGGAGGACATACAGATTGCCTATGTGGCTAATTCGCTGGCTTATCAGTTGACGGAGGTGAAAGGAACGGTTGGCCAGCATGTCCTGGCCAATGCCGGATTTTTCAGGATACCGGTTATCAATGTGGAGAATGCGTGCAGCAGCGGGTCGACAGCCTTGAGGGGCGCCTGCCTTGAGGTTGCCTCAGGGAACTATGATGTAGCCCTGGCGCTCGGTGTGGAAAAACTCTTCTGTGATGACACCGCTAAATCGGCGCTGGCCATGGCTTCTGGCACGCCGTATGCCAAGTTCGGGTTTATGTTCCCGGCGCTTTACTCCATGGAATTGAAGAAATGGATGGAGAAATATTCAGTAACACAGCTGCATTTCGCCAAAGTAGCCGCGAAGAACTCCAGAAATGGCTCGCTCAATCCCAACGCCCAGTTCAGAAAAGCGTTGTCCGTGGAAGAGATTTTAAACTCGCGCGTGATTGCCTATCCTCTGACCTTATATATGTGCTCTACGATGGGTGACGGTGCTGCGGCCGCTATTGTCTGCACCAGAGACAGGGCACGCCGGTACACCTCAAAGCCCTTAGTTCATGTGGCAGCATGTGAACTGGTATCGGGCACGGTGAACCTTCCTAACCAGCCACATGTGAATCTGGAGGCAAATGCCGCCGGACTTGCCTATCAGAAAGCGGGCATTGGACCGGAGGATATCAACGTGGCCGAAGTCCATGACGGCATGGCACCGGCCGAGATGTGGATTTATGAGAAACTTGGTCTGTGTAAAGAGGGAGAAGCCGCCCGGATGGTTGACGAGGGCATGACGGAGATTACCGGTCCGATTCCGGTGAATCCGAGTGGAGGACTGGCGGCTAAGGGGCATCCCGTCGGGGCTACCGGTCTGGCCCAGGTAGCCGAGATTGTCTGGCAGCTGCGGGGCGAAGCCGGCGAAAGACAGGTGAAAAATCCCAGAATCGGGCTGACCGAAAACGCGGGCGGCTGGGTAATCGATGATAACGCCGCCTGCGCGGTAACTATATTGAAGCGATAAGAACAGATTTTTATCGAACCGGAAGCAAAGGGGGACACCACTGATATGGAGATTAAGAATGTGGGAGTGGTCGGCTGCGGCATCATGGGCGCGGGTATCACCCAGCTATGCGCGCAGTCGGGATATAACGTTATCGTAGCCGAGGTCAATGATGAAGTATTGACTAAAGGGCTGAAATCGATTGACACCATACTGGGCCGGCTCGTTGAGAAGGAAAGGATATCAAAGCAAGACAGAGACTCGGCCATGTCACACATCAAAGGCACCACGGACATGAAAGACTTCTCAGATTGCGACCTGGTGATTGAAGCGGTTACCGAAGATATCGATATCAAGAAGTCCGTATTCGCCCGGCTCGATAAGGCCTGCCCAAAGCATGCCATCCTGGCCACGAATACCTCGGTACTATCTGTGGCGGATATTGCCTCGGCCACGAATCGACCGAAACAGGTGCTCGGCATGCATTTTGCCAATCCCGTCCCGGTTATGAAGATACTGGAAATGATAGTCACCATCGCCACCAGCGAAGAAACAGTGGCGATAGGTAAAAACTTCGGCGAGTCGATTGGCAAAACGGTGGTTATTGCCAAAGACCTGCCGGGCTTTATCTCCAACCGCATATCCACATCCTTTCTGCTGAATGCCGTTCGTTTGGTACAGGAGGGCATCGCCACGCCGGAGGATATCGATACTGTTTTCCGCCTGGGTGCCGGGCATCCCATGGGGCCGCTGCAAACACTTGACCTCATCGGCATCGATACCGTATACCGCGGCGCCAGCGCCCTGTACGAGGAGCTTAAAGACCCCCAGTATGCCCCGCCCCCGCTGATGAAAAGGATGGTGGCGCTGGGCTGGCTGGGACGCAAGACGGGCAAGGGATTCTACGACTACACAGAGGCGAACAGCTAGGCGAACCTATGGTAGAAAAAAGCGAAGGGATGCTCTCCCCTTACCGTGTCCTCGACCTCACCAACGAACGCGGTTTCATAGCCGGTAAGATACTGGGCGACCTCGGTGCCGATGTCATCAAGATTGAGAAGCCGGGTGGCGATACTGCTCGCAGGCTCGGACCTTTTTATCACGATATACCCCACCCCGAAAAAAGCCTGTACTGGATGGGATTCAATACCAATAAGAGGGGGATAACCCTCGACATCGAGACCGCTGACGGCCAAGAAATATTCAGGAAGCTGTGCGGAAAAGCTGATATTATCGTGGAATCCTTCGACCCCGGTTACCTGGACAGCCTCGGGCTGGGATATGCCGCCCTCAAGGAAATGAATCCGGGTATAATCATGGCCTCGATTACCGGCTTTGGGCAGACCGGCCCCTATAAAGACTTCAAGGCACCCGATAACGTACTCTGGGCCATCTCCGGCCTTGGTTACGTCCATGGCGACGCCGACCGCGCGCCGCTGAGTCCCAGTTATCCAATCTCATACTTCTTCAGCGCCATGCAGGCAGTCATCGGGGCTTTGATTGCTCTTTACCAGCGGGGCATTACCAGTAAGGGACAGCATGTCGATGCCGTGACACTGCTCGGCCTGGCCTGGGCTACCGGGCCGGAGGTACAGGGACTGTGGCCTTTAAATAAAGAGATTATAAAACGCTCCGGCAGAATCTGGCCGCGACCCCAGACCAGTCCCGATGGCGAGGTGACATATATCAACGTCCCGTTGACCTATCCGTGCAAGGATGGCGGCGTTAAGTTCTTCCCCTTTGTCGAGCCGGGTATGATACCAAGCACAGACGGACTCCGGCAGTGGGTCATGGAAGAAGGCATGGCCAGTGAAACGCTCAAAAACGTTGACTGGAGTACCTGGAACTGGGCGACGGTCAGTCAGGAAACCGCCGACGAAGTCACGGGAAGCTTCGCCAGGTTCTTTATGAACCACACCAAGGCAGAACTGTGGAAGGGCGCCCAGGAAAGGGGTATTCAGCTCTATCCCGTGTTTACTCCCAAAGACATGCTGGACTTTCCCCAGCTTGATATCCGGGAATACTGGCAGGAGGTTGAGCACCCCGAACTGGGTGCGACCATTACCTATCCCGGGGCCTTTACCAAGCTGGGCGAAGGCTCCTGCGAGATACGACGCCGGGCGCCGCTCATCGGCGAACACAATGAAGAAATATATATCAATGAGCTGGGTCTATCAAAAGAAGAACTAATGCTCCTGAAACAGGCGAATGTTATCTGACGGAACCGGGAGAACATCAATGGAAAGCCGACCCTTTGAAGGTATAAATATACTGGACTTTACCTGGACGGCAACGGGGCCTTTCACGCTTAATCCGCTCGCTTTCTACGGAGCGAACATTATCAAGGTAGAATGGCGGGAACGCTACGATGCGCTGAGAAGCCTGGGGCCGTTCAAGGATGGCATACCCGAGCCGGAACGGAGCTATTATTTCTCATATAGCCAGGTGGGCAGGAGGTATAATATAACCCTGAACATGTCCCACCCCAAGGGCATAGAACTGGCCGGGAGGCTGGTAACCTGGGCCGATATCGTCGCTGACAGCTACGCAACCGGGACCATGGAGAAGTGGGGACTAGATTATGAAAATCTGAAGAAAATAAAACCGGATATCATCATGTTCCGCACCTGTATGCACGGGCATACGGGACCTCTGGCCAGGCAGCACGGCCAGGGATTTATATTAACGGCTCTATCGGGGGTTGATGCCATTATAAGCTGGCCTGACCGCACTCCAGCCGGTGCCTTCGGGGCTTTAACCGACTTCATCGCGCCGCAGTTCAACACCATCTGCCTGATTGCCGCCCTCGACTACCGGCGCCGGATGGGTAAGGGGCAGTATATTGACCAATCGCAGCACGAAGCCGCCATGCAGTTGATGGCACCACTTATCCTCGATTATACCGTGAATAACAGGGATTTCACCCCGAACGGCAACCGTCTGGACTACGCGGCGCCGCACGGCATCTATCGCTGTCAGGGTAACGACCGGTGGTGCGCTATTGCTGTATTCACGGACGAGGAATGGGAGAAATTATGTGAGGTTATCGGTAATCCGGCCCTGGCGGGAGACCCCAGATTCGCGACTCTCCTGGACAGGAAGCAGAACGAAGACCAACTGGACAGGATTGTGGAGGCATGGACAAGTAAACATTCGCCCGAAGAAGTGATGCGCCTTATGCAGGCGTCGGGCGTGGCGGCGGGGGTGGTTGCAAACGGTAAAGACCAGGCCGAGGACCCCCAACTGGCACATTACCGATTTTTCGAGGAGCGGGAGCACCCGGTAACCGGCAAAATACCGTTTTATCACGGCCCGTGCTTCCGTCTTTCCGACGCGGACTACGAAATAGGACGGGCGACATTAATCGGCGAACATAACGAATATGTGTATACCGAGCTGCTTGGTCTGTCCGATGACGAGTGGGCCGGACTGGTCGCCGAAGGAGTTATCTAAGCTAAGAGACATACCCTTAGCATTAAACCTTATTGGAGGTTTCTGAAGTGGCTAAGCACGGATATGCTGGAGAAATCCTCAAGGTAGATTTACCGGACGGGAAGATAACCCGGCTGCCCACATCCGATTATACCGACAGGTTCCTGGGGGGCAGGGGTATGGCTGTCAAGCTGTACTGGGATATGGTGTCACCTCAGACCAACGCCTTCGATCCGGAGAACTGCTTTATATGCGCTACCGGACCTGTAGCAGGATTTACCGGATTTGCCGGCGGCCGCTGGCAGGTCTGCGGGAAATCTCTGACCGGCGAGGGGGAAGCGTTTTCCTATGGTAATCTGGGGGGCAGGTGGGGTATATGGCTTAAATATGCCGGTTACGACGGACTGGTAATACAGGGGAAAGCCGATAAACCGGTCTACCTTTTCATTAACGATGGTAACGTGGAAATAAGGGACGCTTCACATCTCTGGGGCAGGTCCAGTTTTGAAGTGCATGATACCCTGCAAGCCGAACTTGGGGATAAGGTAAGCGTTCTGACCATCGGTCCGGCAGCGGAGAACCTGGTCTCCTTTGCCACCGTATTCGCTGATGAGGAAGCCTCCGGCTCGGGCGGTCTCGGCGCTGTCATGGGTTCCAAAATGCTGAAGGCCATCGCGGTTACCGGCAATAAAAAACCGTCAGCCGCTGACCCGGCAAGGCTGCGGCAGATAGCTGACCGTATCAGAGAAATAGGCAGGAAAGCCCCTGCTTCCATATGGGGAGTACCGGGAATCACCAGCAAGCGAATCTGCTTCGGATGCGGCATGGGGTGTGACCGCCAGATGTATACCGGCGAAGACGGCCGGCTTTACAAACACTTCTGCCAGCCGACCGACCTCTATCAAAGGCCGGCCATGGAATACTTCGGGGAATGGAATGAAGTGCAAATGCTTGCCATCAGGCTCTGTGACGGCTACGGAATCGATACCGCCGTGATAAAGGGACTGATTTTATGGCTTATTGATTGCTATCGCGAAGGTCTCCTGCATGAAGAGGACACGGGGCTGCCTCTGTCAGTGGCGGGTAGTGCTGAGTTCATCGAGGTACTCACCAAAAAGATAGCTCACAGAGAGGGCTTCGGTGATACCCTGGCACGGGGCACGATAGCCGCGGCGGAATCGGTCGGTCAGAGGGCCAGAGAGATACTGGGCAATTCCATCGCCACCAGGGCGAACGAAACCAAGGACTATGACCCGCGGCTGATGATGACAACAGCGCTTCTCTACGCCACTGAACCCAGAAGGCCGATACAGCAGCTTCATGATGTGGTTGCCCCACTGATGTTCTGGCTCAGCTGGGTAAGAAAAGAGGAAAATGCTTATTTCACGACAGATGACCTCCTTGATGCCGCAGTAAAGTTCTGGGGTAGTGAAATTGCGTCCAATTTTTCCACTTACGAAGGGAAGGCGCTGGCGGCCAAGATAATCCAGGACCGCACGTACGCCAAGGAAAGCCTCATACTGTGTGATATGAGGTGGCCGATGAACCTTGCCTACTACCCCGGCGGTTATTTCGCCGAAACTACACTACAAAGCCAGATTTTCTCCGCGATTACCGGAAAAGAGACGGATGAGGCCGGACTGAATATGGTGGGCGAAAGAATCTTCAATCTACAAAGAGCGATTCAGCTCAGGCACGGATGGAATCCTATAAAAGATGACGTGCCCCTGGACTATTTCTTTGAACAGCCGTTAAAGGAAGGCGAAATGTTTTTTGACATCGATTGCCTGGCACCAGGCAAAGACGGCGAAGTGATTTCAAAAGTCGGGGCTATTCTTGATAGAGAGGCGTTCGAAAAGATGAAGAGGGAGTATTATAAACTGCGTGGGTGGGACGTCGAAAGCGGGCTGCCGACAAGGGCTAGGCTCGAAGAACTGGCTCTCGGAGATATTTCACGTGATCTGGAGGACAGAGGACTCTTGAAATAGAAGCTAAATCAGCAGAATTTCGTGGTGACAAGCAGGTTAAATGAAGGGGGATTACAGATGTCAATAGGAGATAAAACCGGAAAAGAAAAATCATTCACCAAAGGCCTCAGCCTGATGGGCTTCAACCGCGACGGAAATTTATCGGTAGTAGATGTCAGGAACGGGAAGATAGTCAGGATAAGGCCGCTTCATTTTGACTGGAAATATGACGTCAAGAAACTAAACCCCTGGAAGATGGAAGCACATGGGCAGGTATTTGAACCGGGCTCAAAAACGCTGATACCTCCTTTCGGTCTGGCCTATAAGAAGCGAATCTATTCCCCCAACCGGATTCTCTACCCCTTAAAACGGGTTGACTGGGATCCCGACGGCAATAGAAATGTGGAAAACCGGGGAAAGAGCGGATACGTAAGAATCTCTTGGGACGAGGCCGTAGAAATAATGGCGAGCGAGCTAAAGAGGATAAAGGATAAATACGGGCCGGAAGCCGTGCTCTCCCAATCGGACGGGCATGGAGAGGGAAAGGGTATACATATGGCTCATGGCTGCGCCAATAAGCTCCTGGCACTGCTGGGGGGCTATACCTTACAGATGAGAAACCCGGACAGCTGGGAAGGGTGGGCCTGGGGTGCCAAACACACCTGGGGAATGGAACCCGTAGGGGAGATGGGACCGTCTGCTAATGTGATACCTGATATCGCGGAAAACACTGAGCTTCTCTTATTCTGGGGATGCGACCCGGAAACAAGCCCCTGGGGATTCAACGGGCAGATGGCCGGACGCCTGTGCTACTGGTTCACGGAACTCGGCATAAAGTCTATATATATCTGCCCCGACCTGAACTACGGCGCCGCTGTTCACGCCGATAAGTGGATCCCCATAAAGCCGAACACCGACGCCGCCCTGCAGCTGGCCATAGCTTATGTCTGGATTACCGAAGGAATGTATGATAAGGAGTACGTTGCCTCTCACACGTTCGGCTTTGAAAAATTCGAGCCGTATGTCATGGGAAAAGAGGACGGGACCCCCAAGACACCAGCATGGGCTGCGGAGAAAACAGGTATTCCAGCCAGAATAATCAAGTCGCTGGCCAGGGAATGGGCATCCAGGCGGACGTCAATAGCGCATGGCAACGGAGGTCCCGGCATCAGGAGTGCCTATTCGACCGAACCCGGCAGGCTTGAGGTCCTCTTGCTGGCGATGCAGGGACTGGGCAAGCCGGGGATTCACCAGGTCAAAATGCTTGAATGGGGGCTGTCCGCCATCTGGTCACCGAATCGAAGCCCGATGCCAATAGGTGTGAAATTTCCAGAGATGGTCAGGTTTGCTTATACGGTGTCGGACGTTGGAACCGACCGGGCCTCAGCGGCCGAGGCGGAGGGAGAAACACGACCCAGAATTGATCAGCTTATAACGCCAGCGCCGGTAAACCCGAAACAACTAATTCCCAAGGACCTCATCCACGAGGCCATTCTCAATCCACCTATAAGCTGGTATGGCAACGCAACCTTTCCCGGCACACTCGAGGAACAATTCGTGAAATACACGTACCCTGCAAAAGGCTGCTCCGAGGTACATATGATATGGACCGATTCACCCTGCTGGATTACGTGCTGGAATGACAGTAATTCCTATATAAAGGCGCTTAGAAGCCCGAAGATAGAGTTTATTGTAGCCCAGCACCAGTGGCTGGAAAACGATTGCCAATTCGCCGATATAATCCTTCCTGTCAGTACTAAATTTGAGGAACTGGATATAACTTCGGACATAGAAAACGGGCAATGGCACACTATTGTACGCGGCGAGGAATGTATTGGACCCGTAGGAGAATCAAGAAGCGACTATGAGATTGTCTGTATGATAGCCGAAAAACTCGGTCTGCTGGAGAAATATACAGGAGGCAAGACGGTTGAAGAATTGATAAAAATCAGCTTTGATAATTCGGGCGTACAGGACATGATTACCTACGAAGAATTTGAAGAAAAGGGGTATTTTCCCATCCCAACCGACCCAGAATGGAAGAAATATCCAGCTGGTTTGAGAGAATTCTACGAAGACCCCGAGAACAATCCTTTGAAGACCCCTTCCGGCAAGATAGAGTTCTATTCTCAGAATTTAGCCAAGTACTTCCCTGATGACAGGGAGAGACCACCTGTTCCACACTGGATTGAGAAGGGAGAGAGCCACGATGAAAGGCTCTCCAGTGAAAGAGCCAGGAAGTATCCCCTTCTTATGATGTCTAACCACGGCAGGTGGCGGGTACATGCCCAGTGCGATGATATCTCATGGACAAGAGAAGCCCCGACGTGCAAGGTCAAGGGCCCGGATGATTACAATTATGAGCCATTGTGGATTAATCCAGCGGACGCAGCAGTGAGAGATATCAGAAACGGCGACGTAGTCAAGACATATAACGAAAGAGGTGCTGTCCTCGGCGGGGCTTATGTAACCGAGAGGATAATGTCCGGCGTCGTTTATATGGACCATGGAGCCAGGTATGACCCGATAGTTCCCGGAGAGCTCGATAGAGGCGGCGCGATTAACACGATAACTCCACACAATATAACCTCCAAAAATGCCACGGGAATGGTTGTAAGCAGCTTCTTGGTCGACGTTGAGAAAGCTAATCTGGACGAATTGAGAAAGAAGTATCCTGAAGCATTCAATAGACCATATCACGCGGATGCCGGTCTGCGTATAGAGAGAGCATTAGCAAGGAAATAGCCTGCCTTTTGTCTCTACCGAAAGGTAACCCGGACTCGCGCTAGTGTTTCAGTATCATTTATGAGACGCGACTGCTAAAGTGATATAAACAACCTCCCCGGACACGCACGCGCCTACGGCTCCGTAAATGTGAGAAGGTAACATTGGACCATGCTCGAACCTATACTCATTGAGCTTCCAGGTTATTAAAGCGCCCCGGGCAATTGACTCTACCGAGTCATAGCCTGCAGCCCAGAACACGTCCTGATAAAAAACGAGCGAGCTGCTTTCTACTCTACCTTCCGTTGCCATGACACGGCTGTTATTTCTCGCCTCCTGATAGATATTCTTACCCAGGACCAGCTCCGGCAAACCTGCATTTACCCTTTCTTCGTTGATTAACCTGAATATCTCATTTTCTACCTGTTCCTCGGTGATTGTTACTGGTTGTTCCAGTGCTGCCAGCGTTTCCTGTAGTTCTTTGTATTTCTCGTTCAACTCCGCATACTGGTCTTCCAGGTACGCATTATCCTGGGTCAAGAGATAATTCTGTTCATCCAATTCTGTAATCTCATTTCCCAGTTCTTCTATTTCAGCTTTGAGGGAGGCTATCTCATCATTGAGTGATTGTTCTTTGAGTTTTTGCGCCGGGTCTCCCAGTTTTATCTCAAGTTCGGCAATCTCGGCTTTAGCTTCGGTAATCTTAATTTCTGCATCGCTCAATTTCGCTTTAAGAGTATCATACTCCTCTTGCGTAACCGCATCCCCTCCACAAGAAAAGGCACATAAAATGACCGCGATAGAGACGACCAATAATGCGACTGTTTTTTGAATTTTATCCATGTCACCACCTCACTGCTATTTTCCAGTATATATTTTTATCTTTTTCTTTTCAATAGCATCTTAGTTGATAAGTATGCAGTACTAATGTTCAAATCTTATCTAGTCGTAAAGCTATATTAGCAATTTGTTTACAATGATGAAGAAATCTGACCGGTTGGAGATGGCGAGGTTGATGACTGTTCCCACTTCTTCAAAGGTGGCCTGCCAGTTAATCCTTGCCATCTAGGGTAGATATACCACATCAGCCCGGCATTGCTCACACCGGTAGAACTGCGGAATTATCTCTCCGCAGATTCTTCTTGCCTCTTTCAATTCATCGCAGGTGGGTGCTCGAAGGTCTTTCATCTTACCTGAAGGTATTAGGGGTACAATGTTCATCAATCCAACGCCTGTCTCCCTAAGGCGCTTCGACAGTTTTATCATGTGCCGGTCGTTTACGCCGGGGATGAGCACCGTATTTACTTTAACAACAAGTCCGGCACGTAGCGCTTTGCTGATGCCGCCAAACTGCTTTGCTATGAGAAGTACCGCCGCTTCCTCCCCTCGGTATATGGTCCCCCGGTACTTCACCCGGGAATAAATATCTTTCCCCACGGTGCTGTCAGCGGCATTTACGGTGACCGTTAGCGCCCTGACGCCAGCGCCGGTAATGGCTTCTAATCTGTCCTCAAGAAGCAAGCCATTGGTGCAGAGGCAGCCGGCTATCTGGGGATACCATTCGTGAATTAGAGCCAGCGTCTTGAAAGCCTCCTCATTCGCCAGAGCGTCACCGGGACCGGCGATTCCCACCACAAAATCATAGGTTTGCCTTTCATTCACGATAGACTGGACAAAGTCAACTGCCTCGGTCACTGACAATAGCCTTGCCGCCCATCCCGGGTGCCGGATGCCAGCACACATCCTGTGCTCACAGAAATTACACTGAATATTGCACTGGGGAGCGACCGGCAGGTGAATCCTGCCCACACTGTCGTGAGCCCTATCATTGAAGCAGGGGTGCTGACCCATTATATCGGTTATTAATAACGGACTTTCCAGCTTCATTATAGTCTCCATTATCTCTAGTGCCCGTGGAAAGAGAAACATCGTAAGGGCTGGTGGAGGCTCTTGATTGTCATTAAGGTATATAATGTGAATTGATGGTCTCTCAACCATAACCCTTCCTGCGATTGAAACGCTATCAGTCGCTCGACTCCAGCCCTGACCTTCTCATTTTCCAGGCCGTATCCCAGCATCGACAGGATTGACAGCACGTGCGTAGTGCTGATTATTTCAATGACGATATCGGGGGGTTTGTTTTTGGGGGGAGGGACCATTCTCTTGTCAAACCAGGCACCGTTAAAAGGTATACTTTTATCTGCATATGGCGGCTTAACGCTTATATCTCGCTTATGGCCATACAAACTCAGAATGAATTCGGCTCCCCGTCGGGCGGCCTGGCTCTGACGGGATTTTTCAGTGGCACTGAGTCCGAGAAGGGCATTACAGGTGGCGTGAATACCACAGAAGGGATGCGGGTATCCTTCCACCCGTTCTCTGCTTTCCCTGGCCCGCGGGCTGAGCCAGCTTCCGTCCGCTTCCTGCCAGCTACAGAGCCATTCGTAACCTTTGGCAACTCTGGGATCGTCACTGTATCCAGTTCTGGCAAGCGCCAGCAACACGGCGTTAGTAATGATCGGATTAGTATTAATAGCCAGAAAAGTTTTATAGACCGGATCAATATCTGTGCCACATACACATCTCATTTCACCCTGGATAAAAGAGCCGTTTTCTGCCTGGCACTGGAATAAATAATCCGTTCCCTTCTTAACAGATACATCCTGAGCGCTCAATCCGAGCTCC
>Ga0209427_10001099_pt1 | contig 30721 bp, 21 predicted proteins | sample DeeMarSWOR136_30_FD_187465 | JGI IMG/M metagenome (GOLD analysis project Ga0209427, IMG submission 187465) | Marine sediment microbial communities from White Oak River estuary, North Carolina - WOR-1-36_30 (SPAdes) (version 2) | ecosystem: Environmental > Aquatic > Marine > Intertidal zone >...
GTTCTGCGGATCGACAATCCCACGGGCTGTTACTGTACGAGCCGCTTCGTATCACCCTCTTTTCCCCCGCAGGTGTTCCGTTCGGATCGGTCACCTCATCAGTCGGATAGTTACCATGCCAGTCGCTGCACCATTCCCAAACATTGCCTCCCATGTCGAACAGGCCCCAGGCATTCGGTAGTCGAGTACCCACTTTGTGCATGCTCCGCTCGCTGTTCTTGCTGCTCCACGCATAGCGTTCGTCGAAGTCATCGCCCCAGTAAAACCACGTACACGTATTGGCCCTGCAGGCGTACTCCCACTCTGCCTCACTCGGCAGGCGATACCTGCGGCCTTCCTTTATGGCCAACTTTTCACAAAACAAAATCGCCTCGGCCCACGTCATCATGACCGCAGGCATCTTCTCGCCCTTTGCGATATTCCTGTTTCCAACCCATGGACCGGAACCCATCAGTTTCTCCCACTGGTGCTGCGTCACCTCCGTCTCACCGAGGTAGAATCCTCTGGTCAGAACAACCTTGTGCTGTGGCGATTCGTCATCCTCACGTCCCTTCTCGGCCTGGCTGCTGCCCATGATGAAACTACCCGCAGGTATCCACACGAGCTTCATACCGATTGAATTAGTGAAGGTTTTGCAGGACAAAAGGTCAACCATAGCCCCTCCCATCCCCTTACCTATCAGATAGAAGGTTTCCCAGTTGCGATTCCAGTGATAACCCTGGCGCGAAGGGGATTCTTCCAGCGTCCTCTGGAAATCGCGTGTTTCAACCCCGCCTACATTGCCTTTGAATTCAGGATATTTTTCAGGGTCGGCAAGAGCAAGCTGGGCGTCCATCAATTTTTCCACCCTTTTCTTGTATCTGGCTGTGGGCGGAATGTCCCATCCTCCCATACCTGTATTTGCGATTACAAATGGCAGCTTTTCAATGCCGAGATCCTTTCTGATGTCCTTTATGAAGTTCTCCATGTTCTTTTCGTAAGCATCCACGGCATCTTGATTGATGCGGTCATTCCAGCCCTGGTGCCATCCGAAGCCGGCTATTTCATATCCCTTGCCTGAATAGCCGGGAAAGTATTTTTTCAAATTACCTGTAATTTCTTTTACATGTCTGAGGATTTCGTAGTATTGAAATCCGGTGTCACCATCTGCCTTTGGTTCTGGATAGTTCGCCGAGTTTGGGGACAAAAAGTTTTTATACAGCGACCTGCCGCCCCATGCTGATTTAATAAGCAGCACCGGGTCTTCAAAATAGTCACCCACAACAAAGCCAAAAGCATATTCGGGACCGATATGCTCAGGGCTTGCTCCATAACCGGTAGTGAGCCGGCCCATTTGTTCTTTGCCCTTATAGGATAGATTCACGATCCAGACATCATCACGAACAACGTGTTTACCGTCATCATCCACCAGTTGGCCGTAATCTTTCGGATTGCTTTTGAGGTACGTCTCCATCGTTCCTGGACTGCCTTTAAGCTGACCGAAACCAACCATATTTGACTGCCCTGACAGGATAAATATCTTCAGCTTGCCGTTGGCCGTGCAGGTATTCGCAGGTGCGCCGATAACAGTACTGTTGAAAATGACCATAAATATTATTGATACAAGGAGAATAGTTGCTTTCTTCATGTCCTCTGACTCCGTATATAATGTTGCATGTTTGAGTTTGACTATACTACTGAACCGTACCTAATAAAAGATATGGTAAGAACCACACCATAGCTCTACACCACTCTACCACAAATTGTGATGTTGTCAAGCATGGCAAGGTCCTTGCTCCTGCTGGGAAATGGTAGTATAATTCCCACTCCGTTAGCCACAATGGTGGAAGTTGTCAAACATATTATTGAATTTCAAAATAAGGAGTATTAACTTAAAAAATGAATACAAAGATTAAATCAACGATTTTAATCCTGTTATGTGTTTTATCTGCATCCCCTTTGTTTGCACAGTTTTCACAGCAAAACAGAGACCGCATAAACAGGTTGAGTAATGCCGACCATAAACTGATGATGGACAAGCTGGGTATTTCATCTATCCGGCGGGGGCCATCCGGAAATCCCAAAGCGCCTGATGCCGCCAATACAGACGAAGCTAAAGTAAAGCCTTACTTCCTTCCAAATCCATTGGAATTTAACGATGGGTCAAAAGTTACAAAACCTGAGCAATGGCAAGCAAGGCGGGCCGAGATTAAGGAATTATTTGACCGCGAAATTTACGGCAGGCTCCCGAATAATATCCCTTCGGTAAACTGGAAGGTTATAAGTGTAAAAGATACAACAGACGGTGATTTCCCTGTAAAAATCAAACAACTTGAGGGCGTTGTTGATAATTCATCTTATCCTGCCATTGAGGTGGTTATTAAGTTGACTGTCGGTACGCCGGCCAAGGCCGAAAAGTCTGTACCTCTTATAATGGAATTTGGCTTTGACTTTTCAGGATGGTTTCGAATGCCAAAACAGGGAAACAGCAATGTGCTTACCTGGAAACGGCAGTTGTTGAAGCAGGGATGGGGGTACGCTATCCTTAATCCTGTTAGTTACCAGGCCGATAACGGTGCCGGATTAAGACAGGGGATCATTGGATTGGTTAACAAAGGCGAACCTCGAAAACCCGATGATTGGGGTTGCCTCCGTGCATGGGGTTGGGGAGCCGGCCATGCAATCGATTATTTTGAAACAGACGTTGATGTGGATGAAAAACGTGTTGGTATTGAAGGCCTTTCACGTTATGGAAAAGCCGCTGTCGTTGCAATGGCTTACGAACCTCGAATTGCCATCGGATTTATTGGCTCATCGGGCGCTGGAGGCGTAAAGTTGTTACACCGTGTATTTGGCGAGCAGGTTGAGAACCTTGCAGGCTCAGGCGGGTATCATTGGTTTGCCGGGAACTTTATAAAATATGCCGGCCCCTTAACTCAGGAAGACCTTCCTGTTGATGCACATCATTTAGTTGCAATGTGTGCAACACGCCCGGTATTTATCAGTGCTGGGTCAGCTTCTGTTGAAGGCCAATGGGTCGACGCAAAGGGGATGTTTCTTGGTGGTGCAATGGCCGGGCCCGTTTATGAACTGCTGGGTAAAAAAAGTATGCGAACAATGTTGTTCCCGCCCCAGGAAACTTTGATTGATTGCGATATAGCATTCAGGCAACACGAAGGAGGGCACACAACCGGGCCCAACTGGCCCTATTTTATCGAATTCGCCAAAAGGTATTTCTTAAAGTAATTGAAAATTGTAAAAATTGTATTATAGAATCCCCGATCTCCCTACTCCCACTCCACCAACTTTAATCCCAGCCCCATATTTGCCTGTCGAGATTTGTCGGGACGGTAGTTCTTGATGGTAAGATATAAACGGTTTGTTGATTTAAAACTACGGTGCACCGTCTCGGGTGTGATTTTACAGCAAACCATGCTCACTGCACAGACATCATAGTTGACTCTGCATCGCCTGCGTAAACTGCACGCGGTCTTTTTTAGGAATAAATCTTCGATAATCCTTACTTACCGCCTTACTCTAGCGTTGCCCTGCCAGATGCTCCAGATCTGTTCCTCATCCGCAGGCTGGGCGTAGTCGGTCAACAACGTTGTGACCAAAGCTCCTGTGGCCCATCCGAACTGGATCCACTTCTCCGGCTCCCAGCCCCTGAGAATGCCATAGAGCATGCCCCCGACAAAGCCGTCTCCCCCTCCGATTCGGTCGAGCACTATGATCTCTCGAGGTTCGACTACATGAAAGTGTTGGCCCTCGGACATTATCGCGCCCCAGAGGTGACAGTTGGCACTAACGACCTCGCGGAGCGTGGTGGCAAACACCGCGGCATTTGGGAATGCCTTCTTAGCGTTGTTGATCATGACCTTGAAACTGTCAATCTTGTTCGACAGGTCCTCGCCACCTGCCTCCGGGCCCTCAATCCCAAGGCAGAGTTGGAAGTCCTCTTCGTTGCCGACGAGTATGTCCGAAATACCGGCGATTTGCGTGAAGATGTCGTGCAGCTCGGCCTCACGGCCCTTCCAGAACGAGGCACGATGGTTCAGGTCGAATGATACCCGTGTCCCGTGCTTCTTTGCGGCCCTTGCCAGTTCAAGGCAGAATGTACCTGTCTCGGGCGAAAGGGCTGCGATAAGACCTGACATGTGCGCTATTTGTACACCCTCCCGCCCAAAGATCCGATCCAGATCAAAATCGTTGACGTTCAGGGTTCTTCCTACCTCGCCGGCGCGGTCATTATGAACCCGCGGCCCGCGGGTGCCGTAGCCGCTATCGGCGATATTGAACTGGTGGCGGTAGCCCCATGGTCCGCCCTGATCCACATCCTTGCCCTCATAATCGATGTGGCGGCTGGCAAGATCGTTTTTGATGAACCGGGCAATGGGACTGCCCTTGACAAAGGTCGTTAGCACTTTGACAGGCAAGCCCAAATAGCTGGATACGCTGGCCACATTGGACTCGGCACTGGTGGCCTGCAGGATGAACGTGTTACTGCAGTAAACAGGCTGGCCGTTGGTCGGGGTGATGCGAACCCCCATACTCGTGGGTACGATCAGGGAATAGGTATAGTCCTCTCGAAATTCGATAGTCATTAGTAAAATCCTTTCTTCAACAATTCTACTGTTCTGTTATATATCTTTATAATTACAAGTAAATCATCCAATGTCAATAGTGTCATAATCAGATAATCGTTGGGACGATTATTGATGGCCGGTGTGCTTGACCAAGCCGCTGCTTCAGAATACAATTGGGCTTTCAATGCAACATATCATGAGACTCTGAATAGGAAGAACTACATCATGGCTAAAATCTATTACGACAACGACGTTGACATGAAAATTTTGAATTCACGCAAAATCGGTATTGTTGGTTATGGCAATCAGGGGCGTGCTCAGGCCTTAAATATCAAAGACAGTGGTTTTGAGCCGATGGTTGCTAACAGAGACGATGAGTACAGAGACAATGCAATCAAAGACGGCTTTGAAGTTCACTCGATAAGCCGGGTCGCCCGGGAAGTGGATATTGTTCTCTTTCTTATACCTGACGAGGTTCAGTCGCAGGTTTACCGTGACCAAATAAAACCTCATCTCAAGGCTGGCGATGTACTGTGCTTTGCCAGTGGTTACAATATCTATTACAAGGCAATCGTACCTCCTGAAGGTGTCGGTGTTATCATGGTAGCACCTCGAATGATTGGTAAGGCCGTACGTAATCTGTATGTGAACGGCTTGGGATTTCCTTGTCTTGTGGCCTGCGAGAAAGACCAGGACGGTCGGTTTATGCCGATTGCGCTGGCACTGGCTAAAGCAATTGGTGCTACCCGGTTGGGGGCGTTTGAATCTTCATTCAGGGAAGAGGTGATGATTGACCTGTTTGCCGAGCAAATGCTCTGGCCGGGTATAATAAAGCTTTGTCTTTTGTATTTTGAGAAACTTACTGAACGAGGCTGCGATTCGGAAATTGTCACCACCGAACTGCACCTGTCGGGTGAATTTGTCGAGATTGTCAAGGCGATGATAACCCATGGCTTTTTTGGCCAGTTGAAGCTGCATTCTCAAACCAGCCAGTACGGCCAGTTATCGCGTGCAGACAGGATGGCACCTTCGGAGCTTCTTGTCCAGGTTGAGGAAGTCATGGAAGAAATCTCCTCGGGCAGGTTCCATACAGAATGGGCCGAAGAGCAAAAGAAAGGCAAACCTAACTTGAGTCGATTGTGGCAACAAATTCTCGAACATCCACTTGCCAAATCTGAGGCAAAGCTCGGAACTCTCGCCAAGATAGCCGCTAAATCCTACAAGTAACTTAAGTAGTTGGACATCTAATTAGCGTTGACCGTAACAAGGGTGCCAACTGTACCTGTGAGAGAGGCGTTATTGATTCTTTCTACCCCATATAATGCTTCAGGCAGGGCAGGAAGCCCATATATGTGGAAAAAATGCCTTGCTCGATTGTACCTCACCATATATCTTTAATGAAAAATTTCCGGGAGCCGGCTATGAAACAACAAAGCTACTTGCTGTGGGCAATTGAAAATACCAAGACAGTATGGTGGCATGATTCAGCGGAACCGAGTGAACTTGAGCTCGGCATCCACAGGGGCGCTATCGGCGCTACTACCAATCCTTTCCTTTCACATCTTGCACTGTCCAGAAACAAGGACTTGTGGGCCAATGAAATAGACAATGTGCTATCAGAAGACCTTGAGCCGGAAAGAAAAGCCGAAAGGCTTATGAGCGTTGTAATATCGCATGCTGCCGGCCAGCTGGAGCCGCAGTATGAAAGTAGCGCACAACGAATGGGCTATGTCTGCGCCCAGGTCAACCCGGCCCGGGCCGCAGACAGAGATTGCATGCTTTCTATGGCAAGGCGTTTTCATGCCTGGGCACCGAATATCGCAGTTAAATTGCCTGCTACATTGGCCGGGCTGGATGTGCTCGAGGACTGTACCGCTGAAGGAATCACGGCCACGCTTACTATCAGCTATACTGTGCCTCAGGTAATTGCCATTGCCGAGAGACATCGTCGGGGTATACAAAGGGCCAAACAAAATGGTATTGAACCGGGAAAATGCTTTGCCGTCATTATGATCGGCCGCCTGGATGACTATCTCAGGGATGTTGCGCATGACTGCAAAGCTGATATCAGCGAATCCGATATTCGTCAGTCAGGTTTGGCTGTTTCAAAACGGGCTTATTCTATCTACAAAGAGCGCAATTATGAAGCAACGTTGATTGTTGCAGCATTGCGGGGAACTTATCACATGACCGAATTAGCGGGTGCCAAGGTCATTATGTCGATTGCCCCGCCGTATCAGGAGATGCTTTTGTCCGATGAGTTGCCTTGTGAAGAACGGATAGAGAGCCCAATACCACGTGGTGTGATTGAGAGGCTCTCTGCATTGCCTGAATTTGTTCGGGCCTATGAACCGGATGGAATGGTGCCTGAAGATTTCATTGCGTATGGGGTGACGCAGAAGACACTTGCACAGTTTCACGAGGGCGGCTGGAAATTATTGGAGAATTTTCAAGTCATGTAGAGATTGTTAGCGGCCGACCAGTGGCTTTAGGGGATTCTCCAAACGCGTAAGAATTAGTTTAGGGACTCCGGAAGAAAGGCGGCCTTTTCGGAAAATACTCACAAAAAAGATATAGAGAAAGGTTTGACGATGAAGAAGATTGGCTTTATTGGATTGGGAATAATGGGCAAGCCTATGGCCAAAAATCTGCTCAGGGCCGGTTACCCGCTCACCGTTTATGATATTGTACCTGAGAAGGTCAGGGAAGTAGTCGAAGCCGGAGCAAAAGCCGGCTCATCCAACAAAGATGTTGCAGAAAAGAGCGAGTTGATCATCACCATGCTGCCAAATTCCCCGGAGGTAAAGGAAGCGGTACTTGGTGAGAACGGCGTTCTACAGGGAGCCAAGACAGGTACTGTTCTTATCGATATGAGCTCCATAGCACCTCTGGCGAGCATTGAGGTAGCGGAAAGAGCAAAAGAAAAAGGTGTTGTTATGCTCGACGCCCCGGTAAGTGGTGGTGAGCCAAAGGCTGTAGACGGCACGCTCGCAATCATGGTCGGAGGACCGCAGGAAACGTTTGATGAGGTCAAAGACATTCTCGGTGTAATGGGGGCTTCTGTAACGCGGGTCGGTGAGATTGGCAGTGGCAACACAACAAAATTAGCCAATCAAATCATCGTTGCACTGAATATTGCCGCCATGTCGGAAGCCATGGTCCTTGCTGCCAAAGCGGGAGTAGACCCGGAGATGGTTTTCCAGGCAATTCGTGGAGGATTGGCGGGCAGCACCGTTTTAGATGCCAAGATGCCGCTGGTATTGAAAGGCAACTTCAAACCCGGTTTTCGCATCGAGCTGCACATCAAGGATCTGGCCAATGCGCTGGATACCGCCCATGAAGTTGGCGTTCCTGTTCCTTTGTCCAGCGCCGTAATGGAGGTCATGCAGGCACTGAAAGTAGACGGCAAGGGCACAGACGACCACGGCGGCATCATTCAATTCTATGAGAAGCTGTCCAAAGTTCAGGTAAGGAAGTAATTGCCCGAACAAAAATCATAGATTGATATTATTTACGCCGGAGGCATCATTGGCAATAGAGATGCCAAAAGAAGCGTCAATGCCAGTCCGAAGATTCCGAGCATCGCCGTTAAAATAGTCCAGGACTTGAGAGTTTCTGTTTCCGTCAGGACGCTCATTCGGGCGAAAATCCAGAAGCCGCTGTTGTTCATCCAGTCCCCAACCAGTGAACCGCTCCCAATAGCCATCGCAAGATACACGGGATTGCAGCCGAGCATCTTTGGTGAAACGTCCATGGCGGCAAACATCGAGACCGTGGTTATCATCGAAACGGTTCCTGAGCCCTGCGCAAATTTCATCACTACCGCAACGGCAAATGCCATCAGAAGTATAACCAGGCCCACGGTTTCACCCTGACCACCAAGCAGGTTTTCGAGCCACCCTTTAATTCCGGCTTCTCTGAGCATGGCACCAAATGCCCCTCCTGCGGCTGTAATGAGTATGATGGCACCTCCGCTCATAAGAGCTGTTTCGGTTCTTTTGGCCAGTTCTTTAAGGGATAACTTACGGTTATGGACCAATACAATCATAGCAATAGCCGCAGAGAGCAGCAATGCCAGGTCACGGTTGCCCAAAACATCCACGATCTGGGCTGTAGGTCCACCCACACCAAGCGCTTTAGTAACCGTGTTCATTGAAATCAGGATAACAGGCAAAATAATTGGAGCGAATGAAATCCAGAAAGGGGGTAGCTGGTCCTCGTCGAGCGGTTCCGGTTCCTCCTGACCGGCATAAGGTCGCATGGGAATATCCATTCGCCGGTTGATTATCTTACAGACCAGCAGCCCAAGCCCGGCAGAAGGCAGGCCAATTAGGATACCGAACATCATCATCAAACCGATGTCGATTTTAAGCTCACTTGCCATAAACAACGGTCCCGGCGTTGGAGGTACGAGGGTATGAGTAATTGCAGCTCCGGCAACAATGGCCGTGGTATACAGGATGTAATTTTTTCGAGTCCTTTTCCACAACGACCGCGCTAGCGGCACTAAAAGGTAAAAAACAGTGTCAAAGAAAACCGGTATCGAAAGCACAAATCCACTCAACATCAATGCCGTTGGTGCCCGCTTTTCCCCAAGTAGTTTTAGTAAGGTTCGAACAATTTTGTCGGCTGCGCCGCTATCCATTAAACATTTACCGATAATCGCCGCCATTGCGATGACAATCCCAATCTTACCTGCTAACGTCCCGAATTCCCTGCCGACCCGGGTGACTTTATCGGCAAGGTCGCCGGGCGCAAGTAAACTTACAACTATCGCCGCAGTAATCAGCGCTATAAAAGCGTTGAGCCGCAGTACTATGATCATCGCAATCAGTAAAGCAACACCAATAATCAGGATAGCTACCGGGTTCATAAGATAATACCTCCAAACATTGTTTCCGGGCCCCAATCCCGCAACACAAGGCGAAATGGGAATTCTTTTTTACTGTCACTCATAAATCAAGATGCTCCCTGGCGAAAGCAAGGCATTTTTTGATGTTTTGTTCTTCGAGCTTGACCAGCTTATTCAGAGGTAGATGATTTACATTTGGAAGCCGCTCCCGCGATTCATTTGCTCGGACATATTTAAGGCTGCGAGCCAGGTCCGAACCAGGCACATCCTCAAATGTCGCCCAATACTTCTCTGTCAGGCAAGGGACTCTCAGGGGATCTCTTGTTGCCATTTCCAGGCTGAACTGGATTTCAGGTCTGGTCTTTCGAAGAATCTTAACCATTCGGGCAAGGTCAAGAATGCCTTCGCCCAGCACGGCATCCGCAAGCAGGAAGCCTTCTTCATATTCGGCAACAGCCATATCCTTTAGATGTACGGAAAAGCCGTATGGAGCGTATGCTTCGACAACCGCCATCGGGTCTTCCAAAAGCGCAAAGCTGTTGCCTGTATCTACGCACACTCCTACGTATTCACTGTCGATGCGACCGAGCATATCCAGCATCTGCCCGATTCGCCAGTCTTTGTGATTTTCAATCGCCAGCCGTGTACGGTATCGAGCAGCGACCGGTTCGGCCAATTGCAGTGACTTGATGGTACGCTCTGCAAATGCTTTGAACTGTTCGGCTTTGTCGAACTGTTCGTAGCGGCGGCCGCCGATGGCCACGCGGATCACTGCCCCTCCAACTTCCCTGACGGTTCGCACTGTCGCATCAAACTTCTCGACGTCTAACGCTGTGCGCGGCAAGCCTGCGGAACCTTCGATAAACATATTGTATTCTTCGGCACTGCGGCGAAGTTTGCGTATGTATTCCTTGTCTCTGATACCAATACTCATCTGGACGCCGCCGGCGCCGACCTTATGGCAGTGGCCAAGAAAACTCAAAGGATCGGCAAGTTGCCCTTTGACACGGCCGGAACGCTCCGCCCCAAGGCGAATGTTATAAGAAAAGTGGGCTATGCCGAGTCGCTTCTTTTCGTTTCGCTTTGCACCGTACACCATTGCCATATCCCCGATAGTGACCGCTGACAGTCCACCGGCCATCGAACAAAGCAATTCTCGACGATTCATCCTTCAGAACCTCCCATGTATTAAACCATCAGGAATATTTGTAATTTGGTAACAGTGTCGCTCAGATAGCATCATATTTCATCCGGCACAACAAAAGGCTGGCGGTAGTCTCGGTGAACAAACATATTCGCCCTCTCACCGAACTCACCCACGAATCTTTCACTTGTTTGATCAAATGTCAGAGAAGGCCCTAAAGTCAAAGGTTCCCTTCGCATATCCACTTCATTGATTCTTAGATGGTTCAGGCAACGCTCAAACATCTCTGCCAGGATGCTGTTGCCTGCAATCGCTTCGGTGATTCTTTCAGCAGGCTCTTTACGCCCGAGCCGGTACGATATGTTTGCCATGTGGCAAAGTGTGGCAGAAATATGACCTTCGATAACATCGGCTGCCAAATCGCTGACAGTTCGGCTGCGCATCGCTTTTATGAAGTTGGCCTGATGTCCCAGACCGCCATCACCAGTGAACTGCTTGATCTTCTTACCCTTGTTGTCGTACGCCCAGCCGCCGCCCCTGCCGCCGGCAAAATAACCTCCTTCACAATAAATTATCATGCCAAATCTGATTCCCATGAAGTGGTCACTTGCGCGCAGGTTCTTGCGCCTGGGCAGACCGCGTATTTCATATACAATCGGAACCGGCTCATAGTCGAAGAAAGTGAGATGTGTATTAGGCGTTTGCCCGTCATCGTCCATACCCACCCGACCCCCGATGCTGATTACTTTGGGGGCGATTCTCTGCTGACCAATCATCCATCGGCTCTCATCCAGATTATGGGCACCGAGGTTGCCGAGTTCCCCGGTACCGGTATCCCAGAACCAGTGCCAGTCGTAGTGTAATCTCTTCCGCATTAATGGTACTAATGGGGCCGGTCCCTGGAAAAGGTTATAGTCTACCGTTGCAGGGATGGGTTGGGGCCCATTGACTTTGCCGATACTCTCACGCCGGTTATAGCTGATAGCCCGGACGAGCTTAATAGCGCCAAGTTTACCCTGCTTGATATACTCGGCGATACCCTGCAGTCCTACATCGGAGCGGTCCTGTGAGCCTACCTGCACAATCCGCTCGTATTTGCGGGCCGCTTCCACCATCTTGCGGCCTTCCCAGATATTATGGGAGAGCGGCTTTTCGATGTAGACATCTTTACCGGCCTGACAGGCCCAGATGGTCATCAGCGCGTGCCAGTGGTCGGGCGTAACAATGACAACGGCATCGATATCCTTATCGTCGAGCATTCTGCGGTAGTCGATATATGTCGCGACCTTCTCGTTGCGGTCTTTGAATTTCTTTGCTTCGAAATCCAGGAACTCCGTGTCCACATCGCAAAGTGCCACTATGCGAACGCCCGGGATTCTGCCGAATATCGTAATGTGCTGCTTGCCTTTTTTGCGGAGCCCCACTATAGCAATGCGAATGTCGTTATTTGCTCCGAGGATTTTTGATGATGCTCCCGCAGCGCTTAATCCAACACAGGCTGTGGCAGCCGTTAAATTCTTAATAAATTTTCTGCGAGTTAGCCTGCCCATGGTCCTGCCTTCCGGATATCAGCCGACCATCATGTGCGGCGGTGTTATGATAAGTTCAGGCACTACCGCTCGCGGCGGCAGCTTGGCTACGGACACTACACAGGCAGCAATGTCCTCCGGCTGGAGCATCTGCGCTCTTTTTTCGGGCGGCGGTGGTGTGGGACGCTTATCAACAATCGGGGTGTTTGTCTCCCCGGGATATATGTTTGTCACCTTAATACCGTTTGTGCACTCCTCCAGATTTATGAAAGTACCGAGAGCACTTGTGGCGAATTTCGAAACGCAATACGGCATACCTGCTAAAAGCATCGCTCGTTTGCCCGCCAGAGATACAATATTGACTATCAGCCCGGAACCTTTCCGGCGCATCAAAGGAAGTGCCTCGTAAATACAATTAAATGTCCCCGTAGTATTGACATCCATAACACGGTCGAAATCGGTTGGATCGATATTGGACATCATCCGGTTCGACACATTGATACCGGCACTGTTAACAAGGATATCGATTGGCCCCAGCTCTTCGCCAAGCCATTGAAATAGCTGCGAAACCTGCTGCCGATTGGTAATATCGCAGGTCCGCCGGAAGAACTTCATGTCCCCACTTGCCTCTTTAGCAGCTTTTGCAAGGGCCTCTTCATCGGCATCCGCCAGCGCGACCCGGCAGCCTTCTGCTGCAAAGCCCTTTGCTATACCCAAGCCTATTCCCCCCGCCCCACCTGCCACTAACACTATCTTGTCACTTAAATCCATTATTTAATCCCCTCTTATAAGATAATTACCTGCTGTTCCACGCCTCGACATGTTCCAGAGCACTCTGGTTTAGTTTGTTGTGTTTCTTCTCGTCCAACCATGTTATCAATTTTAGCTCAGATTTCCGCGCCGTCAAGCGCTTGATTTCGGGTTTTAGAATTAATGGCTCATATACCGTTCTTTTATCCACTGAATATGCTTATAAGCGACCAGCCACCTATAATGGCAAAACCTAAAAGTGACAGCCACAGCATGGCATCCCAAATTCGCCCGGGACGCAGGTTCTCGTCGCTCCGACGATAACGAAAATACAAGGCCGCAGCTCCCAGCATCGGCAGCATGATTGCCTGGGCCGTCCCGCTTGCCAAAACCATTTTCGCCGGCGCCCGCACACATACATACAGCACCAGCGCAATCAACGGCCATATGGTACTGATGATGCGAGTCCACCTCGACCGCGCTTGTTCTGACCCGTCTGTAATTCCAAACAAGCCCAATGCATCGGCTACCATGCGGGCGTTTCCCGCCGCCGCCACAAAGAAAGTGGAGTACAATACCGCAAAAGCTCCAGATAGAAATACCTTATGCGCCCAGGGACCGAAAACCGGTACGTACATCATCGACAAAGTACGCACCATGTGTCTGCCTTCGGGATTGAGGCCTGTTCTGCCAAGCACAGCGGCTCCGAGCAGGTAGAAGGCGACCGTGGCGAAAGTATATACAACCATCGAAAGCCATGCATCGATTTGAAGCACACGCAGCCAGCCACGAGCGCGCTTTATCCATCGCACTGTGCCGTCCCGATAGCCGGTAAACTTCGCATAGCCTTTCTCCAGACACCAATAGGGGTACATAATCAGTTCCGCTGCCCCAACACCGATTATACCAAACGCAGCCAGCGCCGTGGCGATTGGTTTGGTGTCAGCGCCTTCGACTACAGGGGGCAAACGGAAACTCAGTCCGCTCACTACTTCGCCGCCGGTCACCGCCCATTCAGATCTTGTCTGTAATAGAATCAAAGTTGTTATTGTCACGATTGTAAATATTGTGACTAATGTGGTTGCAACAAACTGGATTAGCCTGTAACGCCCGACGAACAGCAACACGGAAGTTACTATCGCCAGGATCGCGGCCCAGAGATATGCATCTTTTGGTTCTCTTAGCTCTGACGTCTCAGAAGTCAACGAAGTAACCTTCTCCTGCAGTTGTGCTGTCACCTCGCTTTCGGCACTCTGTGCCTGAGCTACCTTCAGGTCAACCCTGGCCTTAACCAGCTCATCCTGCAAGCGGTTGTACTGTCTGCCATAACTGGTTAGCGGCCGGCTGATTGCAAGCGTTTGTCCCACTCCGCCGACGATACCACCCTGTTGGGAAATCACCAGCACGGTCATAATCGCCCAGTACCACAACAACAAGTTTACTTTCACTCTCGGCCCCGGCAGGTTGTCCAGCGCCTTCAATGGTGTTTGGCTCCAGGTAATAGTATATCGGCCGAATTCCACCTGTGTGGAGACTTTGATTATACAACCGAGGATAATAAGCCAGAGCAGCCAGAATCCGGCCTCGGCGCCGGCTTTGGTGGTGGCAATCAATTCACCCGAGCCGACTATCGAACCGGCGATTATCATGCCGGGGCCAAGCCGAAGCAGCGTTGCGCCTATTCTCCTTGGCGGTTCTGTAGTCGGTGATGCACTTATCGGCACCGGTTCACTGCCGTCACGGTCGTCGTCAGCTTTCGATTTGCATTTTGTTGGCATATGGCTGTCCCCGGCAACAATATAAAAACAAGAATCTGAGTCACTGACTGTTTAGATTTTATAATCTATCCTTATCTCATGAGCAACACCTTTCTTTGTTTAATATGTAACCTTGCAAATCCGCTCCACCAGAGGCAGATTGAGCTTCCAGCCGTAAAGTCACATAGAAATAATGCGATTAGAATGTTTGGTGCTAATATTTGACGGCGTACACTGCATAAGCTACCATACTCAGGATTAAATAGCTCATATATCGATTTACCCTTATCTGTAAAGAAATGAGATTCGGTAAAATAGAAATAGAGCCGCGGACGAATCCTGCGGTATTGGACACAGCAACATGGGAACCCAAAAGCGCCTGGGATGCGGTATGTACCGTTGACGAATCGTACTGGAACATGGTCATAAAGGCAGTCAGAGAAGGCCACTTATTACCCATAGACCAACGTTGCATTGTATTTGCAGGCTCATGTGCCGAATATCAAGCAAGCGTGTTTTTTCTCGCCGGCCTTGCTGATGGCCAACAGGTATTCGTTACCGTTGGGACACCTTACAGCGGGCCGGGAACCGATGGTAAAGATTCCCCTCTGGGCAAGCCGGTTAGTAGCCGGTCCCTTAAGGACGGGACCTGCTTGGCTGTATACGGAACAGACTCCACTACCGTTGACCGTTATGTTTCCCTGATAAGGCCGGACAAGGCCCCCAGGGCGCTCGGTGCCACACCTCGATTGGGTGTTGGTTCGAGGATGACTGTTGCCGCATGGCCCGGCGTGTGGCGGGCTATGGACAAATGCAATTTCTGCGCAAATCCAATTCAAAACTCGGTCCGTGAGGTCAATCTACTGGATGACTTACTGGCAGGCCGTCGACCACGTTATAATTACTTAGCCAATTTTGGCAAAGTCCCGGAGGGTCATACCGGTAGTACCTTCGAAGGACTTTGGGTGGCCGGCGTGCTGGAAGCTTTAAAGGCCGCTACATCCCCACCGTTCGGCGCCGATGCAGACCATATAACCGTCAGGCGGGAAGCCAACGCTATCAATCACGCCAAACGTGTAATAGAAGCCGCTCATCGTTACACGTTTTTCACGCTGGATGTGTCAGATCTCTTGAACTACGATGAAATGGAAGTTTCTTCGGAAAGTGCCTCTCTGGAGTATCTTTCTAATATCGTGAAGCCGAAGCAGCAAAGTGAGGTACTTGCCTATCACACCGATAAGAGGTACCTCGCCAGCCGGGAATACCGGTTGGACAAGGCAACTATCGGCCGTCTTTCAGGCAAGTACTGGAAGGCCCTGGATGCAGTCGAACAGTTGTCGGGGCATATCAGTACCGTAAGAAGTGGGGCACCCTTCGACCTCGAGTTGAGTGTGGATGAAACACCGCCGGGCATAGATGCATTCACCTGTCTGACTACGGATATTGAGCTGATTTTCTTATTACATGAGCTACAAAGGCGGCAAATACCGGTGACACATATCGCGCCGAATTTTGGCGTCGAAAAAGGGCTGGACTATAGAGGTCAGGATGGCCTCAACGCTTTGGAGAAGCGTGTTCGCACGCTTTACGACATTTCCTGTGAGTTTGGGATTATGCTGGATTGTCACTCGGGTGACGATCTTAAGTCGTCTACTCGGCAGGTTTTCGGTCGGGCCACACAGGGAAATATCCATTTCAAGGTCTCACCCGCTCTGCAGGTAATCTTCGCCGAGACGATGAACGATGTTGACCCACATCGCTTCCGTTTTTGGTGGGATGACACTTTGGACTATGCACAGCGGGAGGCAGCAGCCGGATCCGATTTCGCGGCTGAATGCCTGCGCCAATATGAAACAGACGCTCATCCAACACCTTCACCACACCACGCGGTCTTTCATTACTACAATTTCGCATCCGTGGGTCGGCGTGATTCGAACGGACAGTTTATTCACCGCGAGAAGTTCTACGATTTACCTGCAGAGTTCTATCGTGAATATCAGAAGCACGTTTGTGAATATCTGCGTGAAGTGGCGGCAGACGTTTTAAATTGCACATGATTAAGACTTTCGAGAAATTTAGAGATGTTTTGAGAAATGGGATTGCCTTTTGTATGATATAACCGGTAAGTAGGAACAAGGTGTTATGGCAAAGCAATTGCAGGGAAAAATAGCGGTCGTTACCGGGGCCGGCCGGGGAATCGGAAAGGCTGTGGCTCTGCGACTGGCGGAGGAAGGTGCAGATGTGGTCGTTGCCGATATCGACACTCAGACCGCAAACCAGACAGCCGATGAAATAAAAAAAAGCGCCAACCGTGCATTGGCCTGTCAGGTCGATGTTGGCAATGTAACTGAGATTCAGGCGATGGTTGATAGTACAGTGACCGAATTCGGAAGGATTGATATCCTGGTTAATGCCGCCGGCGTGGCGCAAACGGGACTATTCATGGAACTGACGGAACAACAATGGGACCGTGTCATTGATACCAACCTGAAGGGCACAACCTTTTGCATCCAGGCTGTCGGACGACAGATGATAAGCCAGGTACCCGATCAGGTCAGAGAGGCCGGGCGCGCGGACCGCAGCTACGGGAAAATTGTAAATTTCTCTTCGATCTCCGGTCGAAGCGGCAGAGCTACTCAGCTTGCGTATGCTGCGAGCAAAGCCGCCATTATCAGCGTCACCCAATCGGCCGCCCTGGATTTTGCACCATACAACATCAACGTAAATGCCGTATGTCCCGGTGTCATCCCCACAGAGATGTGGGAACAAATTGATCGAGAGCGTAATCGCATATTCGGCCTTGATGCAGGACAGTCAATGAAATCGTTCATCGAGCGGATTCCATTAAAAAGGGCCGGCAGTGTTGAGGACGTAGCTGGTGTTGTTGCCTTCCTGTGTTCGCCGGATTCCGATTATATGACGGGACAGGCACTGAATGTGGATGGTGGATACGAGATGAGTTGACTGAAACCTCTGTTAGACAGTATCCTTTAATGGTCGGGCCAAAAAGTAAGTATAGGGGAAACGAAAGATGACTGATTTTGAGAAAGCACGTGCTCTGTTACGCCAATTCAAAGGGTCTTCATACCTGTTCGGTACAGATGTTCTCGCAAGAGCCGGTGATATAGCTGCATCTGCCGGGACAAAGGTCGCGCTAATACGTGATACGTTTGAAGGCAGCGAAGATTTTGTGGAGATAATTCGCAAGTCGCTGGAAAAATCAGGAGTCAATCTTGTCACGGAAATTAAAGGTGCCGGACCTAACTGTCCCCGGGAAGACCTGTTTCGAATTGCGGACGGTCTAAGAGAAACAGAGGCCGATGTACTGGTAAGCTTCGGCGGCGGCAGCACCATTGATGCCGCAAAGGCCGCCGAAGTCCTTCTCGCTCTAAACGGTGGGATCGATACTTTTTTTGGAACAGGACTTGTTACGAAAGCATTACAGGAAAAGAACAAGTCCCTGATTCCGCATGTGGCAATTCAAACGGTGGCAAGCTCAGCCGCCCACTTAACAAAGTATTCGAATATTACAGACGTTTCAACCGGTCAGAAGAAGCTGATTGTGGATGATGCAATTGTACCTCCTTATCCTGTATTCGACTACGAAGTCACCTATAGCACACCCCCCGGCCTGACTGCCGACGGGGCACTCGATGGTATCGCGCACTCGCTTGAGGTCTTATACGGAGCCGTCGGCAAACCTTACTATGACAAGGTCGAAGAAGTGGCTGGTATAGGTATTGCCCTGGTGGTCAATTGCCTGCCGCGTACAATCGACAATCCCAAAGATAAAGAGGCCAGAGAAGCGCTCTGCCTGGCAACGGATTTGGGTGGATACTCCATTATGATAGGTGGAACAAATGGAGGTCACCTGACCAGTTTTTCCTTGGTGGATATACTGCCCCATGGCCGGGCTTGCGCTATCATGAATCCATACTATACCGTCTTTTTTGCCCCGGCTATAGAACAACCTCTACGAGTTGTAGGAAGGATATATCAAGAGGCGGGATTGATTGAAGCCGATATTGAGACCCTGAAAGGCAGAGAGCTTGGAATCGCTGTGGCCGAGGGAATGTTCGAACTGGCCCGAAGGGTCGGTGTTCCCATCCGCCTCAGCGAGGTGGCCGGTTTCGCCCCCCAACATATCGAACGAGCACTGACTGCCGCCAAAAACCCACAGCTCAAAATGAAGCTCCAGAATATGCCTGTACCTCTCACCGCGGACATGATAGACGAATATATGGGGCCGATATTGGAAGCGGCACGAGATGGTAACCTCACACTGATCAAGAACGTAAAATAGCAAGGAACCTCCTGTTGTGAAAATAAAACTGGACTATGGCAGGGAAGGCCTGGATATCGAGCTGCCGGATCATCTGAATGTCGATGTCGTAGAGCCTAAGTATATGGAGGGATTACCCAATCAGGCTGAGGCAATAGAAGATGCTTTACTTAATCCCATAGACTTAAAATCCCTGCCAGATTTGGTTGGAAAATCGGATAACGTTGCCATAGTAATCAACGACATCACTCGTCCAACACCTTACAGAACCATTTTGCCGGTGCTGCTGCAGCAGCTTCGAGCTGTGCCTGATGAGCGGATTCTGATTCTCACTGCAACCGGTACCCACAGACCTAATACCAAGGCCGAGTTCCGCGGGATACTCGGCGATGATATCTCGGATAAGTTCCGAATTATCCAGAACGATGCCGAAGATCGCCGGTCGCACACCTCCGTCGGCACCACGAAAAGCGGGAACGAAATCTGGCTCCACAAAGAATACCTGAACTGTAACGTTCGAATTCTGACCGGTCTTATAGAGCCGCATTTCTTTGCCGGCTTTTCGGGTGGTGCAAAAGCCCTCATGCCCGGATTAGCTCTTCGGGACACCGTTCTTAGAAACCACAACGCTGCAAATATTGACCACCCTAAAGCAATCTGGGGCGTAGTAAATGGCAACCCAATATGGAAAGAGATTCATGAAGCGGCGGCAATGGCACCACCGACTTTTCTGTTGAACGTGGCGATCAATAGAAACAAGAATATCACAAAAGTCTTTGCCGGCCACTATCGCAAAGCGCATGAACAGGGTTGTGCCTACGTAAGGAAAAACGCAATGGTTGCCGTAGAAAAAAGGTACGATATTGTCGTTACCAGCAATTCGGGATACCCGCTGGACTTAAATCTATACCAGTGTGTTAAAGGCATGAGTGCAGCTGCACGAATTGTCAAGGAGGGTGGTGCCATAATAGTTGCTGCCGATTGCTGGGATGGAATCCCCGAACATGGAGAGTACGCTCAGTTATTACAGGAGGCTGAGAGCCCCGAGTCGCTATTAAATACAATCCGTAAAGAATCCACAGGATGCCTTACAGTCGATACGATGAGACAGGATACATGGCAGGCACAGATACACGCTTTGGTTTGTCAAAAAGCCGATGTATATTTCCACAGCCGCAATCTAAGTGACAGTCAAATTGAGAGCGCCTTCCTCAAGCCTTGTTTAAAAGTTGAAGAAACAATCGAGGATTTGCTTCGCAAATATGGACGCCGGGCTTGCATCTGTGTTTTGCCGGAAGGTCCTCAGACAATCCCCTATGTTTCTTAGGGCGACCTGCAAACCCCAAACGCGGTCTTTTCGAGTATAGAAATACTGGTAAAAAGGCCCGCGTCTGTTAGACTATAAGTATGGACAAGTCATATACTGGAAAGAAACGGGTCATATCAATTGATGATGTCCTCGATAGCAAGGACGAGGACATATATGATATTACTACAAAAGCTAAAGGGCCGCAGGGTTGCCTGCCCTTGACGGAGGACGTTTTGGCCGGTGCTCCAAGTGGAGACATTTTCGGCATGAGCCAGAGTGTCGGTATGGGATGGAAACCGGCTGAATTGACTGAGTTGCAATTTCTTTTAATCAGTACCCAGGCAGGAATTCGTGCAGGCGACGGACGCCCCATTGCTCTGGGCTATCATACGGGACACTGGGAGCTTGGCCTGCTTATGAAAGCTGCAGCACAAGAGCTACAACGGTTTGGCTGCATGCCTTTTGCGGCTTTTTGCTCCGACCCGTGCGATGGCCGCACTCAGGGCACGACGGGAATGATGGACAGTCTCCCCTACCGCAACGATGCAGCAATGACTTTTCGCCGGCTGATTCGCAGTCTGCCCACCAACAAAGGAACTTTGGGCGTTGCAACGTGCGACAAGGGGCTGCCCGCTATGATGATGGCATTGGCCGGGACACGAGACTTACCGTCAGTGCTCGTACCGGGAGGCGTGACACTCCCTCCTGTGGAAGGCGAGGATCTGGGTAATATTCAATCTATCGGGGCGCGCTTTGCTCATGGTGAGGTAACCCTGGAATATGCCAGGCAGGCGACTTGTCGGACGTGCGCGAGCCCGGGTGGGGGTTGTCAGTTCCTCGGAACAGCGGCAACGTCTCAGGTCGTTGCCGAAGCCCTGGGGATGACTCTGCCGCACTCTGCACTTGCACCTTCTGGCCAGGCTATCTGGCTGGATATGGCACGTCGTTCCGCTAAAGCGCTACTTGGTTTGCACCAGCACGGTCTGGCTCTAAAAGATATTTTGACTGATGCCTCAGTGCGTAATGCTATGGTTGTTTATGTTGCTTTCGGCGGTTCAACAAATATGTTACTGCACATCCCCGCAATCGCTCATGCCGCAGGCTTAAGGCGTCCGGCTATGGAAGACTGGAAAAAAGTCACGCAGGAAACGCCACGCCTCGTCGACGTACTGCCCAACGGCCCGATTGGCCATCCTACGGTGCGAGTGTTCCTGGCCGGTGGTGTGCCGGAAGTTATGCTGCATCTAAAAAGGCTTGGTCTACTAAATTTGGATGTCCTGACAGTATCCGGCCGGAGTTTGGGCAAATCGCTGGACTGGTGGGAATCATCGCAGCGCCGGCAGAGGTTTCGAGGGATACTCCGGGAAAAGGACGGTGTCGACCCGGATGATGTAATTATGAACACGGATCAATCGCGGGGACGTAATTTGAGGGGTACCATCACTTTACCCAGAGGAAATCTTGCAATACAAGGTTCGGTCATCAAGAGCACGGCCATAGATCCGACGTTGTTAGACTCTGACGGCGTATATCGTAAGACTGGCCCTGCACGTGTATTCATGGGTGAAAGCAGCGCCTTTAAGGCCATAAAAGAAGGTGCTGTTAGCCGCGGCGATGTCATAGTGCTTATTTGTGCCGGGCCTATGGGAAGTGGCATGGAGGAGATATTGCAGGTAACGGGGGCGCTTAAGGCACTTTCCTGGGGTAAGGATGTCGCTGTCATTACGGACGGACGGTTCAGCGGTGTCAGCACCGGAGCATGTATCGGTCATGTAGCACCTGAAGCACTGGCGTCCGGCCCGATTGGCAAGGTGTTGGACGGGGACATTATTCAGATTGTTATCGATTGCAATGCTGTGGAAGGAAGTGTCGATTTGATTGGAGATGCTGGCTGCCCGCCGGACGATAGAAGTGTTGAACTTGGCACTCGAATATTGGCCCAGCGCAAGTTACGAACCGATCTGGCTCCCAATCCCAGGCTACCGGAGGATACACGTCTGTGGGCCGCTATGCAGGAGATTGGTGGAGGCACCTGGGGCGGTTGCGTGTTCGATGTTGATGCCATTGTAAGGACGCTGGCCGCCGGAAAGGACAACACGCAGAAGTTAAAAGATTTAATCGGCTGATAGCGCTTCCGTGTTAAAAAGGATATAACTATGAGCAACAACACCGGCAAACTTTCGGGAATCTTTGCTCCCGTGGTAACACCTTTTCATTCCGACGAGCTGTCGTTGGATGATTTAAGGTTCAACCTGCAAAGACTAAAAGAGACCGACCTTACAGGCTATCTGGCACTCGGTTCCAATGGAGAATTCAGGTCTCTTACCGATAAAGAACAGATTCAGGTAATGGAGGTTTTTGCAGAAGAACAGGGTGACAAAATCGTAATGGTGGGGACGGCCTGTGAATCGACGAGGCAGACAATCATCAAGTCCCGGCTTGCCTGCGAGATGGGCTTTAACTATGTGAGTATTCTCACTCCGAGCTATTTCGTAAAGCAAATTGATGGGATAGTGCTGCAGGATTACTACAGCCGAATTGCCGATTCAATTAATTGCCCCGTCTTGCTCTACAATGCCCCCCGCTTCGCCGGTGGAGTTGAAATACCGATTCAGACCGTTCTGGATCTGTCCCGGCATTCCAATATCGTCGGAATGAAAGACTCCACGCAGACGGGCCCTGTAAAATTGCTTTCCCATCTTGATCCTGCAGAGGATTTTAGCGTACTTGCCGGCTCTGCGAATTTCTTCTATCCGGCCCTGGAGGCAGGAGCCAAAGGCGGCGTCTTGTCACTGGCAAATGTTATACCTGAAGACTGCTGTCGATTATACCGGTTGTTTCTGGAGGGCCGATACGATGAGGCTGAAAAGCTCAATTCAAGACTTATCCGGCTAAATAAGGCTGTCTCAAGTACATGGGGTGTTGCCGGCGTTAAGGCGGCCATGGAGTTAGTCGGTTTTAGAGCAGGAGAGCCCAGACATCCGTTACAAGGGCTGCCGGATGAAACAAAACAGAACATAAGAGAGACAATGGTAAACGAAGGATTTATATCCGCCTGAAGTAAAATGCCACATTAGGCTGTAAGGTTTCGCGTAGTATTAGCTTTATGAGACATCATGACACGAAAAAAGGCACCAAAAACAGATAAGGCGTGGTCGGTTTTAGCGGTTGATATTGGAACAACCGGCATGAAGATGGGTGTGTTCAAAATTGTCGGCGATGCACTAAATCTTATTCGAGAATCCGGGCGACAATATGAGGTAAATATCTACAACAATGGGCTATTCGCCGACATTGAACAGGACAAATGGAAGAAGGCCTTTATAGCCGGTTGCCATGAAATGCAGGAGCTCCTAAGCGAAGTGGATATCCTGTGCCTTTCCGGCACGACACCGGGCCTGACGGTTATGGATAGAGACGGGCAAGAACTCTACCCGGCCATCTTGATGTTTGACCAGCGCTCCCGCAAACAGGCCGGGGCGATTATTGAAAGCATTGGTATAGAGCACCTTTTAAAAACAACTGCAAACATGCCGGTCGCTGGCGGCTGCTCCATGGCCGGCATTCTATGGATAAAGGAAAACTATCCGGACATTTTCAAAAACATCCATAAATTCGGCCATTCCAATACCTACTTCGCACACTGGCTGACCGGCGAATTTGCCATTGATCCATCTTCTGCTTCACTTACCGCCCTTTATAATACGGTCCAAAACGACCTCACATGGAATGAAGACATAGCAGCAGCTTTCGGCATATCCCTGGATACACTGCCAAAAATCATACGGGCGTACGATAGTGTCGGCCGCATACGAGAATCACTGGCCCAGGAACTGGGCTTCACAAAGGCCCCTCCCGTTTTGATTGGAGGCAATGACGCTGTCCTTGCGGCCTACTCCGTTGGGATAGAGCAGCCGGGTGAAATCATTAACGTCAACGGCACGTGTGAAGTAACGCTTGTTTGCCTCGGTAAATGTGTCCCCTCTAAGAACTACAACATAAGGGCCCATGTGTTGCCCGATCGATGGCTTACCCTCTACGTGATGAACGCCGGAGGAAAAGCCCTGGAGTGGTTCAGGTGCCTGTTCTGCAGTGAATTAAGCACCGATGTTTTCTACAACCGCTTTCTTCCGGGGGCAATTAACGCCTGGCTCGACCGGGAAAGCGACGTCGTATATGTGCCGTATCTTATGGGATCCCGCTATAGTCAGGAACCGCTCAAGGCCCAGTTGCTGGGATTAACTCAACAGACCGAACGTGAAGAGATATTAGCTGCCATTGTCAAGGGCCTCTGCGAGTATCAGAAAGCACATTTGACGGAGATTGAGAAAGACGTCTGTTTGCAAAACGTAATCCATGCTACCGGCGGAGCCTTGAATTCCACACTGCTGAAAGCAAAAAAGAAATGGATGCTCGACTGCGAATACGTGCATGAGCAGCAGTCATCCATGAAGGGCGCGGCCTTGCTCGGGTTCAGATACATTGAGACACTATAGTTCAATGATTTCAGGTAATCTTATGACTAAACCGGCCGCTCAGGAAGCTAATGAACAAACAAAAGCCCGGCAGCAAAGAGTCGATCTCGATATGCCGAAAGGCAAAATCAGGCATGTCGAGATTAGCCGGTTGATTTGCGGCGGCAACCTTGTCATCGGCAGTCCCCACGACCGTGACTTGATTTATATTGCTTCGTTGATGAGGCACTACTTCACCGACCGCAGGATTATGGAGACATGGCAAATATGCGAAAACTGTGGTATCAATACGATGATAGGCCCTGTCAACAGTCCTTTCGCCGTCGGCGAGGATCCGACCATCAGAGTGTACAACCGTTATCGCAATGAATGGGGTGGCCGGCTTCAGTGGATTGCCCAGACTTATCCCAGGACGGATGACCTTACAGGCTCGATCCAAAAAGCGATTGATAACGGTGCCGTCGGCGCCTTCGTACACGGTGGTATAGGGGATCTTTGGGTTGAAAATAACCGGGTGGACCTTTTGGCCAAAGCCATTGAATTTATCAAAAGAAACGCCCTGATAGCCGGTTGTGCATGCCATTCTCTTGAAGTGCCAATGACCCTGGAAAAGGAGGGCATCAAGGTGGACTTTTATATGAAGACACTGCACAGTGGCGACTACTGGTCCGCTACTCCAAAAGCCGAACGTCCCGAGCGCGGACTGCCGCCTCACGACAACATGTGGTGTACCAAACCGGATGAAACAATCAGGTTCATGAGAAGTGTTAAAAAGCCATGGATTGCCTTCAAGGTTTTAGCCGCCGGCGCAATCCATCCGAGAAAGGGCTTTAGATTTGCATTTGAAAACGGAGCGGATTTTATCAATGTGGGCATGTTCGACTTTCAGATTCGTGAAGACGCTCTCATTGCACTCGATATCATCACTGAGATTATGCGCAAGGGTCGGAGGCGACGATGGATGGCATAAAAGACCCCGGGAAAGTCAGTCTGTATCTACGGCAAAACTGCAACCAGCCCGATATGCAAAATTGAAAACCTGTATTATTGTCTACCGTCCTTCAACAATATCCTTGAGAGTCTGGATTGTTACCTTCACATCTGGAGGATCACCAAGCTCAGGAACAACTAAATCGGCCTGCGCAAAATCTTCATACTCCGTGTAGCCATTGGTTGTGACTACACAGTACATTCCTGCGGCCTTGGCTGCAAGCAGGCCGTTTCGGCTGTCTTCGATAACTATACACTGACCACAATCAAGCCGAAGTTGTTGCAGGGCAAGATTATATATCTCCGGGTCTGGTTTCTTCTTTGATACGACGTCGCCGGCAAGAATTGCAGCGAAGTGGTTTTCGCGTTTGGAACCAAGTAATCGCTCCACGACGAGATTCACCGCTCGCTCATTAGAGGTCGAGCAAACCGCCAAGGTGATTTTTTCGGCAATCGCCTCATCCACAAGCCTGGCGACACCTGGACGCAGCGGTAACTCCCCCGATTCGACGATCTTCATATAGAAATCGGTCTTGAGCTTGTGCAATTCTTTGATAAATATATCTCTGTCATCGACTTCGGCCGGCCACCCGGTCGTATCGAAGTAATGCCGCATTCGTTCCTTGCCACCCGCGACTTTCAAAAGCTCACCATATAATGCCACATCCCACTCAATATCGAGGCCCTTCTCGGCAAAGGCCCTGTTGAAGGCCACGCGGTGACCGTCACGTTCCGTATCCGCCAGCACTCCATCGCAGTCAAAGATCACTGCCTTTAAGCCGGCTTGCCTCGGGGAAGCGGATGAAACATGAGTACCTGTCGGCCCGCCTTTAGCCTCTATCGCCGCGGGGACATGTCTTTCCTGTTGGTACTGGCTGCCGCCAAACAGTTTTATCTTATCGATAATCCCGCGCTTTAGCTCTTCGAACTGTGCTTCGATGACCTTAAGCGGATTATACTCGGTATTGTTCTTGGTGTGATAGGTCACAAAGCCGTCTATAAACGCATATTTTAGTTGCGTAGATATGTTGACCTTCGCGCAGCCAAGAGAGATGCATTTCCTGAATACCTCATCCGAAAGGCCCGTTCCCCCGTGTAGTGCAAGAGGAATACCCGTTCTGGCGGAGATTTCCTCAATCCTGTCGTAGGCAATCCTGGGTTCACCTTTATACACACCGTGTGCCGTTCCCACAGCCGGAGCAAAGCAATCCGGCTGCACTTCGGCGCAGAATCTGACCGCCTGCTCCGGATCAGCTAAGTGTGCATCCTGCTCTTTAACGTGAATATCGTCCTCAACGCCAACTATCGCACCCAGCTCAGCCTCTATAGTAATACCCCTCGGTCTTGCCATTTCCACAACTTGGCGGCTCAAAGCAAGATTCTCCTCAAAAGGCCTGGCTGAGGCGTCAATCATCACAGACGTCCAGCCTGTTTCAATACACTGCCTTATCAATTCCAGGTCCTTACAGTGGTCAAGGTGTAATGCAATCGGTACGGGTGACGATGCTGCAAGCTCTCTTACCCACTCTATTATTGCCGAAGTGCCCCAGAATACTACCGTCTTGGCAGAGGTCTGGATAATAACGGGGCTGTCCGTTTCTTCCGCAGCCCTTATCACGGCCTTAGTTGAATTGTAGTCAAGTATGTTGAACGCGCCTACGGCGTATTTGCCGGCCAACGCCTTTGTCAACATATCTGTCATATTCTCAAGCGGCATATGCGCACCCTGTGCTAATCCCTATTCTAAATTAAAGATTTTTATGATTGTTGCTACTATGTCCGGCTCCTGTGGAACCGAAGCCCTTTCCAAATCAACGCTAAATGACATTGGTCTATTCTTGCCCACCACCTGGAGCTTAATCTCAAAAGTTTACTTCTCCTTGAAAAGTTCTCGTTCCGTCCTTTATATAGAACAAAACCAGCTCTATTCACCAAGTCAGCATCATATCAAAAACACGTGCACATATGAAGAGAAAAAGCTCATCCTAAATGAACAGATCCTGAACATTAGTAACAATTAAATTATAGCAGTTGTGTTTTTTGGCTGTGACTGTAGCCACATGGGAAATCGTGTGGCCCCGAATTTATTTCGTTTTCTTCCTTACATATTTTCGCCACATCTGCTCCGTAATATGCCGCTTCATAACCTCAACAAAAATTTTTGGCTGTTCCACCCTTTTACCAGCCCTCCACGCAGCCTGAAGAATTCTTGGCCGGTTCTGGTCGTACAGCGAAGGACATTGATATTCTACTTAAAGCAACACCAAACAACAAAGAAGGAATCTGTCTCTCCCAATTTACCTTATTTAGGCTCCTGAATTACCTCTGGACTGGCAGAATTTTTTTAATGAACCGTTGCCATTTATTAGACGTATATCCCTGTTGTACTGGGCTCTATGTTGTTCAAGGCCTTTTTTAGCTCAGAAAGGTATTATTAGTATAGAAATTGCTGCCTGATACCAATAAACGCTTGGGTAAGAACAACCTTTTGAGGTGATAAACGATAGCAAAACTGACACGTACAGCTTGTATCTTCTGCTTTAGTATCCTGCTCTGTGTTCTTCCGGCAAATAGTGGGACACAAGCAGTCATGTTATGTTGCGGTGAGGATGGTCACATCGCCATAGAAGCCGTGGGCAACAGTTGCTGTACTGAGATTCTTACCTACGATTCCACAGGAGGCTCTGTTTCCTCTGCTCAAGAGGAACCTAACCCTGAAGATCACTGTGGGGATTGTGTTGACATTTCTATTTCCGTTGGATTGGCAACGATTACCAAGGATCGTTGCTCAGTCAGTTCCATGACCGCAATGACGGTCGCAAGTGCTTTTGCAGCTTTCAACAGTCCCGACCCTTTTGAATATCAGTCACTTCCAGAGCCCTTAACTCTTATCGGCTACTTCACTCCCCTCCGGTCAATAATCCTCCTGATTTGATATTCGCGGAGCGACATTCCTAATCTCCTGGATATATGGAAGCACAATCAGTGCGCTTTGCCAGGAGACCTTTACTGAAGTGAGTCCAAATCCGGAAGCCAAGTATTTTTGGGATATATACTATGTTTGTGAGATCTTTACTATTCTTCACGGTCGTTTTCTTAACGGCAGTTTCCGGCTGTATGGTTGCCGGCAATAGTATTGTATGGCCGGAGTCTCGTCCTCTTGGGCGGGAATTCGGCGAGTTTCAACCACCGCAGAAACCTGTCGGTACTTTCTCAGACATTCCAGACGTTGCAGAACCGAATGGCGTCATAACGTTGCGTCAAGCCCTGGCTCTTGCCCTGATGTACAATCCTGAACTGAGGGCATTCTCCTGGCAGGTCCGGGCTTCTGAGGCGAGGAGATTACAGGCGAGTCTCTTTCCTAATCCGGAGATTGGCGTTGAGGTGGAGGAGATCGGTGGTACAGGGGAACGGAGCGGTTTTGACGGAGCCGAGACGACGATCCAACTCGGTCAGCTGATCGAATTGGCTGGTAAAAGGTCGAAGCGAGAGCAGCTTGCATCACTTGAGAGTAGATTGGCCGGTTGGGACTATGAAGCCAAGCGGCTGGACGTGCTTACCAAGACAACACATGCTTTCGTGGGAGTTCTTGCAGCTCAGGAACGACTGAGACTGGCTGATGAATTAGTCCAGTTGTCCGAAAAGACTCTGAACACTGTTGCGCAGCGAGTCGCTGCTGGAAAAGACTCACCTGTAGAAGAGACCAAGGCACAAGTGGCTCTGGCGAGCGCTAACATCGAACAAAAGCAGGCTAATCAACGTTTAGCTTCGGCCCGCAAGCGACTGGCTACCAATTGGGGCAGCAAGTCCCCTGTCTTTGAGGGGGCTGGCGGCAAACTGGATGCTATATCTCCCATCCCGTCCGAAAGCGAAGTAGTGCGATTGCTTGCACAAAATCCGGATTTGGCTCGATGGGCTACGGAGATTGAAAGACGGCGGGCTGCCTTAGAATTGGAGAAAGCCAAGGCAGTTCCTGATCCGACGATTTTCGGGGGAATGCAAAGATTCAGTGGGGCCGACGACACGACAATGGTTTTTGGTCTGTCAATCCCCATAGCCGTATCCAACCGGAATCAAGGAAGAATATTCGAAGCCTCTTACAATCTTGCCAGAGCCCGAGAGCAACAAAGGGCGGTTGAAACCAGCCTGGATGCAGAGCTGGCTGACGTGTATCAAGCTCTTTCCAGCGCGTTCATTGAAGTAACAGATCTGGAGAATGAAGTTCTACAGGGGGCGGAGAGTGCATTTGACGCTGCCAGAAGGGGGTATAGCGAAGGTAAATTTGATTACCTAACAGTGCTGGATGCCCAACGGACCTTCTTTCAATCCAAGGCAAGGTATGTTGAAGCCTTGGCATCCTACCACAGAGCTAAGGCAGATGTGGAACGTTTAATCGGGCAAGGAATTGATACTGCGAAAGCCACTCAGAAACAGAAGATGTTGTCAATAAATCAAGTGAATTAAGGAGGTAAAGAAATGCGAACTAAACTTCTGCACGGAATTGTAGCTGCAGTCATATTCATTGGATTGTCTCTGCTTTTTACAGGCTTGACAACCAGAGGCAATCTCCGGGCTGTTGTTCAGGAGTCGGGGGGCCATGCTGGTCACGATGACCACAGCGGCCATGATCATGAGGAGCATGCTCACGATGAAGAATCCGACGGCCATGCTCACGATCATGCGGGGCCTGCTCTGGGCAAAGAGTTGGACGATCATGCTCATTACCATAAGATCACGCCTGACGACGAAGAGGTCCTTTTTGCACTGAATTGTGACCATGATACCCCTATTGTCAAATGCAATGATTGTCGATATGAGGTCGGAGTCGCAAAGATAGAGCCTGCGCTGTCAAAGGGATTAATTGAGACCCAGGTCATTGAGGCAGCGAGGTCTGTGGAGACGGTACTGAAATTGACTGGGGAGGTTCAACTGGATTTGACCCGGGTGGTGGAAGTTGCATCCGTTGGCAGTGGCAGAGTAGAAAGGCTTGACAAGATACTGGGTGACAGGGTCAGCACATCCACTCCTTTGGCCATTATTCAGTCGTCGGAATTTGGTCAGGCACAGG
>Ga0209427_10001100_pt1 | contig 30715 bp, 24 predicted proteins | sample DeeMarSWOR136_30_FD_187465 | JGI IMG/M metagenome (GOLD analysis project Ga0209427, IMG submission 187465) | Marine sediment microbial communities from White Oak River estuary, North Carolina - WOR-1-36_30 (SPAdes) (version 2) | ecosystem: Environmental > Aquatic > Marine > Intertidal zone >...
ATTATATCGTTTAAGAAAATGGCAGAGAAGAATCCGTATCAGTGATGCAACAGAAAGAAATCTTGCTTTTGCATTATCTGAACTTGACAGAATGGCTTCAGGCATGGGTCTTCCTAGAAATGTAAGAGAAACAGCAGCCATGATCTATAGAAAAGCAGTTTTAAAAAATCTTATTCGTGGAAGAAGTATCGAAGGTGTTTCTGCTGCTGCACTTTATGCTGCATGTAGGCAGTGTAATGTTCCTAGAACACTAGACGAGATAGCTGGTTCTTCAAGAGTTTCCAGAAAGGAAATCGGTAGAACATACCGTTTTATTGCCCGTGAACTTGGACTTAAACTTATGCCTACTTCACCGCAAGATTATATTTCTAGATTTTGCAGCGAGTTGAAGCTTAGTGGTGACGTTCAATCAAAAGCTATTGAAATTCTAAAAGATGCAGCTGATAAAGAACTTACTAGTGGAAGAGGACCAACTGGTGTTGCAGCCGCCTCAATTTACATTGCATCGATTCTTTGTGGGGAAAGAAGAACTCAAAGGGAAGTAGCAGATGTTGCTGGTGTAACTGAAGTTACAATTCGAAATAGATACAAAGAACTTGCAGAAAGATTAGATATTGACATAATACTGTAAAATCCATGACTCGTTGGTATAAAGAAAAAAAGAGAGAGCATTTTTATAAAGAGGCAAAGCGGGTTGGTTATAGAGCCCGCTCTGCATTTAAATTAAAACAAATACAAAATAAATTTAAAATTTTAAGAAAATCTGATACAGTCATTGATTTAGGTGCAGCCCCAGGTGGATGGAGCCAGGTTGCAAAAGAAATAGTTGGAGATAAAGGAAGCGTTGTAGGAATAGATCTTTCACCTATAAAACCGATTCACGGAATTACTTTTTTAAAGGGAGATATGACAAAAGAGACCTCGATTAAGGAGTTAATTAAAATAATTGGTGAAAAGAAGGTTGATGTGGTTTTATCAGATATGTCTCCAGATATTTCTGGTGCTTATTCGATTGATCATGCTAGAAGTATTTATCTTTCAGAACAAGCACTTATTACTGCGGAACTATTTTTAAGAACGGGTGGGAATTTTATTTGTAAGATTTTTAGTGGGGAGGATTTACAAGATTTTGTTAAAAAGGTAAATGAGAAATTTTCTTCTGTAAAATTATTTAATCCAGCTGCATCTCGTAAAACTAGTTCTGAGGTATATGTTGTTGCCAAAAATTTAAAGAATATTTATAATTGAATGTTTTTTTGCATACTACATTAATTTTTTTTGATTTATTGGTTTTTGCACATATATTCTATGATAAAATATATGAGATATAAATTGTTTTAAAATTAAATAAGAATAAGTAGGTATTAATTCCTAGTTAAATTAGTTGTAAATATATAAAATATTAACTCCCAAAAGATTTAAGAATGGCAAATGTGATTAACATTTGTTAACTAACAAAATAATTAACTAATAATAAATATAAAGACCGAAAATATTATAATTAAAAAAATATATTATATATATTGAAGATAAAAACGTTATTCATATGCGCCTATGAAATCATTTGGGGGAAGTGTGAATTATGAAAGATAAAACAGTAAATCTTGATTCGGTTATTAATTCTTCACAGAAAGATTTAGAAAAAAAGATTACTGATATGATTACAGACGAAGAAATTTCTTTAATTTTAGAAGGCGGAAAACGCCTACGCCCGCTTCTCGCTCATCTTTCATTTAAAGCATGCACACAAGGAAAAGAAACCCCTGGACAGTACCAAAAGGCATTAGAGGGTGGCGTAGTAATTGAACTAGCGCATGCTGCATCACTAGTACATGATGACATAATTGATAATGACAAGGAGCGTAGGGGTAAACCGTCATTTTTTATTAAAAAAGGTATCGGTAAAGCAATACTTACCGGTCATAAAATGCTTGCAGCTGGTTTTAATATCGCATTAAGACATGGAAAAGAAGTAGCAAAACTATACATTGAATCTTGGAACGAAGTTGTAAACGGAGAGATTGACGAGGTTGATTTTAACAAAGATGATATAAAAAATGCAGAAATCTCGACAAAATCACAGATTTTTATGGCATATAATAAAATAATTGATTTAAAAACAGCAGCACTGTTTTCCTCAGCAAGTAAGGCAGGGGCCATTGAAGCAAATATGTCAGGTGATATTCTCAAAGTTTTTGCTGATTATGGAAGAGAAATTGGACTTGCATATCAGCTAGCTGATGATCTTGTTGATTTAACAAAAGGTGAAATGATAGAAAGTGTAATAGTTCCTCTACTAAATAGACTTGATAAAAAAATTACTAGAAGAGGCATCTTGAAGAAAAGAGACATAAAAAAGAAATTTGCAAAAAACAAAGATAAAATCCAAAAGATATACTTTGATGAAATTAAAAGACATGTCAAAAAAGCAGAAGAATTAGGTAAATCTGATTTGATACCTACTTCGCCTTATAAAGATCTACTCGGAGATGCTCCATCTTATATTATAAATAAAATGTTAGCAGAGGTAAATTTAACAATTTAAAACAACTGGATATATTTTTTATTTTTTACAATATATCAATCTTCTTGTACGTTGAAATATAGTTTTGTATTAGGTCGTGTAAGACAATAAACAACTCCAATATCAGTCATAAATGAAATAACTACAGTTACAAGGCCTAAAACTGAAAATGGATCAAGAAACAGTATTGAATTTATCATAAATGCAGCAAGCATGAAACCAAATATTACTAAAAATATTGTAGAAATTATTATTCCTGATGTCCAAGCCCAGATGTCTGCTCTAAACGTTGCATATGCAAAAACGATAAATAAAAATGAAAATACAAACCATACAATAGTGGATATTAAAAAACCAAAATTTAAAATATTAGCCACTGGTTGAACTGCCTGCCAATCTGGAATATACAAATAAATTTGAAGAGAAAAAGTTCCCCAACTAAAAAAAATACCACATATTGCAAGCCAGAGTAATATCAAAATATATATCAATACCGGCCTTTTTGTCATATCTCTCTCCAATACTTTAATTTAGTATAGCTATTGTATAACTTATAGTTTTTCTTATTTTAAATTTTTGATTTTTTTTAAATTCAAATAAAAAGCAATTGTTTGAATTATAATAGAACATAAAAGTAAATAAAACCCAGCACCTAGACCCCATGAACAATTAAATATTTCATATATATTTTCACCAGGAATGTTGATTTCTAAATTCCCACTTCCAAAAATACTTCCCACTATGGTATCTGTCAGATTAGGCAGTTCATAAACATAAATGCTGATAAAACAAATATAGAAGATAAGACCTAAAAATAGAATTATTATAGATAATTTCCTAAATGAAAACATATTTAAAATAATACTTGAAATAATCAAAATAAAACCAATAGCAATAGCAATTGGTAGATAATTATCAACAAAACCTACAAAATCATTTTTTAAATTTGCGATTTCTCCTGATGTTACATTACTATTTGATATAATTGTTACCATTTTAATCGGAGAAATATATAATTTTGTTGATGTCTCAAAATTTGAGTCAGATGCAGAACCATTTAGCTCCCACCACGGAGAGAAAATGGCAACTACCACTAATAAAATTGCAATTATTTTAAGGAAAAACATTAAATCTTTTTTTCTAGAGCATGTTGCTGCAAAGCCAATAAAAACAATTACGCTAAGTAAAATTACAATGTAAGGAATTAATGGTTCATTTGTAGTTACAATCCTATAAACTGTATTACTAAAAACTTCGACTTTTCTTGTTGCAATCAAGTCATTGTTATACAGAACTTTCAATAAATAAGAACCCGGTGGAATAGACAATACTGCCGTTCCGCTTTCATTGGTTGATCCTTTGAGTTTATAATCATTCCTAATAATCAGAATCTCAGCATCTTTCAAGTAATTTCCATGCGAGTCAAATATAATTGTAGTCAGGTTATATAACGCAGGAAAAACAATGTCAGTAATTTTCATTTCAGGGATTTCTATTGATTCCTCAAGTGAAAATGTTTTATAACTAACTTTTAGTATGTATTTTCCTGGATATAGATTATTAAAATAATATTTTTCTAATGACTGTTTCTCCCCTGATAGAACAACTGGTTTTTCAAAATCATTACTTTTTAAAACAACATCCAGTTGCGGTTCTGGTGAAAGGTTCCATAAATCTTTGATATATACAGAAAAATCATAGAGTTTGATTTCCAATGAGTCGATATCAGGAATCTTTATTTCTTTAATAATTTCAAATGTGTTATATTTTATAGTTAGAATATAATTTGCAGGATAAAGATCATTGAATTTATAGATTCCTTGAGATACATTATCTGCCTTTATAATAGTTGGATAATGCATTTCTTTGCTTGTAAGACTGAAATCAACATTAAAAGTAGGAACCTTATCTTCCGAATCTCGTATTTTTATTTCAAAATCATGAAGGTCTAAGTTGAAAGTCTTTCTCAAAGGTAGAATTTTTCTAATTCTACCTAAACGAATTTGCTCTTCATTAACAAGAAATCCCTTATAAATGATTTTTAACATATATTTTTCTAAAATACCACAAGGAGCTCTGATAGTTGTTTTACCAATAGAATCACTTTCACCATAAGCAATTATAAAATCATCTTTTTTAAGATAGGTTTGCACATTTTTTATACCTTCTTGATTCTGATTCAAGAAGTTAAGACTTACTTTCCCTTCTTGATTACAAAATATACGGGTTTCTTTATCTTTATCTAAATCAACTATGGTAAATCCAATAAATTGCTTTTCTTTTTTAAGAAAAGGATTTTCTCTAAAAATCTTTATCAGATAACGACCTTTTTCTAAATTTGGAAAATGAATCTTTTTAAAAAATGAAAAGTTTTTCCAATCAATAAACTTTAACTTTTCCAATAAACTTAGATCATTAAAATTTGTAGGTATATCTTTTACAAGTGATAATCTGCTGACGATTCCACCTCTTGACGAGGTTGTACTGTTCTCCTTATAAACCTCTGCAGATAAGTAAGAAACATTTTTTCCTAAAGCATATAAAAATGAACCAAATGGAAATGACGGTGCAAGATGGACATAAGCTGTAAGATTAAACTCATCTGTTTCCTTTTCATCATCTGTGATATTGTCATCTTGAGTTGGTTGATATTTTATAAGGGATTGATACAACTTTGCTTCTTCGGCTACTGCAGGATAACCTCCGTTTTCTGTTGAGAAAAACTCTGCATTGTATTCAACAACAAAATCATTTGGAAGCTCATCATCAGGTTTTTCACCGCTTTCATATGAATTTTTCAAAAAAAGTAAAGTTGCTAAACGACTGTTTAAACCAGGTAATTTGTAATGATCTGTCTCAAATAATTCAAGTGTTATACCTTCTCTCTCAACATCACCTGATTTTATTACATCAGTTGTTTCAAATATTAAGGCATGTGCCTCTCCATTTTCTCCATCATCAACTGATACCCAAGGGGAGCTACCAAGATCGTTGTCTTCTTGTTTGCTTATTACATTTATGATTCCCTCTGGATACTGTGGGATTTTTTTCTCAATTATTCTTTCTTCTTTACTATAGAAATGCATAAAAGGATAGATTCTTCCAAAATTTAGTTCATCTATATTGCTACTTTTTATGTTTCCAAAGTCAAAATTTGCATAAGCTGAATCGACTTCCTCTCCTGCTGGTAGTGGATAGTTTATTATCTCATGTTTTACATGTAAATATATTCGTTTTTCTTCTGTAGGACAATAATAATATTTGTAAATAACCGTACTTTGAAGTAATCCATCTTCAGACTGGCTTTTTATACCAAATTTAACCATTAAATTTCCATCAATAAAAATCTGTTTTTCCATAAATTTTTCATATGTTGCAATCTCTTTCCAGTCATCCTTATTTGTAAACCACCAGTACCTAAAATTAAGTGATACCCCCATTACACCTCTATTAGGTTTTACTACTTCCGTTTCTTTTTTTAATTTAGCTATCTGTTGAGAAATGGATGATCCTAGAGCCTCACCTTCTTTATTTATTGCATATACAATATAATCCCCCTCTAAAATCTTAAAATAATATGATTCAAATATTAAACCTGGGATTTGCTCATATCTGTAATAATCTTCTTCAACATCAACTCTATTAGGATAATCTGGTCCTAATTTTTCATCCTCATCATAATAAACATAGTATTTTTCGTTACCATCAGATTCTTCTGGAATTAAAAAAATAAGACTACATGAGATAATATGTTCATTATCACCTTGAGTTAAATCATATATCTGTGATTCAAGTTCTTTCCAGATATTTCCATTCCAGGAACAAACCCTCACGGAATGTTCATTTTCGTTTTTTGCCCAACAATATTCTTCAAACTCTAAAAGAATATCTATGGGTTGGTATTTTGCCTGCTTTTTACTGGTATCAATTGGAATAATAAGCTCTTTTCTATAATTGTATTCATCATTCCACCAAGGAGGTTCATCTGGTAATGGCTCTGAAAAAAGAGTTGGAACTAATAATGATATTAGAATATTTGTAAGTATAATGATACCAACTATTCTTTTATACATTAGGCCGTTTAGCCTCCCACGTTATTATATTTATTAGTTCCTTAGTGTTTTTAATATATTCTATAAGCTTATTATATAAAAATTACTTTTATTTATTTAATATTTTATTGTACAATTCTTATCTAAAAGCTATTCTTGTTGTGATTCTTTACATTCTTATAAACAAAAATCATGATTCCAATGACAAGAAGAATTATAACAATTAGTAAACCAAATAAGAAATTCTTTACAAAAACAGATAATATCGCTTCTGAAAAATATGCAATTAGTATAGTTCCGATTATTGCCCCTAATGAAATTGCAAAAAAAGTATTATATGGTTTCATACCAATTAATCGTCCAATAATTGATCCTACAAGTCCTCCAGATCCCTGAAAGGGAACCATTACAAAGAGCACTAAACCTATAAAACGAAGCGGCTTTATCCATGAATACTTATCTGATGAGCTTCTACCTATTTTTTCAACTTTGTCCATAAAATTTCCAATAATTGGAATTTTTTTTGCAAAATCATAGTTCCATAAAAGAAATAATGCAACAACGATATCAACAAATGCAATTGAAAGAGCCATTACAAGAGGATTTATACTTGGGACAACAACATATTGATTTAAAAGAGGAATTGTGAGCTCCCCTCCACTAATTCCTATAGGTATTATAGATTCCTTTCCTAAAGGTGGAACAAAATACGCAAACATAAGCAAATATAACTTTCCAACACTTCCTTTACTTACAATAAAATACAAGACAACAAAACCTAGCACTGCGATAATAAAAGGTAGTAAAAATTTAATCAGAATCATATATATAGGGGTTTTGTTGTTATTTTTCATAATTCCTGCAGTTAATGTCATAGGTTTCTAATTTTTATTTCGATTAAATCAATTAGAAACGATAATTGCAGCATGATCCTTTTCATAAGGTGATAAATCTATCTTATGCTTTATTTTTAAATTATTTTCTTCAAGTTTTGAACATACTATATCATAAGCTTGATTTGGTTTTAAGGATACATCAATACTTCTTGCCTTTATCATTAGAATTCCTAATCTATTCTTTTTTAGATATTTTTCAATATTTATAATAAAAATTTCAGCCTGATTACGTTGTGATATATCTTGATATATCATATCAACGTTTGGAACTATTGAACTATACCTATCTGGATGATTTGCATCCCCTAAAATCGGAATTATATTGTTTCTTTTTTTACTTAAATTAATCAAACTTTTAACTGCAACTGGTGAACTTTCGACAGAATAAATCATCCCATCTTTTATGATATCTGAAATATGACTAACAGTTGTACCTGTTGCAGCACCAAGATAAAGGATTTTTGAATCAGACTTGATAGAAAAATCAAAACCATTCAGAATTGCAGCTGCAAGTTTACTTCTGAAAGGATTCCACGATCTATATTCTATTCCTTTAAATTTAACAAGTTTTTCGTTATACACTCTTAAACCTTTGCAAAGATTTTCTGTGAATATCTTATTTTTCTCTCTAAAAACTTGTTTTATCTCTTTAGACTTCATTTTTTTATGTTATAGAATATAATTGATAAATATTTTTTCGAAATATTGAATTATGCTTACTATATTCAGCACTGGGGAAAAGTTATGGTAAAAAGATCGCCTTTATTTAATTTGCAAAAGACCCTTGGAGCACGTTTCACTGAATTTGCTGGCTTTGAAATGCCTATACAATATTCATCAATCAAAGAGGAACATCTAACAGTTAGAAAAACTGTTGGTATTTTTGATGTATCACACATGAGCAACGTCTGGATTACAGGTCCCGGTGCTGAAAAACTGATAAGTTTAACAACATTAGAAGATGCGTCAAAAATTGAAAATAATAAAAGTCAATATACAGCAATTCTTAGAGAAGATGGAACTGTAATTGATGATACAATTTTTATGCATCTTGAAGACAAATATATGATGATTCCTAATGCTGGAGCAGATGAAATAGTTACAAATTGGCTAAATGAAAAAGCAAAAGAGCATAACATTGACGCCTTAGCTGAAAATGTTTCAGATGATTATGTAATACTAGCAATTCAAGGTCCAAAATCAAGGGATGCCATTCAAAAACTTACAAAAACAGACATTAAAACTGTTGGATTTTTTGGATGTCAATATATAAATCTTGCAGGTGTTGATTGTATAATATCTCACACTGGCTATACTGGTGAATTAGGTTTTGAATTACAAATAACTCCACCAAAAAAAGCAGAAGATGTCTTTAAAAAGATTCTTGAGGCTGGAAAGGACTATGGAATTAGACCAATTGGCCTGGGAGCTCGTGACACTCTAAGACTTGAGAAGGGATTTATACTGGCGGGAAATGAATTTAAAGGAGGAAGAACACCCCTTGAGGCAGTAATGTCTTACTTTATAAATTGGGATCATGATTTCATAGGTAAAGATGAACTTCTAAAACAAAAAGAAAAAGGGGATTATGAAAGGCTAACTAGTATGATTTGTATCGAAAAAGGTATACCTCGACAAGATTGTGAAATTAAAAAAGATGGTAAAAAAATCGGAGTTGTGACTAGCGGTACAATGTCACCATGTTTAAACAGTGGAATAGCAATGGGATATGTACATCCCGATTACCGTGAAAAAGAAAGTATTGTTGAAATAATGATCAGAGATAAATCTGTTAAAGCAAAAGTTGTAAGACCACCAATCGTTCCAAAGGATTGGGCTTCCCAGAATTAGGAAATATTTAAAATACATTTAAAAATACCTGGATTTGATAATTATGAGTAATGAAGTAAAATCTGATTTGAAATATACTGATTCTCATGAATGGATAAAAATAAAAGGTAAAACTGCAAAGGTTGGAATTACTGATCATGCACAATCTGAACTTACAGACATTGTTTTTGTTGAATTGCCAGAAGTTGGAAAAGAAATTAAAAAAGGTGAAGAGATCTGTATTGTTGAATCTGTAAAGTCAGTCACTGAAATATATGCACCGATATCAGGTAAAATTACCAATGTTAATAAAAAACTTGAGGAATCACCTGAAATAATAAATGAAAGCCCCTATGATGAAGGTTGGCTAATTGAAATAGAAATCTCAAACAACTCTGAAATCAATGATCTTCTTGATTCAGATTCTTATAAAAAAATCATTTAACTTTTAAGCCTTGAATTTAATTTTTCTCCATATATATAAGGAGAAATTTTTTCCGAAAATTTCTTATATTGTTAAATATATTCAACCATTCAGGCGGAGAGATGGGATTGCAAGTAATTTCAATTTAGATTTTTAAATGCGGTGTTTAACACCTCCGCCGCCTCCCCCATTAATGCGGTTAGCGTAAGCACTATCTTTAAGAATGTTTATTTGTTTTACCGGGATGATTTAATGAAATTATTACTAATCCACAGCGATTTTATCGAATATGAGGTAAAGGACAAGGCAATAAAAAATCCTGAAAAAATAAAAACAAAAAGCGATAGGTTCGAAGAAGCTTTAACTGCCTTTACTGCTGTGGAAAAAATCGATGAAAAATCACCTCATCAAGCTGTTACTCAAGCGGTTTCCGAAATTGAAAAGACTGCTATGCAACTTAAAGCAAAAAACATAATGTTATATCCTTATGCTCATCTTTCTTCTGATTTAGCAAGCCCAAAGAAAGCCCAAGAAATTTTAATTGAAATAGAATATGAATTGAAAAATAAAAACTTCAACGTTAAACGTTCGCCTTTTGGTTGGTACAAAGCTTTTAGGATTTCTTGTAAGGGACATCCTTTGTCTGAACTTTCAAGGGAAATTACTCCTGAAAAGGAAGAAACAGATTCTTTAAAACAAGAAAGAAAGCTAAGCTCTTATTGGTATATTCTTACTCAAGACGGCAAGCTAAATGATATCGGTAGCTTTGATTTTAAAAATAATGAAAATTTAAAGAAATTTTCATTTTATGAAAAGGAGAAATCAAGGGCTGTTAAACAAGAACCACCTCATGTAAGACTAATGCAAAAACTAGAAATTGCAGACTATGAACCTGCATCCGATGGAGGTAACATGAGGTTTTACCCTAAAGGTAGATTTATAAAAAAATTAATTGAGGACTATGTAACCCAAAGGGTTGTTGAATATGGTGGTTTAGAAGTTGAAACACCTATTATGTATGATATGGATCATCCCACACTTTCAAAATATTTAAAGAGATTTCCTGCAAGACAGTATCAAATTGAAAGTGATAAAAGAAATTTTTTCCTAAGATTTGCTGCTTGCTTCGGACAATTTTTAATGGCACATGATTCTACGATCAGTTATAAGGATTTACCGCTTAAGATTTATGAATTAACCAAATATTCTTTTAGAAGGGAACAATCTGGAGAGTTAACTGGATTAAGAAGACTTAGAGCTTTTACAATGCCTGATGTTCATGCATTTACCTCTGATATGGATATGGCTATGGATGAGTTTAAGATAAGATTTGATTTAAGTTTAAGTGTTTTGAAAAATATAGGAATTCAAATTCCAGATATCGAAATGGCTTTAAGAACAACTAAAGATTTTTATGAAAAAAATAAGGATTTTGTATTAGATTTAGTAAAAAAATTTGGAAAACCAATTTTAATAGAGATGTGGGATGAAAGAATTTTTTATTTCATTTTGAAATTCGAATTTAACTTTGTGGATGTTTCAGAAAAGGCTTCTGCTTTAAGTACAGACCAAATTGATATTGAAAACGGTGAGAGATACGATATAAAGTTTACAGATAAAGATGGAAAAATGAGACATCCATTGATACTTCATTGTAGTCCCTCAGGTGCAATAGAAAGAGTAATTTATGCACTACTTGAGAAAGAATCAATTAATATAAACAAAGGTCAAAAACCTATGTTTCCAATGTGGCTTTCACCAACTCAAATCCGTTTCATAGCTGTTGGTGATGAATTTATCAATGTTTGTGAAAAATATGCAGATGATTTGAATAAAGCATCTGAATTTTACATTATTAGATCAGATATTGATGATCGTGAGGAAAGTGTAAGTCGCAAAATTCGTGATGCTGAGAAAGAATGGATCCCGATAATTATCGTTGTTGGTGAAAAAGAAAGAGATAGTAAAAAATTCACCCCTCGATTCAGAAGCGAAGATATCGGAGATAGCAGTAAATCATATTCATTGGATGACTTATACAATATTGTTACAAATAAAATCAAAGGATTTCCTCAAAAACCACTCCCCTTATCAAAATATGTTTCTAAGAGGCCAAAATTCAAATAGTATAATTATATTTGGTGGCGCTTCAATATGATAAAAAGAAAGGATATACAAAATCTAATAGAAAAATATGATAAAAAAAATATAACTATTGGTGTTTTGGGAGGGCACTCTGGGCTTGATGTATGCAGGGGTGCAAAAAAACTAGGTTTTAAAACCATTGCAGTTTGTCAAAAAGGTAGAGAGAAGACCTATAACAAATATTATAAAACACGTAAAGATGGCAGAGGATGCATTGATGAAACAATTGTTCTTGACAAATTTTCAGATATTACCAAGCCAGAAGTCCAGGAAAATTTAAGAAAGAAAAATACTATTTTTATTCATAACAGATATTTTTGGGTTTATTTTGACTTCAAGGACATTGAAGATAATTTCTTGGTTCCAATCTTTGGGTCACGTAATATGTTAAAACTTGAGGAGCGCGACGTTCCAAAAAATCAATATTATCTATTGGAAAAAGCTGGTATTAGATTTCCCAGGATTTTTAAATCTCCGAAAGAAATAGATCGCCTAGTAATTGTAAAAGTAAGCGAAGCAATTAGGGGTTATGAACGTGCATTTTTTTATGCAATTAATTATGAAGACTATTTGAAAAAATCTTCTGAACTTCTCAGTAAAAAAATGATTACTAAAGAATCACTAAAAAAAGCAGTAATTGAGGAATATGTGATTGGTGCACAAATAAATTTCAATTACTTTTATTCAGTAATTGATAATGAACTTGAGATTATGGGTACTGATACCCGTAGGCAAACAAATCTTGACGGTCTTATTAGACTGCCTGCAAATGAACAAATCGAGGTTTTAAAATATTTAAAACCAAAAATCATTGAGACCGGGCATATTGCTGCAACAACAAAGGAATCAATAATTGAGAAAATATTTGATCTCGGTGAAAAATTTGTAAAAACCACCAAAAAGGAATGTCCTCCAGGCATTATTGGTCCATTTGCTCTTCAGGGGGCAATTGCTGCTGACAAGGGACGAGAAGAAATGGTTGTTTTTGATGTTTCAATGAGAATTCCTGGTAGTCCTCTGACTCGTTTTACTCCACATTCTGGATATCTTTATGGTGAGTCTATAAGTTATGGTCAAAGAATTGCTATGGAAATTAAAAAAGCAATTGATTTAGATAATTTAAAAGAGATTGTAACTTAGTTTTTACAAATTGAAGAATTATTTATTCATATTTTATAATAACATAAGTTTTTTATATAAATAAAAAATAATTAAACTAATCTTAATGGGGAAATATTAATGCATCAGAAAAAAGAAAAAATACTATTTTTTGGGATTGTATTAATAATTCTAATTGGAAATACTGCTCCAATAATATCTGGGTTAGAAGGTAATATTTTAAATAATTCAGAAAAAAAATTTGATGATTTTGACACTAAAATTATGAATTATATGAAAATGGGTAAAATGCCTTCGCTTGTTTGCTGTATTATTAAAAATAATACTACTGTTTGGTCAAATGCATATGGATACGGTGACTTCTATAAAAAAAAGCAAACTACTATTGATACAGCTTACCCGATAGCCTCTGTTACAAAATCTATAACTGCAACTGCTATTATGAAAATCAATGAATCTGGACTTATAGGACTTGATGATAATGTCAGTAAATATCTAGGTTTTGATTTAAAAAATCCAAAATATCCTGAAGTAAATATCACATTTCGCATGTTGCTTGCCCATGATTCAAGTATTGCTGATGCTATTTTTGGTTATACTGCAATATATTATATTTTAAAGTATCCATTTGATAAGATAGATGAGTACCTACTGCCAGGGGGGATGCTTTATAATCCTTTGGTATGGAATACCTATATGCCTGGAACTTGTTCATGGTATTCAACAGTTAACACTGAAATCTTAGGTTATTTAATCACTCGTATTACTAACCAATCCTATGTAAAATATTGCCAAGATAACATATTTAATCCCTTGGAGATGTACAATACAAGTTTCTATTTCTCAGATTATAAAAATGAAGAACTTGCAAATCTTTACCGTTATTTATTGGGATTTTATATTCCCATGCCTCGCTTAGAAGGCATCCTTGCAGGAGGAGGTTTAAAAACTACAATATCTGATTTTTCACATTACCTAACAATGCTTACAAGTCGTGGTGTTTATAATGGTGTTAGAATCTTAAGTGAAGATTCTGTTAATGAAATGCAGAGCATACAGTATCCTGGTCATTATGATGAGGGGTATCTCCATGGATTTGGATGGTATAGAAATGATACACATGGCGGTCATGGTGGATTTGCTATCGGCGGACGTGCAGAAATGAGGATGCGTTATTCTGACAGAGTAGCAGTTGCTTATTTTTGGAATCAAAATTCTTTTATGCTTTTATATTTGGATTCAACTCCTGAAGAACAAAAAAAGGCAACTGAGCTAATTGAAAATGCGTTATTCAAAAAAGCCGATGAATTGTAATTAGTAATCATCTTTTTTACAATCTATCACTCTTTTCTCAGTTATTATTTTATCTACAGAAATGTCATGGGATTCTACTGGAATTTCTTTTACAATTTGAATTTCAAATGCAAGTCCAATATGTAATGCATTTTTTGAATTTCTTAAAAGATTATCATAGTATCCTTTACCATGACCGATACGTCTGCCCTGTTCATCATATCCAACTCCAGGTATTATTATTAAACCAATTTGCTCAAGTGGAAATTTTTTTATCTTATCTGCTCTTGGCTCAAGTATACCATATGACCCGAGTTTAAGATCGTTCCAACTATTAAGTTCGGATAAAATCAGACATCTATTTTTCTTATCACTAACAGGCACAATTACTTTTTTTTTATTTTTTAGATATTCTTTGATCATATCATGAGTATAAACTTCATTATCATAAGAAACATAAAACATTATACATGATGATCTTTCGAATTCTTTCATTTTAAAAAGTTTATTTTTAATTCTAATGCTATTTTCAAAAACTTCATTTTTTGATAATTCCGCTCTTTTATCTTTTAAATCCTTTCGAATACTATCTTTCATCCTATTAAACATTGAATTTTGCATATATAGCTATTATTACTAAACACATTTTTTAAAATTGAAATCTTAAAAATACCTAAACTCATTATTGATATTAATCGGTGATATTACTGACCAGTGAAAAAACAATTAAAAAATTCATCGAAAATACAGAGGAACCAATAGCAGTTGTTCTTGGTAAATATATAACTGTCGGTCTTGGTGCTGTCAGATGTCTTGGTAGAGCAAAAGTTCCTGTTTTATGGTTGGATTCAAGTTCAAAACATGTTGGCTTTCATTCAAAATACTGTACAGGAATGATATGTCCACATCCACGAAATACTCCAAACCAATATATTGATTGTTTATTAAATATTGGAAGTATGCTTAACAAAAAAGGAGTTTTATTTCCTGTAAGAGATGTGGAAGTCATAAACATTCTAAAATTTAGATCACAATTGGAAAAATACTTTCATCTTCCTATGGCAAATTTGGAAATTTCTGAGATACTTTTCAATAAGAACTTGTTTTACAAAAGACTTGAGAAGTTAAATATCGCGCATGCAAAAACTTACTTCCCAAATGATATTTCTGATGTAGAAAAAGTAAGCAAGAAAATAAATTATCCATGCGTTCTTAAACCGTTTTATTCAGCAAGTTTCGTACTTGATTTTAATACAAAGGCATTTATTGCAAACACCTCAAGTCAACTTATTAATTTATATAAAAAAGCCTTATCTAAAAATCATGAAGTAATCATTCAGGAGATAATTCCAGGAAATGTAAGAAATATGCATGGATTAAATGCATACTATGATAAAACATTTTCACCAAATGGTGTTTTTATGTATAGGCGCATCAGGGAGTGGCCCCATGGTATGGGAAATGGATGTTATATCGAAAGCGTTAGAATTCCTGAACTAGAAAAAATTATTACTCCTTTAATTAAGGATATTAAATATCATGGTATTATTGATGCAGAGATTAGAAAGGACCCAAGGGATAATGAATTTAAATTAATAGAGATAAATTCCCGTTGTTGGATGCAATGCAGTCTACCTGCCAGATGTGGAATAAATATACCATATTTTGCCTATTTAGATGCAATTGGTAAAAATTTGGAAAAACCAAAAGAAATTTTAGAAAATATTAAATGGTTGTATATGTGGGAGGATATTCACTCATCTTTTAAAAGTATAATAAAAAGGGATCTGTCTTTTTTGGATTGGATAAGGTCCTATAAAGGCGAAAAGGAATATTCAATATTTGCTAAAGATGATATTGTTCCATTCTTGTATTCATTGATTCCGTTTTATCAACAGTAAAAATAGTTATATAAATAGAGTAAATAAGGTAATAAAAAAACTTTGGGCTTGAAATGAAAGTAATACTCATTGTTCCAAATACTAAATCATTTGATGTCATGCCATGTCTATCTGTTGCAACGCTTAAAGGTTATATCAAAGAAAGAACCAAACACAAAGCAAAAATTATTGATCTGGTATTTCACAAGAATGATTGGAAAAAACATATCCATGGTATTATTGATTACGAAAAACCTGATCTGATTGGCCTATCTGCTTTGAGCTTTAACTACCCTGAAGCTATTGAGATAGCTAGTTATATAAAAAACAATTTTGATATAAAGATTATATTTGGCGGAATTCATGTTATACTTTCTCCTCAAGAGGTTATCGAGAGAAAAGAAGTCGACATTATATGTACCGGTGAAGGCGAAGAGGTATTACATGAACTGCTTGATAAATCCTTGAATTGTAAAGATATCAAAGGTATATGGTATAAGGAAAATGGAAAAATAATCAAAAATGAAAACCGCAATCTAATCGAAGATTTAGATATGCTTCCTTTTCCTGATTTTGAAGATTTTGAATTTGAAAGATATTTTCCGATGAACCATAATCATCTTCCTATAATGGGTTCAAGGGGATGTCCTTATAACTGTACTTTTTGTAGCAATCATGCCTTGAAAAATAGACTTATAGGAAAATATGTAAGGTTTAGAAGCCCTGAAAATATCATTAAAGAAATTGATCTTAGAATAAAGCAGTATTACAGTAAAGGAATGAAATATCTTTATTTCTTTGATGACACATTCATTCTAAACAAAAATTTTGTAGATGATTTTTGTAAAAGATACAAGAAAAAAGGGTTTGATAAAAGAATCAAATGGACTGCTAATGTAAGGGCTAATCTTGTAACTGATGATATTATAAAAATTATGAAAGATGCAGGTTGTTATGAGGTAAGGATGGGAGTCGAATCTGGAAACGACTACATAAGAAATGATATTTATAATAGAAATATGAGCAAGGAGCAACTTCAAAATTCCTTTAAAATTATCAAAGATAATGGCCTAACATTACGTATGGATTTTATCATTGGAGCGCCATATGAAACGATTGATATGATGGAGGAAAGCTTTGAATTTGCTAAAAAATCAGGTGGGGATCGAATCTTTTTTGCAAGATTATATCCGTTTCCAGGGACAAAGATTAAAGAGGTTTGTGAAAAGGAAAAAATGATAGAAAAAAACATTTCTCTTGGTGATAGAGGAATGCCCCCTGTAAATTATACAAAATATGCAACAGAGAAACAAGTCAAAAATTTGTTTAAGAAAATTAGCGAATGGCAAGGGAAAAGATATTTTGATAAAGGATTGGAACTAAGAGGACTTCGTTTTCTTTTCGACATCTTTTTATTTCTTATCTATTACAAATATAAATACAGACTTGAGATGAACCAGATCTACAGGTGGAACATTCAAAGATATTTACTTTCAGATTTGTAATATTATTCAGAAATCATATTTTGCTCAATTAATCGTAAGCAATAGTGGTTAGAGTGCTGAGAGTGACTAATCTGAATTTACTGTTACTATGCCACGGGATAGATCAATATCAATTACACCTTTGTTGAGATTTTTAGAACTATACATATTATTGAATAAACTTATAACTCTAATTATAAAATAAGATTTTTTTGAAATAATCCTTAAATTAAAGTCAAAACTATACTATCAAAATATTTATATACTATGCTGACAAATATTAATTAGAGAGTGGTTTTGGTAAAGATGAAAGGAAGAATTATCTCCTTATAACAATTTTTTAATGTAGTAAAATTTTTACTAAAAAATCATATATCCAATTTTTTCAATAACAATAAAAAAAGGGATATCTTTACCACTCTTTCAGTGAAAAAGAATTTATTTAAATATGCAAGAAAATTTCTACCATTAATAGGTATTATAATTTTAGCATACCTCTTTTATAGTTTAGGTCTAGAAGACATTAAAAATTCTTTACTATCCATTCATCCGATCTATATTTTATTTGCTTTATCTCTAACATTACCAAGAGTACTAATAAGAAACTATGCATGGCAAATGATACAAAAAGAACAAAAAATAAAATTAACTTATATGCAATCTCTAAAAATCTTTATGATCGGTTATTTTTATGCATCAATTACCCCTGGTTTTTTTGGACAGATAATGAGACTTCCGTATATGAAAGAAAAAACAGGTGAACCTTATGGTAAACTGTTTATTAACTCCTTAATAGAAGTCACACTTCGGCAAATTGCAATATATGTAATGATTGTGATTGGTATAATTTTAATAATTGAGACTTTTTTTGCTGTCGAAATCTTCAGACTAATAATACTAATAATTATAATAGCAATTATTGTAACAGCATTTACACTACTATATTTTATAGGCGAAAAACGAGGAGATAAATTACTCAAAATTCTTGTTAAATATTTTATACCTAAAATTTTTAAAGGCACAACTTACGGATTTATTAGAACTTTTTATAAAGATTTTCCAAGAATTACAAGATTAATTATCCCATTTTTATTAAGCTTTGTAACTTGGGTGATAATATTTTCTCAAGAGTACATTATTGTCATTGCAATTGGTGCAGATATCCCTTATTTAAGTTTCTTATTACTCTTTCCAATTGCAAATATTGCAGGATATATTCCAATAACATTTGCAGGTCTAGGGACCAGAGATTTTGTCTCTATCTTGATTTTTTCAACCTTATTTGGTGTTAAGGAGTCTGATATCTTAGTATTTACTCTTATAGGATTTATTGTTACTGATATATTTACAGGATTTTTGGGTTTTATTGTTTCCCTAACAGAAACAAGAAAAAAACCATTAGATTTTTTAAAAATTGAATAATTTTATCCTTTTGTTATAAGAAATGAATCCCAAGTGCTATTAGGGAAAAGATGATTAGTTATTTTTTTAACTACTTTGATATTTTGATTTGGTTTTAGATTATTTTTAATTTTTTCTATATCTTTTGATGAATATCTTGCTACTATTTTTGATTTGGATTTAGAATTTTTTAAAACATGTTCAAGGACTTTTATTTTTGGCATAGAACAACCCGATACAATAATTGTATCAAATTTATTCAAAACATAATTTGTACCTTTTCCATATTCAATCTTTATCTTACCATTCAAATTTTTTCTTTTTATTACTTTATTTGCACGTTTTACAGCTCTAATATCATTATCAATTGTTACTACCTTTGCACCATCAATTTCTGCAAGGACTATTGCAGTAATAGGATATGAACCGCATCCTATGTGAAGTATTTTTTTTGATTTTGTTAAATCAAATTTTTTTCTTTCGTTTCTATATTCGTTACCAACTGTTCTATCATATATTTTAGCAGCATAATTGAGTTTATATGCTAACCAATCTATTGTCTTCCAAAATAGATTTGTTTTTTTTAAATGGAATTGTTCTCCAAAAGAATAGTTATTGTCTATTTGTTACTCCTCCATACTACAATTTTAATAATACACTTATTTAACTATTATTACTTCATATATTATAATAGAATTTAATAAGTTTCTGTTATATAAATCTTGGACCGCAATCATAAAAAAGATGTATGTATTATGGTATTTGAACAATAATAGTCTTATATGCTTCATGTGATGTAAATGACTGGCGAGGGCATAGGTTTTGGAAAAGCCATTTTATTTAATGAACATTTTGTTGTATATGGAGTACCTGCTATTGTTTCTGCTATTGGAAAATATACTGTAGCAAAAATTATACCGATAGATAAAAGCGGGTGGCAATTGATTGATAACAGGAAAGCAACTCCAAAATATAAGGAAGAAAAAATAGAGCAACAGAAAGATTCAATAAAAAGAATTTTAGAAAAAATGAATATCGATCTATCAAAAAAAGGAATTGAAATCACACTTGATGGAAATTTATACTGTGCTAGTGGAATTGGGGCAAGTGCTGCCTCATGTGTAGCAATTGCGAGAGCACTTTCTAATCATTATGACCTAAATCTTTCAGATGAAGAGATTAATGAAATTGCATTTGAAGGGGAGAAAGGATATCATGGAAATCCCTCTGGTATAGATAATTCTGCATCTACTTATGGTGGTCTTATTTGGTTTGAGAAGGGAGACCAAAATGTAATGGATAAAATAATACCACCAAATCCAATTGAAATAGTAATGGGAAATACAGGTAAGGTTGCTAATACAACTGCAGCAGTTACAGGTGTTAAAGAAAGAAAAGAAAAAAATCCTGAAAAATACAAAGAAATATTTGATAGAGCAGAAAATATTGCTTATCTTGCAAAAGATGCCATACAAGATGAGGACCATCATGAACTTGGAAAACTGATGAATGAAAATCACAAGCTCCTACAACAGATAGAGGTTTCATCTAGGGAACTTGATTTTCTTGTAAAACTTGCAAGGGACAATGGAGCGTACGGTGCTAAACTTACAGGTGGAGGTCTTGGCGGCAGTATTATCGCTTTAACCCCAGATAGAAATATTCAAGAAGAAGTTGCTAATGCTATTGAAAAAGAAGGATTTCAAACATTAAAAACTGTTATTGGTGTATCAAAAAGAGAGGGGTAGGTAGTATGAATCTACGTAATTTTCTTACTAAGCTTGAAAAAGAAGGTAAACTAGTTCGAATAAAAAAAGAAGTCTCAACAAAATTTGAGATTTCAAATATCATTTATTCACTTGATGAAAAACCTGTTATTTTTGAAAATGTCAAAGGATATGATTTCCCAATATTTGCAGGGATTACCTCAAATCGTGATATCATTGCGGAAGGTCTTGGAACAACAAAAGAAAAACTTTTATTAAAACTGGTTGAAGCTCTTCGCAATCCAATAAAACCTCAAATGGTTCAAAAAGCTCCGTGCCAGGAAGTAATTATTAAGGACCCTGATATAAGTAAATTACCTCTTTTGTTTCATCTGAATGGGGATGGTGGAAGATATGCAACAGCAACAGTTGCAACAATAAAGGACCCTGATACAGGTAGAAATGTATCTTACCACAGATTAATGGAAAGGGGAAAAAACAAGTTTACTGCTCGTCTTATTCAAAAAAGGCAAACCCGTACAACTTATGATAAAATTGATGGCGATTTAGAAATGGCAGTATGTATCGGTAACTCTGTTGCTGTTATGGTTGCGGCTTCCCTTGGTCCACCACCAGGGGTTGATGAATTCTCAATTGCAAATGCATTGGACAAGACAGATTTTGTAAAATGTGTCACAAAGGACCTCGAGGTTCCTGCTGAAACAGAAATTGTTATTGAAGGTCGACTTACAAGGGAAGTAGATCGCGAGGGACCATTTGTTGATTTAACAGAGACACGTGATTTTGAAAGACAAGAACCTGTTTTTGTTGTAGATTGTATTACCCATAGAAAGGATGCAATGTACCAGGCTCTAATTCCTGGTCGTTTCGAACATAAGATACTTATGGGGATGCCAAAGGAACCAACAATTTATAATGAGGTAAGTAAGGTTGTCGATTGTAAAAATGTATATGTGACAATGGGTGGGGGTTCATGGCTTCATGGGGTCGTACAGATAAAAAAGAAGGATCCTGATGATGGTAAAAAAGCAATTGAAGCAGCATTTAACGGTCATAAAAGCATGAAACATGTTGTAATAGTTGATGAAAATGTTGATATCTATAATCCAAATGCTATAGAATGGGCAATTGCCACACGATTCCAAGGAGATACAGATTTAGTTGTAAAACCAAATGAATCTGGCAGTTCGTTAGATCCATCTTCAAAACAAGAACCTGGTAAAAAAGCCCTTACTTGCAAGGTTGGCGTTGATGCAACGATTCCATTTGATATAGATAAGAAAAAATACGAGATTGTGAAATATAAGAAAGTGGATGTTAATGATTACCTCCGGTGAGGGAAAATTTAAGGTTTTTCTTGAGGAAAAAAAAATTGATGGCGACCTGATATATATTCTTGGGGGTGGTCAGAGGTCTCATATTGGAGGGGTAGTTATCTGTGAACCTGGTAAAGAACCCAACGTCATTAGACTGAAAGGTCATTACGATGATATTGTCCTTAAACCAATTGCAGTGGCAGCATGCAAGAAATATAAAACAAAGGTTGTTGCAGTTGGTGGCGTTCATGTTGATAACGCTTCAAAGGAAGATATAGATCTATTGGTAAGAAATTGTAAGGAGTTAGTAAAATGTATCTGACAAAACAAGAAGAAAAAATTCTAAATGGTGATAAAGGCGAAGTAATGGAACGCATGTTTAGACTGCTTGTACGTCTTGGTGAAATATATAATGCTGATAAGATGATACCTGTTGGATCAGTTCAGGTTGCAGGTGTTTCTTACAAATCCATTGGTGATCCAGGTACAGAGTTTCTTGAGGATTTAGCATCAAAAAATGCAAGAGTAAAGGTCCTTACTTATCTAAATCCAGCGGGTATGGACCTTGAAAACTGGGAGAAGCTTGGTTTTCCAAAAGATTTTGCAAAAAATCAACTCCGCATTATGAAGGCTTTTAAAAAGATGGGAATTGTCGTTACATCTACTTGTACCCCTTATTTAGCAGGTAATCTTCCACGTTTTAGAGAACACATCGCATGGTCAGAAAGTTCAGCAGTATCCTTTTCAAATTCAGTAATTGGTGCTAGAACTAACCGCGAGGGTGGACCTTCTGCTCTTGCTGCTGCGATTTGTGGAGTAACACCAAACTATGGTCTGCACCTCTGGGAAAACAGACAGCCCACAATTAAAATTAAAATTGATACTGATCTAACCTATAACTCTGATTTTGGCGCCCTTGGATATTATGTTGGTAAAAAAGTAAAAAATAAAATTCCTTATTTTACAGGTATTAAAGATGCAAATACCGATCAGTTAAAAGCACTTGGTGCAGCAATGGCTGCATCTGGTGCAGTTGCACTTTATCACATTGATGGATTAACTCCTGAGGCAGATTTGGTTGAAAAAAAGAATTTAGAAAAAATATCTGTTGGTAAAAAGGAAATCAAGGAAACTTATGATAAATTAAACACAGGAAAACAACCTGATATTGTAATTTTTGGATGCCCTCATGCATCTCTTCGGGAGATCTCAACACTTGCAGATAAACTAGAAGGCAAACATTTGAAAAAACCTGTATGGATCTGTACATCAAGAATGATTAAGGAAGCAGCAGAGAGAATGGGCTATCATGAAATAATTGCAAAAGCTGGTGGAAGCATCGTTGCTGATACATGCATGGTTGTTTCACCAATTGAAGAAATGGGATATAAGACAACAGGGGTAAATTCTGGAAAAGCAGCAAATTATCTGCCAGGTTTTTGTAAACAAGAGGTTTGTTTTGCAGATATTGATTCTTTGGTGGAGGGTCAGTTATGAAAGGAAGGATAATATCACCTGGTAAAGCCCAGGGGGAAGCAATAGTTTCATCTGAACCTATTGGTTTTTACGGCGGAATTGATATCAAAACAGGAATAGTTATTGAAAAAGGTCATCCACTTGAAGGAAAATCTGTGAAGGACAAAATCCTGGTTTTTCCTTGTGGTAAAGGCTCAACTGTTGGTTCGTACGTAATTTATGGAATCAAGAAAAACAAGGTGGCACCTGCAGGGATTATAAATAAAGAAACAGAGACAATTGTTGCAACAGGTGTGATACTTGCCGGAATTCCCTGTATAGATCAAATAGACATTGGAAAAATAAAGAATGGAGACAGAGTAATTTTAGATGCAAACAATGGAACAGTTGAAATTAAAAAATAAAATCCTAATATTTTTTTAAAAAATATTTCTAAACCTTTCTCATGTTCCAGATTGTCCCAGAACCTTTTAGTTCAATTTCATTGTCCCCATCGGTATCTGACCATTGTATCTTTCCAGTAACAGTACTTAAACCTATTTTCATTCCTAAGTAAGTTGGGAACTTCCATGTTTTATCATATGTGTTATCTGCGATTATATCAATATTTAGATTTATGTTAAATGATCTTAACAATATTTGAGAGATACTTGTTTTTGCTTTGATAGTAAACCTTGATGGCATTTTTAAAAGAAGGAAAAGAGTATCTGTTTGTTGAGTAGTTATATCAATATCCTCAAGTAAAGTTAATGTCTCTCCATTATCAGTTGTTATAATAATTGTTGCATATGGATTTATTCTTGATGTTTTTTTATCAAGTATTTGATTTGTTAAATAGTATTTACTGTAGTAAATATTCCATCCATTGTTAAATCTCATATGGCACCAGTCCCATCCTTTTATGAAAAATTTAGCAACACCAAGTGACCAAGAGTGCTCGTGATGTCCTATACCTTCGACTGCATATGTTGCACCGTCTAATATTATCTCACCGGTTACTTCGCATCCTGTGAAAATATAGCTGGCAATGTTTCCGTTTCCCTTATCAAATAATGCGTTACTTTGAACCCAATATGGATATGAAGGTGCAAAAAAATCAAGGTCTAAGACAATGTCATTGTCTTTATCGATTTCTTTATCTTCAGCATGAACATGCCACTTTGGTGATTTACCCTTTGCCCAAGAATTTTCGTATTTTAGGTCAACACCTGGAGTATTTGCCTCTAAAGTTGATGAACCAATTACACCTAGAATTTCTTTTCTTTCTTTGTTTATAAGTCCACCATATTCCTTACCATCCGGGCTATGAAGTGTCACTACCAAAATATCAGGTTTGAATGTCAATCTTAAATCTCCCCATGCCATATGACAAAAGCCAATTGTCGCCGCCCAGCCTGCTAATTCACTATCTTTGTTAAATACAACAGTATAATACCACCATTCTCTCAGATTTAAAATAGTCTTATAATGAGCTCCCTCATCTTTTGGTGAAACATCTCTCATATTTCCAAGAATTGTTGAAGTTGGTAATTTTGGAGCTGGTTCAAATTTGTAAGTATATAACAAGGTGTCTGTTGGTCTATGATATATCTTTATAACTCCAATACAATCTGTAATTTGATCACCCACTTGTATATATTTTCCAAGTGTTGATTGATCGCAATCTCCATCAATTTTTATATCGTACCATAATATTTCATCATCTGAAACAGATAATACTGTTAAAATGTCATTTTCCTCATCTTTATCAAAAATAATATCAGGGATGCTCTCACTATCAGGTTTTGATATATACCCCATCATGTATAGAACATAACCTGCAATTAGAATCATGATTATTACTATAATTGCGTTTATTTTTCTTCTTGAGCTCATTTATACATCCTTAATATTATACTATTATATAAATATCTTGGATAAATATATTATTAAACTTTGTTTTACAACTGTTATCAAAAATGGAAAAAAATTTATTATTAATTAAGATAAAAATCCATTTTTTCCAATTAGTTATTAAAATATTTTCTATTATATTTTTATTGTTGCACTTTTTTTGCAAATAATTAAATTAAATTTAAATATGATTTTACGCATTCTCTGTTTTTAAGCAATCTAAATATTTAGTTGCAAAATAAATGATAAACTCATAATGGATTTGGGGTTTTTGTTTGATGGGATTAGATAAACAACAATCTAAGCTGATTCTAGAAGATGGATCTGTTTTCCATGGGTATATGTTTGGTGCAAAAAGACCAGTGTCTGGGGAAGTTGTTTTCAACACAGGTATGGTAGGTTATCCAGAAAGTTTGACCGATCCATCTTACAGAGGTCAAATACTTGTTTTGACATATCCTTTGATAGGTAATTATGGTATTCCTGATAATAAAATAGAGGAGAAAATTTTAAAATATTTTGAATCAGACAAGATTCAGGTACAGGGATTGGTCATATCTGATTATTCAAGTGATTATTCTCATTGGAATGCAAAAAAGTCGTTATCAAAATGGCTTAAGGAACATAATGTCCCAGGGATTTATAATGTCGATACAAGAGAATTAACAAAAAAATTAAGATCTAAAGGTACAATGCTTGGAAAAATATTATATGATAATGAAAAAATTTCTTTTGAAGATCCAAACCAAAGAAACTTAGCATCAGAGGTAAGCATTAAAAAACCTGTTGTTTATAAGAAGGGAAAAAAAAGAATTGTTCTTGTTGATTGTGGTGTAAAAAACAATATAATTCGAGCTTTTTTAAGAAGAAATTTTTCAGTTATTAGAGTTCCATGGGATAATAATTTTCTAAAAGAAAAAGCAGATGGAATAGTAATATCAAACGGACCTGGTGATCCAAAAAAATGTATTGAGACTATTAAAAACGTTAAGAATGCACTATCAAAAAACATCCCCATTTTAGGTATCTGTCTTGGCAGTCAGATTTTAGCTCTTGCAGCTGGTGCAAATACCTACAAATTAAAATATGGTCATAGAAGCCAAAACCAGCCGTGTTTGGAGTCTGGAACAAGTAGATGCTATATTACTACGCAAAATCATGGTTATGCAGTTGATGCAGATACGCTGCCTGAAGACTGGCGTGAATGGTTTTATAACAATAATGATGAGACAAACGAAGGTATCATTCATATTTCCAAACCATTCTTTGGAACACAATTTCATCCAGAGGCATCACCCGGACCTGACGATACAGAATTTTTATTTGATATGTTTATCAGGTCGATGAAATGAACAACAATAAAAGATTGGATGTAAAAAAAGTGCTCTTGCTTGGATCAGGTGCTATAAGAATAGGTCAAGCAGGTGAGTTTGATTACTCCGGTAGTCAAGCAATAAAAGCATTGAAAGAAGAAAATGTTAAAACTATATTGGTAAATCCAAATATTGCTACAATTCAAACATCTGACTATCTTGCAGATAAAGTATATTTTCTACCACTCACTGCTGAGTTTGTTGAAAAGGTAATAAAAAAAGAAAAACCTGATGGTATTTTACTTAGTTTTGGAGGACAAACTGCTTTAAATGTCGGAGTTGAGCTTGCTGAAAAAGGTATCCTGAAAAAATATAATGTTAAAATTCTTGGAACTCCTATTGAATCCATATTAAACACTGAAGATAGGGATTTTTTTGTAAAAAAAATAAAAGAAATTGGACTGAAGGTTCCACTCAGTAAAGCTGTAAAAAGTGTTGATGAGGCAATAAAAGAGGCAGAAAAGATTGGCTATCCTGTTATGTGTAGAATTGCATATGCTTTAGGTGGACTAGGATCAGGTGTTGCAAAAAATAAAAAACAATTGGTTGAAATAACTAGTAAAGCCTTTTCATATACAAAACAGATTTTGATAGAGGAGTACTGTGGCGGTTGGAAGGAACTTGAGTATGAGGTGGTAAGAGATCGTTACAACAACTGCATCGTTGTTTGCTCAATGGAAAATGTTGATCCCATGGGCATTCACACCGGTGAAAGCATCGTTGTAGCACCAGTTCAAACATTGACTGCATCTGAAAATTTCAAATTAAGAGCCATTTCTATCAAAGTAATTAGGCATCTTGGAATAATTGGGGAATGTAACATTCAATTTGCATTGGACCCAAAATCTGAAGATTATAGAATTATCGAGGTAAACGCTAGACTTAGTAGAAGCTCTGCACTAGCATCTAAAGCCACTGGTTATCCGCTTGCATTTATCGCAACCAAGCTTGCTTTAGGCCATAGTTTGACTCAGGTTGAAAACATAATTACAAAAGAAACATCAGCATGTTTCGAACCTGCTCTTGATTATATCGTTTTAAAATATCCACGATGGGATTTACAAAAGTTCAGAAATGTCAGTCTTTCCCTTGGTTCTGAAATGAAATCAGTTGGAGAGGTTATGGCGATTGGTAGAACCTATGAAGAGGCAATTCAAAAGGCAATAAGAATGCTTGATGTTGGTATGAACGGTCTTGTTTGTAACAATATTAATTTTAATGATTTGGAAAAGGAACTTAAGGAACCAACTGACAAAAGAATGTTTGCAATAGTTGAGGCTATTAGAAAAAACTATTCAATTGAAAAAATCTATCAGCTCTCTAACGTAGATCCGTGGTTTCTTTATAAAATAAAAAATATCATAGATATTGAGAAGAAATTAAAAAACTGTACATTGAAAACTCTGGATCATTCTTTATTAAAAGAAGCAAAACAAAAAGGATTTTCTGATAAACAAATAGCAATTCTTACAAAAAGTAAAGAGATGTTGGTAAGAAAAAAGAGGATTAAACTAAATATTGTCCCATACGTCAAACAAATCGATACACTTGCAGCTGAGTATCCTGCAAAGACAAACTATTTGTATCTAACATATAACGGCTGTAATGATGATATTTTTTTCAAAGATAAAAACCAAGTTATTGTTTTAGGAGGGGGAGCCTATAGGATCGGCTCATCAGTTGAATTTGACTGGTGCTGTGTAAACTCAGTATCGACATTGAGAAATCTTAAATATAACACTATAATGATAAACTGTAATCCAGAAACGGTTTCCACAGATTATGACATTTGTGATAAACTATATTTTGATGAGCTTACCTTTGAGAGGGTTTTGGATATATGTGAAAAAGAAAAACCCTTGGGTGTTATTGTTTCAATGGGTGGTCAGATACCTAACAATCTAGCGTTACCTTTGCATAATTCAAATGTAAGAATTCTTGGAACTTCACCTGTTGATATTGATCATGCTGAGGATAGGCATAAATTTTCTAAATTGCTAGATGAATTGGATGTTGATCAACCTGAATGGAAGGAACTGACAAGTATAATGAAAGCTGAGGAGTTTGCTGGTAAGGTTGGTTATCCTGTTCTTGTAAGACCTAGCTATGTATTAAGCGGAGCTGCGATGAGTATAGCCTTAAGTAAGGATGAATTAAGAAAATATCTTAAGAAAGCATCAGAAGTTGGAAAAGACCATCCAGTGGTAATCAGTAAATTTATTACTGGTGCAAAGGAAATAGAAATTGATGCAGTTGCTAAAAAAGGTGAACTTTTTTGTTATGCTATTTCTGAACATGTTGAAAATGCAGGTGTGCATTCTGGTGATGCAACCATGGTTTTACCTCCGCAGAGAACTTATTTGGAAACTATGAGAAGAATTAAGACCATTGCAAAAAAGATAGCAAAGTCTTTGAAGATAACTGGTCCTTTTAATATACAATTCATTGCAAAGGATAACGATGTAAAAGTAATTGAATGCAATCTTAGAGCTTCAAGAAGTTTTCCTTTTGTTTCAAAAGTATTCAAATTAAATTTTGTTGATCTAGCTATTAGAAATATATTGGGTAAAAGTGTTCCGCATATTGATCGTTCGTCATTTGATTTGGATTATGTTGGAATAAAGGCACCGCAGTTCTCATTTACAAGATTAAAAGGATCTGATCCTATTTTAGGAGTTGAAATGGCTTCAACCGGTGAAGTTGCTTGTTTAGGTGATGATTTCAACGAAACTTTTTTAAAAAGTCTTGTCTCAGTTGGTTTTAAACTACCAAATAAGACTATTCTTCTATCAACAGGACCTATTGATAGTAAAGCAGAGTTTTTAGAAAGTACCAAGAAACTATATGATTTGGGCTTTAAATTTTATGCAACAAAGGGAACTGCTGATTTCATGAAATCAAATGGGATAGATGCTGAAGTACTTCATTGGCCTTTGGATAATATAGAGCCAAACACCCTTAGTTATATTAGTGATAAGAAAATTGATCTAGTAATAAACATCCCAAAAAATATTGAAAAAGAAGAACTTGACAATGATTATCTGATACGCAGAAAAGCTGTTGATTATGACATTCCATTAATTACTAATTTACAACTAGCAAAAAGATTTGCTGAAGCTGTCAGCAGCATGTCAATTAATGATTTAAAAGTTAAAAGTTGGGATGAATATAAATAATTAAAAATTTCTTTTTATTAAATCTGAAAATACCTGATTTTAATGTACATAACATACGAATTGCACATCTATATACATATTCATCTACGAAAAAGACACTTAAAAGCGTATTTTATTAAACATTCATGCAAATGATAGGGCCGGGATGAAGCAAAATTTTCGTTTAGAGATCACCCATCCAATTACCCCCTCTAAATCACCTCTTCTCCCTCCCTATTAATATTCTTCTTTTATCATATATTTTATATACTTCTTAAAAGATATGAATTTATAATAGAGGGAGGATATTATGAAAAAAACCATCCTCATATTAGGGATAATATTCTTACTTGTAGGAGTTAGTATTAGTCCCTCTGTTGCTGTTTTTAACTCTAATGTTAATTTAACAAATGATATTGTAAAGCAACAATCATCTAATGTAACATTTATGAAAACATACGGGGGAAGAAATTGGGACTCAGGTAGTGATGTTCAGCAGACAACTGATGGAGGATATATAATAACTGGAATAACAGACTCATTTGGTGCTGGAGGGGGTGATGTTTGGTTAATTAAGACTGACAGTGTTGGTAAAAAGATGTGGGATAAGACATTTGGTGGACCATATGAGGATTATGGAAGTTGTGTTAAAGAGACAACTGATGGTGGATACATTATTACAGGAGTAAAAGATTTAGACCTTTTTGATGATATACAAGATGTTTGG
>Ga0209427_10001102_pt1 | contig 30704 bp, 29 predicted proteins | sample DeeMarSWOR136_30_FD_187465 | JGI IMG/M metagenome (GOLD analysis project Ga0209427, IMG submission 187465) | Marine sediment microbial communities from White Oak River estuary, North Carolina - WOR-1-36_30 (SPAdes) (version 2) | ecosystem: Environmental > Aquatic > Marine > Intertidal zone >...
GGTCGGCACCCGGAAAGTTATGGATGACCGGTTTCAGGCCGCAGGCCATCCCTTCTAGCAGCCCCATACTCCGGCCTTCAATGATGCTGGTGGAAACGATGTAATGTTTATCCTCAAGCCAGGAACTCACATCTTCGGCGCCACCGTCAAAGAACACCACATCTCGAAGATCGAGAGCCGTAACCATATGCTTTAGATAATGTTCGAGGGCCGAGTCCACAAATTCTCCGCCGAAGAACAAACGATACTCCGGGTCGATGTAGTGCAGCTTTTGCATACACTGTAAGACGAAAGCAGGATTCTTCAGCATTCTCAGATTGGCCAGAAAGGCGATATTTTTGCCGCGTCGTCGATTTTTGAACTCATATTTCTCAAGGTTTACACCACTGGGAACAGTAACTATCGATGTTTGACTTTCGAGCCCCGGAACATTTTGTACAAGGATGTCCCTGACAATGCTGCTGCCGACTGTGACGAGGATGTCGATATTGGCCCAGTTAACCTGTTTGGGCCACTGCTTATAAATATCGTAGTTGTCCACTCTTATAATGTTCTCACAAATTTTCGGCAGTTTCGAGGCCGTTACCGCGAGATTAGCGCGTTTCTCAAACCAGGATATATCGCTCCATTGCATCAATTCACACAGCTCTTCTTCGTTTTGGCCTTCGAAAATTTGTACTTGAAAGCGTTGCTTTATCAATCCTACAACTTCGTCAAGAAACCTCATACTCTCGCTGCCGCAGAAGAAAGCAACCTTCGGCATTTTGGAACGGATTACTTCTATCATTGGTTGGAGGATTCTTTGCTCAGGTGAGATTTCAAGTGAATCTTGCAGCATTTCGATAGCGCCGGCCTTATTATCCTGTGCCAAAAATGCGTTTGCTGTTCTGTTAAGTACATCCGCCTTCAATATGCCGATTCGTTCCATATCGTCAAAAAGCTGCACCGCTTCCTTTACTCGGCCGACGCTCAGATATGCTTCCACGAGGTTCCACAATATATCAGCGCTGTAAGATTGAAAACTTCTGGCTTTGAGAAAATGGTCGATGGCTTCATCAGAACGGCCCAGGCAATAGAGAATCGCCCCTGCGTCGTTCAGCGCCTGCGCATCCTCCGGTGCCGTGCAAAGATGTTCCTGAATACAGGCGAGAGCGTCCCGATATTTTCCGGCTTCGGCTAATTCCAAACCCTTCTGGTGATGATTAGATTTCTTTTCCTGTGTCATCTATTTTTTTCCATATCTACGGGATTCCCAAACGCCCATCTAAGATGGATTTGGGTCCACATTACAATCCTTTAAAGCGGCTACTGTTTACCCAATAATCATATAATAACCATCGCACAAGTTCTTCACCGTAAATCACAACACGGGTATTCACCTGCGATTTCGCAGTTCCAAACGATTAGTTTTTTTGAATATCAAACATACATCATTCAAAGAATCATCCCTTGTTTTAATTATTGATCTCATCAGCTATTCGAGGAAATCCAACAGCGACATCGACATAAGTCTTGCAGCCACCGATAACGACATTTCGTACAGGACCTGGCGGCGAGAGATATCTATAGCAACCTGAGCGATGTCGGCTTCCTGCAAGCGTGTCGTTTCATCCTCGGCGTCGTATTTCAGGTTCTTTAGGCTGTCTTCAAGATTGCCCAAAAATCCGATTTTTGTCCCTATCGAAACCTGGTTCTGGACTAACAGGTTATTTATCTCATCCAGCGAACTAAATGAATTCCTCAGCAACTCAAGTAGTTCAGTTTCTGATAATCCATTTTCATTTTCCAGCAGGTCCCGAATAGTAATAAGCGTGTTGAATATATCGTGAGTACCTGATACCGCTACCAACTCGATACCTGTACTATTTATGTTCGTAGTGTCAACATACAGGACCTCTCCGGTCACCGAATTGGTTACAGCCAGGTTGGTTTCCGTACCGTCGGTATTGAAGGTAGTCAGACCACCGTCAATAGAGAGGTCATAACTGCCGGCTGAGCCCGTTACTGTCAACCATGTATAACCGCTGACACTCGATGTCCCCGTACCGGCTGCAGCACCGGTATCACCCTGGAAAGCAGGATCACTGCGCCTGTCAGAGCTGAAAACGTTATCACCCACACAAAAAGCGTCTACCTGTATTCCGGGGGCCAGCTCTATATTTCGACCATCAGAGCTGCCCTGGTAAGTTACGCCTGTGATTTTTCCATCTGTACGTTCCGCCACATAGGGTGCAGAGGTTGTGTTACTTCCCCCAAACAGATATTGATCCAAACGTTCCGTATTAGCCAATAAAAAGACTTGCTCCAGTGTATCATTGACGCCTTGTGCAAGTATTCGCCGCCCGTCCTCATTATATATGCCGTTGATAATCTGTGTCAGTCTTGTTTTAGTCTCCACAACATTTGAGATTATATTGTCAATAATGGATGAGGAATGCTCCAGCCTGCTGACAACCTCCGAAAGGTTGTCCAGGTAATTACCGAGGTATCTTTCCTCGGAATTGAGCCCTAAAATCCTAAACGAAGTGGATGGATCGTCGGAAACTCGATTGATTCGGGCACCGGAAGAGGCTTGTTCCTGCAGGCGGGCCAATGCATCGGTGTGCAAACCCATCGCGAAGCTGACATTATTGTATATATTGCCCAGTGTTCCGCCCATTCAAAACTCCCAAAATCCGGCCTTTTATATTATTTCCATAAGGCTTGATATCGATGACTGGACTGTATTCAGATATTTTGCCATTGCCTGAAACATTTGTTCATAAACCAGCATTTGAGCAGCTTCGTCGTTGATGTTGACGCCGCTTATCTCAGCTTGTTGATTGGCAAGGTTCTGGATTATAACCTCGATGTTGTCTTCGCGCATTTGCGTAAGGAAGAGCTGTTGGCCAATGTCTGTAACCAGCCTTCGATAGAACTCTACCGGTGTCATATTATCCAGGCCGCTTATGGCCTCATCCTTCAATCCTGCCATCCGGGTAACATTGGTGTTGTCGGTCATGTCCGCACCAAGAAACGTAGCTATCCGTCCGGGTGTATCAGATATATCCGAGCAAACCGCCATATCTATAGCGCTGCTGCCGGAGAAAAAGGTGTTGATTCCAATCGCCCCCAGCAGCGAAGAAGTATCACTGTCGGCAAACACATCGACATCGAAGCTGTCAACTGCTCCAAAATCGCCTGTCCCAATAGAAATTTTGATACCATTGCCCAAATCAAGCAGATCTCCTGCGGCGTAACCACTACCGATATTGAAGGTGGCAATAACATCCCCTGCACCACCGCCATCTCTCACTTCAAGCTGCAAAGTACCGTTGCCTACCGAACCGGCTCCTGAGACCGTAAACCTTAGAGTATCATTCATCGTGCCTGTATAAATACCGGATACGGATATATTTGGCGGCGAGGTACCTGTAAGAGTACTTGCCGTAGGCTCAGGTAAAACACAGGGGAGAAAATCAAATTCATAGCCTGCATCGGCTGTGATGGTTAACTGATTCGAAGAATTTACCGTAGCAGTCACATTGGCAACATTGCTTGTTATATAAGCGGCTATTTCGGTCAATGTATCGGACGAAGCATCCTGTAAGACAGGAACAGCAGTTCGCGTTACCGCTCCGCTGACGGTATCAGTTACCCTTATGTACATATAGCCGGCGGACACGGAACTGAAATCGGATAAATATCCACTTGTATTCGTCCAACCGGTCAGTTGGCTAAATGACCCCTCTGAACCTACTCCCTGTATATGGTATTGATTTATCTGTTGTATTATTGTGGATGCTAAAGTGTCCAGATTGCTGTGAATTCCAGAGATAATTTCGTTTTTCAACGATAATATCCCGCCAAGCCGACCGCTTTGCACATCTGTACTATAATTATCCAGGCCGGCGACTGAAATCCCCAGTTTGCCGTCTGCTGTCAAACCCACCTCCAATTCAGTTCGAACGGCGTTTGTCACCACCGGAATTCCGGCAACACTGACATTAATCACGCCATATTCTTTGATTTGAGTATCGACATTAATCAATTCGGCCAGTTCTGTTATGCACTGGTCCCTTTGGTCACGTAAATTGTTGGCCTGCCCCCCGCTTATTTCTATCCTTTCGATGTTGCCATTGAGGTCGGCTATTCTGTTTATCAGCGTGTTAATCTGCTCCATAGTGTTTTCAGCTTCTAATCTAAGCTGGTCTTCCAGGGTGTTCAGAAATTCTCCTAATGTTCTAAATTTATAAGCCATAGTCTCGGCCGCAGCTACCGCCTGAGTTTGCCAAATGATCTCTGTTGGATGGGCGCTCAGATCCTGTAACGCATTAAAAAATTCATCTATAGCCGAGTTCAAGCCGCTGCCGCTTGAGAGCTCTCCGAACGCAGTTTCGACTGTGCGCAGCGTGGAGAATTCCTGTGAGACCTGTCCTAACGAAGACTGTTGTCGAAGGATCTCCTGCTCCAAAAAGTTGTCTATCATTCTGGTGATGCCGGCGACATCGACGCCTCCTCCCAATATAACCGGGCCCGATTGAGATGTGTATCTTGGAACCAGATTTATCCTCTGGCGGTGGTAGCCCTCGGTAGCCGCATTGGCAATATTGTTCCCGATTGTTTCAAGGGCCTTTTGTGCCGCGTCAAGGCCGCTAAGGCCTATGGAGTAACTATCCATTTTTGGACTCCTACTTCTACGGTTCTCATCCCGCTCTTGTCAGGCGCGGAATGGCATCCTTTTACAACTGAAGATTGACAAAAGCCATGTCATTTTGCTGTTTGGTTGCGCCATTGGAACCGTAGTAAACCGTCCTTGTTTTCCCAAAGTTGAAGACGCCTTTCAAAAGCATTCTGTTGAATCTTGCGCAATCCGACAAAAGCAGCGCTGTGCTCAAATGTTCTTTCTTAAGTTCCTTAATCAATGATTTCAATTTCGCCTTCTTTTCGGTCACTTGGTCTTTTTTCCCTTGCGGCAGACTGGTACTGGTTTCGAGTTTCGAAAGAGTTATTTGCCCGAGGCCGCAACCAAGAGCACCTGCCAGTTCCTTTCGTATCGACCGCCGATGTAATTCGTGTTTTCTGTAGCCTTCCGACTCACTGCGGATGAACTCAAGCAGCTTACCCAGAGAAGCATCGTCGCGCTTAATAACCAGGCTTCGCAGCTCATTGAGCCGTGATAGACTCTGCCGTATATGCCGGATGTCTTCGTCGAGGACAAGCAGCAGCTCATCAACTTTATCTTCTATGCTGGTTGTTGCTGGCTTCATAAATTTTTATCTGTCCGGTTTACCAATCCCGGTATTTTGCGTTTTGGGTTCCGATTCTTCGTTTTTATTTATCTGGTCCGGGTTGTTTAAACTTTGATATATATCTTTCCACATCCCCAGGCCTCCATTGTTTGCAAGATGTCGGCCAAGGTACAGCCAGAATATTCCCTGAATTTGTTTGGAAGCCGCACTTTCCTCAAAGCCCCAATCCCCGATGGAACTTTTCATTTCGTCCAGTAACTTACCGAGTAAAATTGACTCGAAGTCTTTAGCCACTTGTTCTTTTTTTTGTTCCGGAATGCCGTCGGCCTTGTTTAAATTCTCCAGTGGTGCAGGAAGTGATATGGATTCGGTGAATATCAAGTTGGCACTATCCATAAAATTGCTCCTGTTCCCGCTGCTTCGATTTTGTGAAGCAAAACGGCGCCGATTACATTATTACCAGCTTGGCTTGAAGGGCCCCGGCCTTTTTCAAAGCATTAAATATCGCTATCATGTCCCTCGGAGTCGCTCCAATGGCATTGAGGGTATTGGCCAGCTCCGAGACGGTGACCGCCCTGGAGACGGGAATCAGATACCCATCTGTTTCTTCAACGCCTATCGTCGTTTCCGGAATTCTTTCTGTTGTGCCGGCATCGGAGAAGGGGGCGATCGGCTGGGAAACGGTTTCGCTTTCTTTAATTTTTACGACAAGGCTGCCCTGTGAAATCGCTACTGCGGATATCCCCACGTTTTCCCCTACCACGATGGTGCCGGTGCGCTCGTTAATAACCACTACCGCAGGAATATCAACTTTTACATCGGGCATTGTAATTTCATCGATAAAGCCGGCTATACCCGTCCGGCCGATTTCACTTGGGATTTGAACTTTTATGGTTCCGGCGTCGACTACTGTCGCACTGTCCGGATAAGTCTGGTTGATGGCCTTGCTGATTCTCTCGGCAGTTGTAAAATCGATGTTTCTAAGGTTAAGTGTGATAAGTCTGTAGCCTGCAACGTATTCGACAAATGTAGCAATTTCTTCCTTTTCGACTATTGCCCCTCCGGGTATTCGCCCGACTGTCTGGTGGTTCTTTGTAATTGTAGCTTTATCGCCTCCCGCGGTCCAGCCGCCAATCGAGACCCCGCCCTGGGCTACGGCGTAAACCTGGCCGTCGAGACCTTTTAATGGTGTCGGCAAAAGCATTCCACCTTGAAGGCTTTTTGCATCTCCTATGGCGGACACGTCAACGTCAATTCGGGAGCCTTCACGGGCAAAAGGCCCTAACTCGGTGGTAACCATTACCACGGCAATATTACCTCCGGTCAAATCTGTGGGTTTAAGAACCAGGCCTGTGTCCCTTAGTATATTAGTCAGTATTTGTCGTGAAAGAAGCGTGCTGTCACCGGTGCCTGAGAGGCCAATAATCAACCCGGTACCTCGGAGCGGATTGCTGCGAATCCCCTGAATATCAACAATGTCCTTTATTCGCTCGCACTGTCCGGCATCAACCGCACTTAACAGAATTGCCAATAAAAGTATTAAACGAGTTCTCATAATCGATTACTTTCGAAAATATGTGTGTAAAGAATACCATTAAAACGGCCAAATAATATCGAATATTCTGCCGAGCCAGCCCGGCCTGGTATATGGTGCAGCGATTCCTGTGTTCCTGGAAACAATACGAAAGTCTGCAACCTGTTCGCTCCTGACTGTGTTATCAAACGTAATATCGCTGGGCCTGACTATCCCGCTTATCTCAATGTTATGAATATCACCTGCAATGTTGCGGTGACGGGTTCCCATTACCACGAGGTTTCGATTCGGAAGGATATCCACAACGACAACAGTGACACTATCCAAAAACTTGCGCTCGTCTTTGAAATCAGCCTTGCTTTTCAACTCATTAGTGGATTCTGCCGCCATCGTAAAACCGGGCATGCGGGGGATAAGATTATGGTTTGGTGTTGTGATTCCCAGCTCTCCGTTAAACGTATTGGATTTGTCGACCTCCTTCTTCAAGTCTCTTTTTGCCTTGTTATCCACCTTGCTGTTTTCGCTAATCTTAATCGTCAGTACGTCCCCTATTTTACGGGCCACGTCGTCGGAGTATAAATCCCGCATGTTCTTGTTTCTCCTGGCCCATATGGAATCTGCCTGTAAGCTACTTATTGGCAAAGCACAGAAGAGCAGAAAAACCGTTGAGATAAACACTAAGCCTTTTTTATTGTTCATTGTTTGTCCTTTCAGAAAACCGGTTCCACTGTCCCGTCTTCCTTGACTTTGGCTAAAATTATTCGTTGTGAGTTCAGGTTTCGCACTTTTATATATTCGCCGGCTCGTCCTTCCTGCAGAGTCTTTCCGATGGCCGTAACAAGAAGCAGCGGCGTTTCAATGCGAATAACAACATTCTGATTTCGCCCGACAATAACTGCGGGCTTGAGGGGTCCGACCATATGCGGCCCAAGCGTGGTATTTGCCGGGAGCGGGCGTTTGGCAATAAGGCCATACGGCGGCTTCCAGTCCAAAGCCTCCGGATGGCTTGATATGAAGCTTTCGATCTTGACATTATTAGGACTTATAACCTCACCTGCGTCAATGGAAACCAGAGTCACTGCTCTGTGACAATTGAATTTTAAGCGGAAGGTTACTTCACACTCCCCTGTCTTTTTACCGTTTTGCAATATCGCAACCCGGACCCTGGCCTGATTTTTTGCGGTGCCCCTGACCAAACGTGGGGACAACTTTATATCTTTGCTTTTTTCAGGCACGGCTAAATCTCTCGGTATCCTTATTGCGTCCCATTGGCAGGCCGAACCGGCAGGGGGATTCTTTTTCAGAAAAGCACTTGCCAGTTCAACGAATTCGCTGCCTTTGATAATTTTCTGTTGTTTTCTTACCGTTATCTTTTCGGCACCGGTTAGTATCACTTTTGATGCCGGGATTCCATTGCAGGCCAGTCTGCTCAGGATCATGGTCCTGTCGATGACGATTTCCTGGCCCGGCATGGTAATCCGGCCAAGGGCAATGTTGTTTGCCTTGTCTGCAATACCGCCTTTCCCCGGATTGTTACCTATTATGCTGATTTCACCAAGTCTGATAGTATCGTCCTTGATTGTGACCTCTCTCGGCAGGTAGAGCTTTAGAACGTCGTCTTTCTGCAGGTCTTTGGTTTCACTATTTGCTGATACCCCGCAAAGAAGTACACAGATCATAAGCGCACAGGCCATAAGTGTCACTATCATCTTATACTCTTTTGCTCCTCTGCTTTTTATTCTGCTCATAATGGCCCCTTATCTGACAATTTCATTTGCCGTTCGAAGCATGTCGTCGCCTGCCCTTATCGCACGTGAGTTTATTTCGTATGCCCGCTGTGCGGTTATAAGATTGACCAGCTCAGTTACCATCTGGACATTTGATTTTTCAAGAAATCCTGATTGAATCAAACCGAATCCCGCATCTCCCGCCGTTCCGGTCGTTGGAGTACCGCTTGCGGGGGTCTCCGCCAGCAGATTATCTCCTTCACTCGCCAAACCCGACGGATTAGGAAATCTGGCCAGTTGAAGATTACCTACAACCGACTGCGTTCCCGCAGAATCGGTAACATTGACGCCTCCATCTTTCCCGATACTTATAGCGACTGCATCTGTTGGAACGGTAATCGCCGGCTCCAAGATGTATCCGGTCGTGGTAACCAATTCCCCGTTGGCGTTGATTTGCAGTGAGCCGTCGCGGGTATACCCTATGTCGCCGTTTGGCAGTGTTACCTGAAAGAAGCCCTCGCCTGAAATTGCTATATCCAGATCTCGGCCCGTATTCAGAAGCTCGCCGGGAGTATAAATTTTTATTGTCGATGCTGCACGTACACCGCTTCCTATTTCCAGACCGCCGGGAGAGTTTATACCCGAAGACACTTCCGTGCCGGGTTCCTGCAGTGTGATATAGAGCAAATCCTGAAAATTTATCTGACTTCGCTTGAAACCCGTCGTGTTAATATTGGCAAGATTATTGGCGATAACGTCCACCATCATCTGCTGGGCGCTCATGCCCGTCGCCGCAGTGGAAAATGCTCTTAACATAATAATGTACTCCTTATTTAATCGTCTGCAAATTCAAAAATGTGCTTTGGTGTACCTAAGCCATAGCTACATTTAAAATACTACTGGTTGCCTCCTGCGTGGCCGTAACTGACTTCATGTTCGCTTCGTAAAGTCTTGCCACCATTAGCATGTCCACTAATTCGTCGATCATCTTGACGTTGGAAGCCTCCTGATAGCCTTTTTTGACAACTATGTTTTGGGCTGCAATGCTGGTCACATCCGGATCCGTCATCTGGTAGCAGTTCTCGCCGGCCGGCACGAGCTTGTTTTCGTCATCCTGGAAATCAACCAGTCTGAATTTCCCTATAACCGTTTCACCGGCACTGATGCTGCCGTCACTTCTAATATTCAGTTGAGAGAGCGCCACACCGCTCGGTATTGTGATCGGCCCGGCTGTGCCTGCTACAATCCTTCCAGCGGAATCCACAATTTGGCCGTTTTGATTCGTAAGGAACACACCATTGCGGGTATAAAGCGGACCTTCCGGTGTCTCTATCACGAAGAAACCCCTGCCGTACAGTGCAAAATCCAGCGGCCGGCCTGTCTCGACAAGGCTGCCCTGAGAAAAATCAAATGCGGAAGTCAAATCAATGGTGCCGGGAGAATATGTTTGAAGGCCCGTTCCCTCTTCCTCGAGAGATTTTGAAAAAGCGTTGCACATCCGCTTATATCCGACCGTGCTTACATTGGCCAGATTGTGCGCGATTATGTCAAATTCCCGTATTAACGCATCCGTGCTTGCACTAACTTGGGTTGTAACATCCGACATCCTAAACTCCTTGAGTAACCGCAGCTTCCGCAGCGGATTCCTGTACATTTTCCGAGGCCTCGAAATCTTGACTTTCAGGCGTGGCTGTCAGGGAAGCTGCATTAGTAGCGCGAATCAGCTCGCTTACGTCTGTGTCGCTTAAACCCGTCAATTCAACCGCTATTGAAAAGCCGTTTTTTATAGCATTGATGTGTCTGACCGCACCGATATCTTCTACTATTTTTGGCGTTGATGTCTTGACGACTTCGGGCTTCTCGTGAGCCATGTCCTGGTTCTCTTCATCCAGCTTAAACACAACCAGCACTCTGTCACCTACTTGCAATTTCAGCGAGGTTTCTATACACAAGCCGGGACCGGCCAACTCAGTGACAACTGCCGGTATAAATTCCGGCGGCCCCCAGGCACTTTCCGAAGGATTTGTCGAACTTCGATATAGCCTGAAACTCTTCATACTTTTCTGGCCGGCCCTAACAGCCGTTCTGGCAAATGGAAAGTGGGCGACAAAGGCCGGTTTGTTGACGGAGACACGCAAAAAACGCCGGCGATTAATAAAACGCAGTTGATCGCTGTGATTTAAAACCAGCTTGTCGCCGTTGCAGCTGACTACTGAAGTATCAAATTCCCAAACCGAGGCGCCAAAATAATAACGAGCACACCAAACCTCTCCGAAAATGATTTCTACAGGCTTTGCCAGTTGAACCGTCAACTCTGCATCATTATTCTCTATTACGGTTGACTCGATAGTTTCCGGAGTCCGGCTTGTTCGCCTTACTATGTAAATCTTCTTGCCTGTGGGAATCTGCCTGCTGTTCAGTCTCTTCGGTTTTGTTGACAGTCCTATGGCAACCGGTGTTCGTCTCTGAAAACCGAGTTTTTCACGAAGGAAAAACAGTTCGGCTTTCAACTGTTCGATTTGCGAAGCTGTTTGTTTTCGGGCGATGCTTTCTTCTGTTATTATGGACGCTCCGCGTTCAAAAGCACTGATCGTGGTAAAAATCGTTTCGCTTTGCTTCAGACGTGCTTTATTTGCTATGCTCAAAAGTAGCTGACGCTCTTGGGCGCTGAGGCCGATTTTGTCGGCAGACTCATCAAATAACTGAATATCCCTCCGGCGTTGCTGTGCTATACGATTGCGGCTGACAACCAAAAGCAGTATGCATAATATGATTCCAACGGTTGCTAAGGTCAGTAGAAACCACCGTTCAGTTATAAAGCCGCTGGTGAAGGGATCACTGGCGGAACTCAACCGCTGTTGGGGAGTAAGAGCGAGGGACCCAAAAATAATGGCGTTGAACACTGTTGTTATTAATTGTGCTGTTGTCATCTTAAATAAGCTCCTGTACGTAATTACTATCTAAAAAGATTACTCATTTCTCTTAGTATTTCATTGGCGACACTAATGGTCCTCGCACTGGCTTGAAAACCGTTCTTGGCCTGAATCATATTAACGAACTCTGTTGACACATCGGCGCTGGATTTTTCCAGAGCACCACCATGAACGGTGCCGGCACCATTCGTCACAGCACCGGTTGCCACCGCATCGCCCGAGTTGGCTGAAGGAACGAAATATCCGCCGCCGATACTCTCCATCTCCCGGGGATTTTGAAATAACGCTACACGCAATCTGGCGATGTTATTCTCGATGCCGTTGGAGAAGCCTCCGATAATCACACCCTCATTGTTAACTGAAACGGTTGAAAGCCTACCGGCTTCATATCCATCCTGTTCTCGTGCCGCCGCGGTGGAGCTGCCTTTGAATTGTGTCAGGCCATCAAGACCCCCGACAGTACCCATTTGCATCCTGATCGTTTGAGGGTTTGCGACATCATGAGCAAATGTTATTACAAATTGGGGTGAATCCGGGCCGCTTAAACCGGCATAGGAACCGTCGCTTGCATTAAAGCATATATTTTCGATACGCCGATTTGCCATAGTTATCTCGCTGACATCCCCGGTGACCGAACTGAGCACCATCTCCCATGTATTGGGCCTGTTGGCGCGAATAAATGCTCCTGTGAGAACATGCTTGTCACCCCGAGAGTCGTAAATCGTGATACCGACGTTTTTGACTTCCTCTCCCCCTGCGGCCAATATTTCAAAATAGCCCGGCATTGTCAGCGAACCATTGCCGGAGTATGACAGTGATATATCTGTCCTGCTGTATCCGCCGGCATCATCTGTGATTTGGATTTTGCCACCGGCCAAAGAAGCCGTTGCACCGTTGAGAACGTTTGTGTTTAGGTGGTTGATAAAGTCTCCGAGCGTAGTTGTTGGATTCACGCTAAACGTCAGGCCGCTGCTCAATGCTGTACCGTTCGGATTATAACCGGAAATGGTGATTGTGCCTGACTCGCCGGCCTCCAACCGACCATCTAAACCTGAGCCGCCGTTAAATTGGTCAAGCTCATCGAGTTCTGTAGACCGGGTGGCTGCTGTGCCGCCGTCGGAAGTATAAGTTATATTCGTGGCTATCTGTTGTGTTTGCGGCCCTCCGGCAAGCTCTGCATCGGAACTTAGATTGCCGGATACTTTTATCTCTGATGTCCTCTCGGCCGACATAACAGCATCGTAAGGAACGCGAACATTATTATCACCGGGAATCTGAAAACCATCTACTTCTCCTTCTGAACCGATTCGCTGGATGGTGTAGCCCGTGACAGGGTCAACGAGATTCGAATTTTCATCGATTGCAAATGCAGCCGAGCGAATGTAAAGGTTTTGTTTCCCGTCGCTTAAAACGAAATAACCCTCTCCTTCTATCGAAAGATCCAGGGGATTGCCGGTATTTATGATATTGCCTTTTGGCATATTGGGTGTTGTCCCTGCTGTTCCAATACCGCTCATTTGCTTGGGATTGATGCTGCCGACGTTAGCCATTGGCTGTAGTCCCGTTCCAATTTTTTTGCTAAGCAGTTCCGAGAAGCTTATTTTGCCTGTACCGGAAGCGGTCGTATCGGATGTAGCTCCCTTCTTGCCGGCAGCATCCTGCATTTGGCGATGTGGCTGCAATCCGGGAATTCGAGCTGGTAATTCGAAACTCAGTTTTCTGTCTCCTTATAACTTATATCTGGAATCTCAACTGATTTAATTGCTTACCAATATTACGGCGTCTAAACTCAGGGTATATTCCTCGCCTTCAACCGTCACTTTCAAAAGACTATCTCCCGTGTTAAGGTCATTGAAAACTTCATTAACCGTGCCTTTTTTCTGGACCAACTCGCCCGTCTCTGGATCCTGTGCAAAAAATGTAATCTCCTTGCCTATCAGCGAATTTGCATAGCTGCGGCTGGTGAGCGCAAGGATTTGCGCAAAGTTAGAGTTCATTGATTCGAGCTGCTGTAGCTGTGAGAACTGCGCAAGCTGGGAAGCCATTTCGTTGTTGTTCAAAGGCTCCAGTGGATTCTGATTTTGCAGTTGCGTTATGAGAACCTTCATGTAATCCATTTGGATGCTGGATGCTGATATTGAACTCATAAGTTTGCTACCTTTCTAACAAGACCAAAAATAATCAAAATTTCCGCGCGAAGACGGTTCTTCCGCACAATATTGTTACGGTCTATAAAACAAACAGCAATTGGTGTGCCACATCAAAATAAGACCGGCCGTATTGATATATAACTTCTTGTGAAATAAATAGTTAGAAAACTGCAAAGACTGCATGACTCCTGGAATAACTTGTATAAAAAATTCTCTTGGGGATAATTTTTCCTACGTTACTGAATATGTTGCCGCCTCTGTCATAACGAATGTCAGTAAAGTTTTTTGTTGTTTGTTTCATGCGCTTCAAGTGACAAAGAGAGGTCCCATAAGAAACGTCACCATCCTACTGTTAGTTTAGCTTTTTGTTTTTCTGAAATGTCCGATAAGACTACTGCATAAAATCGATGCTTCTTGGCCCTTGACAAATCGGCGACATTATTGGCCGGTCCCATAAAAAAATTAAAGTCGTTTTTGCTCAACTGTCGATTTAGTTGTCTATTAGTCTATGGGTACGGAGCTGACGGTATCTATGAAGTGGAAATTTTTATATGACCAAAAACACAGGGGAGACGGCACTTTTGGTTTCGTAACAAAATGAGCCTACGCAGGATTGTTGTAGTAAGCAAGGAAGCGCAAGTCACACAATTAGCGCAACAGGTCGGCCGGGAAATATTTGTGGCTGATGACCCGGCTGAAGCTCTGGACATCGTTAAAACGGTCGAGCCGAATTTAATTCTTTTTGACCGTTGCTTTGGCCCGGGTCATATCTGCGAATTCAAGGAAACGTCCCATAAACATTCAATAGATCCTCCACCCATTGTCGCCGTTGGGGACGACGAAAGTGACATCGGTCTATCTGAAGAATTTAAGCAGGCGGGGGCCTACGACTATCTGTACGGAATGCAGGATTACAGTCGGCTGGAGCAAATTGTAAGTCGTCTCAAAAATGAAACCATTGCTGTCAACCTTGAAGAAAATTCAAAAGATCTCTTTATTGACGACTATGCCGCCTCTGTTTCCATGGTCGGCCGGAGCAGAGCACTCGCAAAAACATTCGGTATGATTAGACTTGTTGCCGCCAGCAAGTGTAATCCGGTTTTGATAGTCGGCGAGACCGGCACCGGCAAAGAGCTGGCGGCCAAGGCAATACATGAACTCAGGCATCCGAAGGAACCTTTTGTTGCTGTCAATTGTGCCGCGCTAACGGCTAATCTGCTCGAAAGCGAGCTGTTCGGGCACGAGAAGGGCTCTTTCACGGGCGCAGACCGTGAGAAGACAGGGCTATTGGAAATCGCAGGGGCAGGTACGATGTTCCTTGACGAAATAAGCGAGATGCCAATGGACTTGCAGAGCAAGTTGCTCCGCGTCCTCCAGGAAAAAACTTTCCGAAAGGTCGGAGGTGTCAAAAACATCACCTGCAACGCTACTATTATGGCTTCGAGCAACCGCAATCTGTATAGGGAGACTAAAGCTAATCGTTTCCGGCGAGATCTGTATTATCGTCTCAACATCTGTCCGGTTATTATCACTCCTCTAAAATCACCTGACCGGAAGAAGGACATTCCACTGCTGGCCGAATATTTCCTTAAGACGTCAACCATTTGTCCTGAAAAAAGCAAGACGATAACCTCACTGACCAAATTGGCCGTCGAAGCTTTGCTGAAACACGATTGGCCCGGAAATATTCGGGAACTCCGGAACGTCATAGAGAGGGCAATAATACTGGAAACAACGGACAAAATCGGCCTAAGCAGCATTATAATTGAATCCGCAGAAGGTGGTGATACTTTTCAATCGGCCTCGGATTCCACGAAGGATTTTTCGCTGGAAAAGGCCGAACGAGAGTTGATTGCACGCGCTCTGCAGGAAACGGGCTGGCAAAAGACACGTGCTGCTGCGCTTCTCGGCATAACAAGGGCGACACTCTATGCAAAGGTTAAGCAGTACAATATCGAAAAAGCCCCTTTAAATGCAGAGAACTTGCCAAAGGAGCCACAAGAAGAAATCTCAGTACCATCCTTACCTCATTATGCAGCTACTTCATAATTAAAGGCTCAGCCAGGCCCTCATGTTTTTGACATATCAGTCATCTCTTAATATTATGGGACTTAACGACCACTTCTACCCATGCCTGCTAATCTTTAGTTCCTTGCCGATGGAGCTCAGGTGCACGTCTTAGGGTATGTGAGCTAATGTCAGAAAATCTATCGGCTCGTCTAAAATCCTGACATCCACCTGCAATCCGTTTGGCTTGAAATAGCAGGCTAAACCGGTTTTCTGCTCAAAATACTCCTAAACGTACCGGCCTGTAATCGGTAGCCGACTCTGGCATAATTATTGCTGTTCTCTCAAGACGTTATGAAATACGCTCTCACATTCTCTCTTGAGTGGGCCCCGATTCATCGGGAATAAATGTAGAGCGAATCTGGAAGATATGGCAACAGAATACCAAAAAGATATTCTTGAAGAAAGTTCCGACAATAAGGGACCGGTGGATGCCGATATTTTTGCAGGACAGGTCCACGAGGAGCTCTCAGAGCATGAATTGTTTGCCGGGGACGAAGATTTTTATAAAGTTCTGGCCGGCCCGGGCTCAATCCAAACCCCTGCTAAACCATCTCAGCAAGCTGACACTGGCACGGGCGAACCTACAAAGCGAACGATTTGGAACCGATATTTTCCGGCCTTCCTGAAGGCACTCGTTGTTAGTATTGTCGTGGTTGCTGTCATATTGCTCTATATGTTTTTAAGAACTCCTTTAGTGCTTGTCACTAACTGGCAGCCACCGTCCACCGCCCAACAAACACCGGCCACGCCTAAACCACCGGCGCCGGAGCAAATTCCAAAACCGGAATCCGAACTTCCATCAACACAATCTGTCTCTTTGAAGGTTGCTCAGGACCTTTATCTGCAGGGTGATTACGACAAGGCTTATGCTGCCTATGACCTCCTTCGCAAAAGCCTGCCTCCCGGCGACAAAGAGGATTTGCTAAAGGATTTTCTTCAGCTCAAAAAGGCTCTGTCTATGTGGAAAGCAGGTGACCCCGATGAAGCAAACCGTTTATTCGGGATTCTTTCAAAAAGTCGTTCACCTGTTGTAATAACGCTGGCAAATTATCACATGGCTTATATCGAATTACAAAAAAAGCAATACTTAAAAGCGCGAACCAGAGCTTATCAGACAATTGCATTGATTGATGCGGTTGATTCCAAAGAAGCCTGGGTTTCATCGCTGCGGCCACATTGTCGCTTCCTCGTCGCCGAATCGTTGACCAGGCATATCCTTTCACTCTGCGATGCCGATAAAGACCTTCCCGTCAGTTTGTGGAGCAATGCCGGGGATGTCGATCCTTTTACCAAACTAAACGAGTCACAAATACGCTCGCTTTTGAAGTCCGGCTCAGAGCGATTAAGCAAAAGCATGTTGAGCCCGAAAATTCAAAATCTCGAACAACGCGGCGCTTCCTCTCGCTGGTCTGTTGTTTGCCACGGGGCGCCGATTGATGAGCTGATGGCAAGGTTTGCCGCCAATGCGGCTCTAAACATCACCTGGGATTTTAGCAAGGCACAGGACCCGGAAGCGGAAAAAGATGCCATTCGCAAAAGATCTGCAAGTGTGTATCTGACCGGAGCAACGACAAAGCAATTTGTTACTGTCGCAGCCGGACACGCCGGATTGTTGGCCTGCATGGATACAAAAGGGAACGTAAATATCTTCAACCCGGCTGATTACTCCTCCTTACCTGATCACATAGATTTGCTTACAGACGAAGCTGTTTCACTGTGGCGTAGATTTATAGCTGTATTCCACGATGACCAGCGTGTCCCTAATGCTCATTTCGCTCTGGCGCTTTTGCAGGCCCTCAATGGTCGCGTCAACGAGGCTGTTGCAGAATATAAATTGGTGGCTAATCGCTTCGCAAATTCATCTCTGGCGCCGTTTGCTTTGTTAAATTCGAGCAAAATCAAAACTGATCTTCGTGACTATTCCCAAGCACGTCAGGACCTGAAGCAGCTTGTCGAGCAATATCCCGAAAGCGAGCTTTCTGAACAGGCTCATCTGTACCTTGCTGATGCCACAATGAAAGCCGGATTTTTACATGAGTCCGCTCGAATATACAGCAAACTTTATCACCTTGGTCTGTCTCTGGAATCGCAAACTGCCTCTGCCCTCGGAGCGGGAAAATGCTTCCACGAGCAGGAAGACTATGAAACCGCGATCAAATGGCTGACTCGATACTTCGAACTCGCCGGGGACAATACAGGCATAAACTTGTATTCGGCCTGCTTTCTACTGGGAAAATGCTACCTAACTTTAGGAAAAAACCAACAGGCCTGCGATGCCTTTGAAGCAGCCTTCGGTGGCTCGGTGGGAAAATTGACCAGAACCGAATATATAGAGATTGTCTCGGCTTTAGTCGACGCCAAAATTCGGCAGGAAGATTTTATCGGAGCACTTGCAACGATAGAGAACACACGTTCCTGGTATTTCTCATCGGAGGAAGAATCTATCGAGATACTCCTGCTCAAAAGCGGGGTCCTTCGGGCTATGGGGCTCGCTGATGAGGCTATTGCGGCCCTTGGCGACAGAGCAGAATATGCTCTCGATAGTCAGGAAAAAGCTGCGATAACTTTGGAACTGGCTAAATGTTACGTTGCCATGGGAAATCTTGAGCTTGCCCGCAACGACTTATTTGAAATCCTTATGCTTGTTGAACCGGGGCCTTTGGCGCACGAAATTGCTCTCGAATTGGCTGATGTTTGTTTGAAACTTGGCTATAGTTCTCAAACCGTCTCGATTTGCTCGCAGCTCCTGAATTTGGGCCCGTCAGCGAAGATAAAGCAAAAGGCCCTGAACATCCTCGCAGCAGCCTATAGAAGGCAGAAAAATTATGACAGGGCGGCATTGGCGCTTTTGGGCAAATGGAATGAATCCAAAGCAACACAGGAAAATATGACATTTGACGGCCCGTCCGCCATAGACCAATCGCTCCCGGAAGACAAACAGAATCCAATAAAACAGGACAGCTAAAACAATGAAGGTTAAAAATAAAAACGTAAAGTCAAATCCGAATGTCGAGCATCGAGCATCGCCCAACACCTTTCGCATTCTTTGTTTGTCGTTTGTATCTTTTTGTTTCTTAACATCGCTTGCCTGTGCACAAACACGGTCGCAGCATTTTGGTCTAACTGATTTTCTAATTCCTTATTTAACGCAAACCTCACAGGATGCCGGGATTCCAACGGCCGGGCAGGGAAAGCCGCAAACAGGGGGCGTCGAGACGGTTAACTTTGACGATGAGGTCAATCAAAAATTGCCGCAGATAAGTACAACCATATCAGGTGATCAGAGTAGTGACCCCAAACGTCAATTATGGCGGGCCCGAATTAGTGTTCACGAAGGTAAAGAGGATAACAAAAGAAAAAATGAGCTGAGGCGATTAATTGAGCTGGTCCGCTCTGTTGAGTTTAAGCCGCCGAAACAACCTGAACCTGTTATCAACATCGGGCCGATGGAAACGACTATTGAACCCAATAAAACCCCATCCAACGTTGCTGTGATAGAGGAACACTCGAATAAAACAGCTAAATCCAAATTGCCATACGAACCTGTAACCGACCGGACGTTGCAAATGCTCGCCAAGGTTGTACAAGATCCCAACCAACTGGAGAATCCTTTTGAGATGGGGGAAGTTTTGTATTTTAGCGGCCGTTTAAAACAAGCAGCCGTTTTTTATCAGGAAGCACTTGATCGTACAGACCCGGACAAACCCGGATTGGACTGGAACAGGGCCTGGATTTTATTCCAAATCGGCAATTGTCTCAGGGATTATGATATGACAAAGGCACAGAATTATTACAGGCGGCTTATCGCACAATATCCCGGTTCGCCCTGGGTGGAACCGGCCAAAGCAAGGGAAAAATTAATCGATTGGTACTTGAAGGAAAAACCCAGGACCTTGATTGCCGAATCTCAATTATAGTTTTAAGACCGCATTGTCAGTGAAAAGTGGAGTATTATTGAAGTGAGTTACAACGAAGTAAAAGACATGGACCGGGACCAACAGAGAGCAGACCCGGAAAACGTTGCGAACGTCCTCGTAGTTGATAACGAACCTGAATTAGCTCGATTTATGCTTGAGATTTTGGCCGGCAGAGGAATTAGAGGGCATCTTGCCCGTGATATAAAAGAAGCTGTTCATTTCCTCGACAAGAACAGTTGCGACCTCGTATTCACAAGCGATTTGATAAACACTCCTCCCGCAAGCCGGAGCCGGTCACCGGATGGATTTGAGCTGCTGCAGAATATCAGGGCAAATTCACCGGAGATGCCTGTGGTTATGATAGCCAAAAACCAAATGCAAAAACCAAAAGGCCGGGAACAACAAGTCGGACGCGAACTGATTGAGACGGCGGTCAGGGCCGTTCGTATGGGATGTTACGATTTCCTAAGCAAGCCGCTCGACCGTGAAAAAATTGAGAACTTAATCGATACTCTCCTGCCAAACCACTGCGTCTCAACAATAGCTTCGGCCTATGATAGCACAAATTGCCTCTATCGAATCGTGGGCAGAAGTGCAAAAATGCTTCAGACCGTCGATTTGGCCAGGAGGGTCGCTCCAACCTCGGCGCCGGTTTTAATAACAGGCGAAAGTGGAACGGGAAAAGAGCTGCTTTCTTATCTCATTCATCAAAACAGTAAAAGGTCCCAGGGGCCGTACATTAAAGTTAATTGTGCCGCCTTAAGTGATTCCCTTCTTGAAAGCGAGTTGTTTGGTCATGAAAAGGGCGCCTTTACCGGTGCCTACAATCAGCGCAAAGGGCGATTTGAAATGGCTCACGGCGGGACACTGCTCCTGGACGAAATTACCGAAACACCCATAAAATTCCAGGCCAAGCTGTTGCGAGTGCTCGAGCAGCAGGATTTTGAGCGTGTCGGCGGAAATAAAAACATCAGGGTCGATGTTCGAATAATCAGCACTACAAACAAGGATTTATTGGAGCAAGTGCAACAGGACCGGTTCCGTCAGGACCTTTACTATCGGCTAAACGGACTAAGATTGGTCGTCTGTCCTCTGAGAAAACGCAGCGAGGATTTGACCGACCTCGTATGGTATTTTGTAAATCTTTATGCCCGCGAAGTACAGCGTCATATCACCAAACTTGACCCGGTGATGATGAACATCTTTGCCAAATACCACTGGCCGGGCAATGTCAGACAATTACGAAATGTTGTGCGGACGTCGCTGATTTTGGGGACCGGCGAAACTCTGTCACTGGCTGACGTTTCATGGCTCTTCGATGAATTACAACCACTGCCGCAGGAAAAGATCGGCGTTAATAATTCTTCATTTGGAAAATGTGACCCTCTGTCTACGGGTGCGGACGGCAAAGAGGAACTCGGCGGAGTACCGCTTGAACAGGTGGAGCGTAGAGCGATTTTGGACACATTGCGCCGGACCGGTGGCAACCAGACCAAAGCCGCAAAGGTATTAGGCATTAGCGACCGGACCTTGCGAGGCAAAATACATCGGTATCGACAGCAGGGTCGAATGCAGCCGGCTTAGTTACAATATTTTTATAACAAGTGATTGAGGCAGCAAAATGGCAGATGAAGATGATGTGAAAAAACAGGAGCAAGAGACAAAGGAGGATTCAAAAGCCGAATCCGGCGATCAAAAGAATCCGGGCGGCCGGTTGCTGTGGATAATAACGGCTGTTGTTGTAATTGTTGGTGCCGGTGCTGGATTTGGACTTGGTCGCCTCCTTGGTTCCTCAGGCACAACCGGGCCCGGCCAATCGGACGAAGGACGGCAAGTTCAGTCGGAGAACCTCATAGCCGATAACCCGGATGCGGCAAACGCAAAATCTACAGGGACCTGGTTCTATGATCAATTTGAGCCTGTTGTTGCAAATCTTGATGAACCCAGTGTAACACGCTATGTCCGGGTCACTTTAGTTATAGAAGTAGATGATCAGGTAGACAAAAAGAAAGGCACCGCTTTTATTGAGAAGAATAAACACCTCTTAACAAACTGTCTTACTATATACCTTGCAGGTTTAAGCCTTGAAGATATAAGAGGTGACAGGAACCTCAAGCGCATTCAATCGGAAATAGTCGACGCTTTTAATGAAAAGCTGTTTCCTGACGCAAAGCCTCACATCAAGCGCATTCTTTTTAAGGAGTTCGCTATACAATGAGTAACGCGTCCGCCAACAGCTTAAGCAGAGAAAAGATACAACAGCTCCTCGCTGCCGTCGGTTCCGCGCCAAAAGAGGATACTGGCCGGGTGGAGGCTGCTGACTATGATTGGCAACAGCCTCATTACTTTAGCAGTGCCCAACTCAAGAGAATCGACGATCTTACAAAAGAAACAGCAAAGGAGATGGCTGAAAAATTCGCCAAGTTTTGCAACAACGAGTTTGATGTAATAGTTGTTTCAACAACCGAACACTTTGCATCCCGGCTTCGCGCCCTGGACCTGAAGAACAAGCAGGAGGTTTATTATTTGCCTTTCGGCTCCGACCTGGAACGTCCGGATGGACTTATTTCTATACCTAAACAGACTGCATTCATCTGGGCGACACAATTGCTGGGTGATGCGGAATCACAAGAGGATTCAGGAAGGGATTTATCGCAATTAGAAGAATCACTTTTATTGGATATTGCTTCTGCTTTGCTTGATGCGTTTTCCGGATCTTGTGAGACTTGCGATTTCCAGCCGGAAAAGAGCTTTATTAAAAGAGCGTTGCCTCTCGACCTGCAAGGAACAGAAGCGCTCTGCAAAATTACTTTTCAAGTCAGGAAAAGCAGCCAGGAAAATGGCCCTGAAGCTCACATTTTAATACTCTGTGAAAAACTACAGACTATGCTTGGTAAAACCGTACAACCTGTTGTCGGATACTCGGCGGAGGATGCTTCAAAAGCAATCCTTGAACGGATGCAGCAAATGCCGGTTTCTATTACGGCCAGGCTGGCTTCTACTATCCTTACTTTCGAGGAGATAATGAATCTTCGGCCTAATGACATATTGTTACTTGGAAAGAGGATTGATGAGCCGATGGATTTGATCGTAGATAATCGGACTGTTTGTCATGGATGGCCCGCAAAATCAGATGGACGGTACGCTGTCGTAATTGCTGCGGGAAACGACAGCCTTGAACAGAGCTTAGGAAATCCGGAAACGTCTCACAATAAGTCATAAGATGTGAATTAAAATAAAAAAATTAATGATAGGAAATCAAACTATGGCAGAAACAGCCCAGGAAGTTCAGGAAAATCAGGACCAACAGGAAAATACGGAACAGGTAGACTCCAAAAAACAGGCACAATCTGTTGAATTCACCGAGGTTGCTGAAGGGGCCGAGGCTGGTTCTGGAGCGAGTTTAGATATCCTGCTGGATATGAACGTACCTGTTACGGCCGCTGTCGGCCAAACACAGATACCGGTCCGCAGGCTTTTACAGCTTGGACCCGGCTCTGTATTGAGGCTCGATAAACCTATTGATGAACCGGTGGATTTGTACCTTAAGGATACTAAGTTTGCCACTGGAAATGTAGTCGTCGTAGAAGGCCAGTTTGCAGTTAGAATTGAACAGGTTTTAGGTGCCGGTACTGCTGTCGCCGCAGAGGATGCCGCGCCTGCCGAGGCGTAAATCAGAATTATCACGCTGCTTTCTTGTCCAAAAGCCCTTTCCGAAAGCAGCAAGCGCGGCGGAAGGAATTGTAATGGCAGGTTCTTTAAAACATAGCTCACCAGGATCGTTGGGGCCGCTTTTGCGCAAAACTGCAGATGCGAACACTCCAAATGCGCATCTAATGTCCCACAGCAATGTTATTATGGCTATTGGTCTGGTGGCTGTTCTTGCCACACTTATAATCCCTCTGCCCACTCAAGTGTTGGATATGCTTCTGGCTTGCAGTATTTCGCTGGCCGTCGCTGTTTTGATAGTTACATTATCCTCAAAAGAAGCCCTCGAATTATCCACTTTCCCTTCCCTGCTGCTTTTTGTAACGCTGTTTAGACTTTCTCTTAATGTTGCTTCAACCAGATTAATACTCCTACAGGCCGATGCCGGGAAGATTATCCAGACTTTCGGTGGTTTCGTTGCCGGCGGCAGTTTTGTTGTCGGCCTGGTGATCTTCTTAATACTCGTTATCATCCAGTTTATAGTTATCACAAAAGGGGCCGAGAGGATAAGTGAAGTTTCCGCACGTTTTACTCTCGATGCTATGCCCGGTAAACAAATGGCAATTGATGCGGACCTCAACGCCGGAACTATCACCGAGGAGCAGGCCAACATACGCAGAGCAAAAATTGTCAAGGAAAGTGAATTCTATGGTGCAATGGATGGTGCAAGCAAGTTCATTCGGGGCGATGCAAAGGCGGGGCTGGTAATCACCGCTGTTAACATAATCGGCGGCATAGCTATGGGTTATTCGCGCGCAATGCCCATTACAGATGCCTTCAGGACGTATTCTATACTTTCCATCGGCGATGGACTCGTCAGCCAGATACCATCGGTGATAATCGCTGTAAGTTCCGGTTTTTTGGTTACCAAAATCTCGTCACGCCACAGCGTTGGCCAGGACCTGGGCAGGCAGTTTCTCAAGGCCAGTCAGCCGCTGAATATAGCCGCTTTCATTATCGGTTCGCTGGCTCTCGTGCCCGGCCTGCCAAAACTACCTTTTCTGTTCCTGGCTACCGCCGCCTTTCTGATGGGACGAATGGCGGCTAAATCCGAAAAGAGCCGTGAGAAAAAACACGCTGTTCCTCAACAAACAAAGGCTGAAAAGCAACCCGTAGAAGAACTGCTGGATGTCGATAGAGTTTCTGTGCAGGTCGGTGTTCGATTGATTAGTATGGTTGACCCTCGAAAAGACAGTGCCATTTTTGAGCGCATCGGAGCATTGAGGAGAAAATTCGCACAGCAGCTCGGTGTCGTTATGCCGCTGGTTCGACTCAGGGACAATATCACGCTTGAGCCGACTGCTTACGAAATTCGATTGGGAGAGCTGCCGGTAGCAAAGGGAAGGTTGGAGCCGGATATGTTCCTCGCCATGGATTCCGGGACTGTCCAAACCAAAATCGAGGGCATAGAAACTACCGAACCCGTTTACGGCCTGCCCGCTCTCTGGATTACGCCGGCTAACAAGGAAAAAGCAGAATTAAACGGATATACCGTCGTCGACCCTGAATCCGTCTTTATCACACATCTGTCCGAGACATTACGAAAACACGCCGACGAATTGTTGACACGTGAGGACGTGCAGCTTCTTGTCGATCGGCTTCGAAAAACACAACCGTCGCTGGTGGGGGAAGTTGTTGGCCCCGACAGGGAAGTCTCCATTGGCCTGCTTCAACGTGTGCTTAAAAACCTCCTGAAGGATGGGATACCAATTCGTGATTTAACTGCCATACTCGAATCGCTTGGAGAACACGCCCCGAAGACAAAAAATCCCGTTGCCTTAACGGAGATGGTTCGAAAATCGCTAAGCAGAACCATCACCGACCTGTTACAGGACGAGAACGGTAAAATCTCGGCCATAACACTCGAACCGGCTCTCGAGCACCAGATGACGTCAACCTTGCGGCAGGAGGCGGAGACAATTTCGCTGGCGTTACCCACTGAGATGGTAATGGATATAAGCCGGAAAATTGCACAAGCATGGAAAAATGAAATGGACAAAGGCAGGGACAAGCTGGTTCTGTTGTGCGATTCGAGATTAAGAGCGTCCCTGTCGGCAATGTTATCGCGAACGGTGCCGCTGTTGCCGGTCGTGGCCTATGATGAAATCGTTCTTGGAACCGAAGTTGAGCCGATAGAAACAATATCCGTTCAGCAGCTCGAATCAATGGTACCGGGGGAACAGGAGCTTACTACAGTTTCAAACTAATAAGGTAATTTTCCGTCCCGGTGCGTTCTTATGAAGGCAACGAGGCTACAAAACACGAGACAAAAAATTATGCCGTTGAATGTGCGGTCGATAGCAGTAAGCATTAGTGTGATATGTTTTTTCGCCGTAGCAGGTATTGGCTGGATCAGCGGTCTTTCGCCGTTTACCTGTTGTAAAAGGGCTTTGGTGGGTGCAGCGGCGGCGTATATAGCGGGAATTTGGGCTGTAAAAGCAATAAACGCTATTTTGGTAAATGCGATGATTACGAGCCGGATGAAGCAGCAAAAGGAAGAAGAAAATGCCGGTTGAGACTAAAAACATGGCCCAGCTAACCCTTATTGGCAGGCCCGGGACTGATAAATCTGATGTGGAAATCCTTAAAGGTAGCCGCAGGCACCGAAACGCCGCCGCGCTGCGCGCATACTCCGGCCAAAAAACACAATCGGTCAAAAATGAACAGATAGCTGAATTTTTGCCTATGGTTCGCAGGATAGTACACAAAGTGGTATCATATCTGAAGCCTCCGTTATCGTTCGAAGATTTGGTCTCTGCCGGAACCGTTGGGCTGGTAAAGGCTGCACGCGACTTCGACTCGTCTTACAATACAGATTTCAAAACTTATGCCTATACTAAAATCAAAGGGGCAATTCTGGACGAGATGAGAGGATGGTCTTTTGTGCCGGCAAATCTCAACAAGCAAATTCGCAGCGCCATGCAGATGGCCAGGAAAATCACTGAACAGACAGGAACCGCACCTAATGACGAAGAGTTGGCCGAAAAACTCGGAGTAACTGTCGATAAACTTTATGAAACACTCGAAAGTGCTCGTGCCAGACATTTCGTCTCTATCGATGCCTTCGAAGAGGACGTGCCCGCACTCGGTGGACTTCTTACGGCGACCGGCACAAATACTCCTGAAAAACAGCTCGAACGGGCCGAGCTTATTGAAAAGTTGACCGAGGCGATACAGCAGTTAACCAAAAGGCAGCAACAAATTATCCTGCTTTATTATCAGCAGCACTTGACTATGAAACAAATTGCCGAGGTTTTTGAAATTTCAGAGCCGCGTATCAGTCAACTGCATGCAAGTGCTCTGTTTAACCTGTCAGTAAAATTAAGGGAGTGGAAAGATGGCGGATAATGATTCTAATACAATAAAGCCGGTGGAAAGTTTGCAAAATATTCCGGTTTTAGCTCCTGCCAAACGCCGTGATCAAAGAGAACGACGTCAGCACACACACCAACAAAATGAACAATATTCCGAACAGGAGCAAAACAACCTGACTGACGAACGGGAACCGGACGCCGAGCTTACAGAAAACAAAAGTGACAGCAATACCATCGATTATTGCGCTTGATTCAATAATCCTTATCTTACGGGAAAAAATGAAAGGTTGGGATGGTAAATGTCGAAGACAACAGGGCACATTCTAAAGAGCGACGAAGTTAAACTTGAAGGTCGGTTCCGCCTTGATATAGCGCAGGTACAGTCACAAATAAGCGGACTAAAAGAGAAAAGTCCGGCCCGGAGCGCCCCGCAGGTGCGTATTGTGCAAAACAATCCCGAATTCGCTGATATAGAAATAACCTGTTCCTGCGGTATAAAAACACATTTAAAATGCGAGTATGCCGCCACCCGCGTTACGGAGGAATCAACAACACAAAATGGTCGGGCTGATGACCCTGAACTGAAAACCGACAACAATCAAATCAATGGAGAAAAACAAAATGAAGAGTAACAAAAAAATCATGCTGTCATTAATTTCATTACTGCTGAGCATTATCATATCAGGCTGTACGGTTACTAAAGAACCGGGAAAGTTCTCTGTTCAGCCGGGCTCGGTTAAACAACCGCAGCAAGATCCAAAACCGTTACCGAGCGGTTCTGTTGCCAGGAGGTTCCAGGAACCGGCCACTCAAGGCCCAACCGCAGTCGAATCCGCGATAAATTTGTCGAAAGAGTACGCCAAACTTTCAGAAGAGGTGGCTGTCCTGCGCAGGGAAAATCAGGACCTTATTACAAAGAACAGGCAGTATAAAGAGCAGAACACCACTCTTAAGGAACAATTGCAGCAAACGCAAAAGGAATTGAACGAGGCAAATGACCTTATGATTGAAATGCGTGTTGAATTGAATAATTGGAGGAATGACATACTGGGTTTTCGTGACGAGATGCGTGAAGCTGATGCCACTCAACTGCAGGCGCTGCTCAGGATACTTAAAATCCTCGGCGGTGAAACAAAGGAACAGTCGGCCAGGAACGAGGATTCAGGCTCAACTTCTGTATCGCCGGGTTAAACCAAAGGCGCGAACAGGTAAAAAAATCTCAATTTTCTTGAGGTAAATAAAATGAATGGCTCGAAAATATTACCATATCTTGGTGTCAGTATCACGTCGTTCAAATCTCACATCTTCAGCGGGATGTCTCGTTCGATTTACGCTTCACGATTCTCAATATTGTTGTTGCTGCCCGTCCTTTTATCAGCCTGCCGGTTCCAGAGAGTTTCCGAACCCTTGCAGGATTACTATTATCTAAACCGGGAAAAGGACTTGTCCACCGTCGGCAGAACAGCTTTAGTCGAGCTGGACAACAAATCGAGCTACCCGCAAATTTCCACTGATGTAACCGAAGTGCTTTTCCAGGCCTTGCAGAAGAAACAGCCTTTCGGATTGGCCGTTGTCCATAGGGATAATCCTGCGTGGCGCAGTTTGCAACTGGATTTTAATTGGGATTATCAGACGCAAAACAATGCCTTGGCGGTCCCGCCGACATACACACTTGACCAATTGGCCGCAATCCGCAAAACATTAAAGTGCGATGCGGTTTTGGTTGGTACTATTTCCCAATTCAGGCCTCATCCTCATATGGCCGTTGGTCTTCGCTTGAAGCTTGTCGACCTCAGGGATGGGCAGTTACTTTGGGCACTTGAGCAGGTTTGGGACAACTCCGATAAAACAACTGAATATCGGATAAAAGATTATTTCCAGTATCAAAAACGCTCCGGTTATGCCCCTTTGCGTGAACAGTTGGTTACCCTTAGTCCCCTTGAGTTTATCAAGTTTGTAGCTTATGAGGTGGCCGAAACAATATAGAATAAAAGAATTGCTCACAAACATCGTTTCTCGTCCAAAAATAACGTTAACTTTGAAAAAAATGAAAAACCGGCAAAAAATCCTAAAGTTTTGTCAAAGATTTGCGAAAAGGATTATGAATTAATATTGAGAGAATGGTAAGCAATGGTAGGAAGAATACAAACTAACCAGATCAGAGAGCTTTTGGAGGAATTATCTTCCAGGCAGCTCAAATCCGGCGGCAATGCTCAAAATAGTCATACGGATGTTTCCGTGCAGGTTAATTATGCTTCTCTTATTGACCAGGCAATGAAGGCCCCAGGGCAGGACCACCGTGTCGTTGAGGCGGCAAGGAAGCTTGTAATATCAGGTGAACTTATAAGTTATAAAAATTGTCGGGAGGCCGCAGAAAATATCGCAGATTTAGGAATATAAAGGATTTAGCTGATAAATTATTATATCGAAGGGCTGACCACGGAAGGTCGAATCAAAAGCCTAAAGGGATTTCATAAACTCGGCGAGGAAATGTGTAAACTTGGCAAACCGAAGGTTATTCATTCCTCGCCGTTCTTTTGTTTACAATCCGGATTGTGACAGTATAATGACGCCGTAAAATATGAAATTGAACACCACAATTATAAAAAAATTCAAAAAGCTTTGGATATATTACATCCTGCAAAGCTTGTTAGCTGCCCTGGCCCTCTTTGTCCTCGTCCTTGTCCTGGGTAAGGATAAAATGGTCGTAACCAGCGCAATGGGTGCCACCTGTTTTATCGCATTCGCAATGCCAAAAGCCGTCTCGGCGAAAACAAGGAACATCCTTGGCGGTCATCTTGTAGGCTTGGCCTCGGGAGCCATATTTTATTTCACCAATCTGCCTTACTACGTTGAGTATCCCTGCACAGTAGGCATTGCTATCTTTTTTATGGTAGCTTTGGATGTCGAACACCCCCCGGCCGCCGGCACGGCCCTGGCCGTCGTAATAAATGAACTCTCACCCATCGATGCTTTTGTCATCATAATGATAGGCTCGCTTATTCTGTCTCAATGTCGTTATTATCTAAGACACTACCTAAAAGATTTGGTATAGATTGCCTCTTGCCAGACAAGCCCTGACCCGCAAATCATAAAGCCGGGCCTCAAACGTAACAGTCAAGAATCTGCCCGGCCAGACTGTTCTTAATGGATATGCTCGTTATCTCCAGAATCCTTGTATAGATAAATGTATCGTTAGTGGATTTGTAATGAAAATTAGCTTCACCAATCTTGTGGTGGGAATGATTTGACCTGCTCGCATGTTGTAAAGCATTAATGCTTTTGACGACAGGTTCGGTCCTGACAACCCTGCATGAAATTCTCTTTATCATTTCATCACACCTCAATAAAAGCCATATTAGCAGATTCAAACAGCTAAATCAAGGCAAAATGCTTCAGCATAGCCCATACGCATGAGATTTTTTATACTCACGATGAAAATGCTTGTGATAAGGTTATATTATTGGACACGGCCAATGACCGGCTCCGGAAAATTTGTGATGGATGCCGATCGTGTCTGCGGCTAAAATACTTCGTCTTGAGATTGGCCTCGAATTTTAATGCCCGGCCTGTTGAAAGGTCTTTGAAGATGAAGATTATTGCAAAATGCCCGGGATGTGGCGGCAAATGGTCGCTCGACAGCAGCGCAGCCGACCGTCGCATAAGATGCCGAAAGTGCGGCTTGCTGTTCAAAGTCCCCAAACTCAAAGATCTGCCGAAGGCAATTAAGGTGATAAAGAAAGCAAAGAGCACTATTTACGTGGATGAAAACGGAAAAAGCTACGGCTAACGCAACGAAGTGAAGCGAAGAATCTCAATCGTACCAATCCCAACGGGTGGCAGTCGAGTAGTCGAGTAGGGTGTGTACTGCACACCGAAAAATTATGTCATCGCGAGGAGCGAAGCAAGTTTACCCTGAGCGAAGTCTAAGGGCGGCAATCTCAAACAAATAATCAATCATCAATAATTCACCCCTTAGGGGTCAATAATAATTTATATGGCCTACGGTAGAAAGGCTGTATTAACCGCCATCCGAAAGCCCCCGGCTTTATGCCGGGGGTCATAATTAACATCAATCCCAAATCTGTCATTCCGCACTTGCCTGCCCTCGAATGTCGTA
>Ga0209427_10001103_pt1 | contig 30695 bp, 33 predicted proteins | sample DeeMarSWOR136_30_FD_187465 | JGI IMG/M metagenome (GOLD analysis project Ga0209427, IMG submission 187465) | Marine sediment microbial communities from White Oak River estuary, North Carolina - WOR-1-36_30 (SPAdes) (version 2) | ecosystem: Environmental > Aquatic > Marine > Intertidal zone >...
GCTTTTGTTTCTACGTCATCATTGAAGACAATGTACCTAGCCTTGTAAGGAACAAACTTACATTTAGCAGTAGGATGTATTTTCTGCACAAGTGCCTTTCTTGATTCGTTATCCTCTTCCTCATCTATTTTCCTTATTCTGAAATAGACACCCATCATGGAAGCGCAAAATATATTGGCTATTTGAACCAGAAAGCGGATTCCGAAAAGTAGTAAAATGTTTATCAAAGCTACTCTTCCAGTATCCGTTTTCACGTCTGATTGTTTGAATAGATTTTTTAGATCCTCTACAATTTTCTTCCTTTCCATTGTAGAGATCGCTGTACGTGTCTTTTGCTTCTGTTTATCGAATATGGCTCTATCTTCTTTTAAAGTCTCATATTCTTCTTTTAATATTTCTGCTAGTTCTTCCTTCTGGCTTATTTGAGCCAAACTTTCCAGGGTGGGATTAACCGCTTGCATACCAGCCGCAAAAATAATAGCAGAAAAAACACCTATCATAATAAACTTCTGAACGGCATGAAATACCTTTGATTTCCCTATCTTAATTACTGCTAGCACCAGTACAAACAGTTCCAGCAAAGCCGCTAAATACAATGGTTGCCAAGCACCTTGTTCATAGAAATGTACATAATACCTAGCAGACTCCGTTATCATAAAAAATGAAGCAAAGGCAATGATAATAGATAAGATGCCGACAAATATAGATTTCTTCCAATTTATTTTTTTTAAAAAGTTCATGTTACTCTCCTCTTTATATTTATATTTTTTTATAAATAAAGATAGATGAAATATAAATTTGTGGGGGTATATCTCATGGTAGCAACTAGTGATAGATTTACAGAAAACAATCCTCTATCGGATTCAAATATGGCTATAATTGTCACGTCATTTGACGGACACATGATGTTTTTAAAAAATACCTTATTAGGGTATAAGTCTTCTGGTAAATACGTAATATGCTCATTTGACAGGCATCATGCAACTATTCCAGAGGACACTTTTAAGATTCCTCACTCATGGACATTTAAACATAAAACCTACGGAGCAGAGAAGAGAAACGGCTGGTTATGGGATATCGTTTACGGTGCTGGAGTAATTAATCTTTTTGAAAATTTTGAGTATGTCTTCACGGTAAACGGAGATTGTGTATGGGATAAACCGCAAGGAGTGGAAGACGTTATCAAATTACTAGGAGACAATGATATAATGTCTTCAAGTTCTAACGGAATAATTCATACGTGTAGTGTTATCTGGAAACGACCAACCTTTTTAGGCTTTGTATCTTATATAAGAAAGATGCTAAAGAAAAACACACCAAAGTCTCACTCACCAGAAGTACTTCTTAGAGATTGGTCTATAAATAACAAGATAAAAGTTAAGGTTCCTCCAGTTCAAGCTAGGTATCCAAAAGGACATCTACACGCTGGAGCGATAGACCATTATAGCTCTTATCACCAAGACAGCACATGGAAAAGACTTTTAGGATATAGGAATTTAGGTGGAGAACACAAGTGGTCATGTCTTGAACATCTTGAACCAGTTCCGAAAAGATATTTCGATTTAAGGGAAAACGGAAAGTATTTGAGCAAGCATGAAAAAGACACACTCCTAAATTTCTATCTTACACAAGATAGAAGGTGGCTCTACATGTACTGGGATCAAGGAGAAGATTCTTGGTACAATAGAAAGTATCATCCTCTTGAGCACTACGGAAATAAACCTTTACATGATGACTCAAGAAGGAAAGAACTTGGGCCAGATTCAGAAAGAAAGGGATTGTTTGACAGGTTCAATTTGGACTTTGTTAACAAGGAGGACTAATGAAATACAAATTAGATTTATTGAAAGATGAGTATGATGAAAGGGATTACATGTTAGAGGATTCAATATGTCCTAAGTGTGGATATCCTATGGGGTCTGATTTACATGAATTAGAATGTGAAGACAAAGTTAGAGTAACAAGTGCTGATGTTAATGTAGTAGATTGGACTCCGTATATGAGTCCTGTGAAGGATCAAGGTGGACTTGGATCTTGTGTAGGCTTTGCTGTAGCGGCAATGAAAGAATTTCAAGAACAGAAAGAACACTATGAAGAAGTAATGAACGGAAAGAAGTACAGAAGGGAACAGGATCATTATGACTTATCGGAAGCATGGGTTTACTGGAACTCAAAGAAGATAGATCCTTGGCCCGACTCAGAAGGAACAAGTATCAGATGTGCAATGAGAGTGCTTCATAAGATAGGAATTCCATGTGAAGCTGGATGGGAGTATGACGATAGATTTAAAGGAGAACCTAAGTCATGGGCGCATCTTGTAGCCAAATGGGGTCTAATTGATTCTTACTGGAGAGTAAATGGATTAGATGACTTGAAACTTGCTTTGAATGATCAACCAGTAGTAATCGGAGTGGCTTGTTTCCGAGAAATATTTAGCCCTGTTAACGGAGTAGTTTCTTATCCAGCTAATCCAAATGAATTACTAGGTGGTCATGCTATTTGTATAGTTGGATATAATGACGATAAACAACTAGTCAAGTTTAAAAATAGCTGGAGCACTTACTGGGGAGAAGAGGGATATGGGTATCTCCCTTATGAATATATTAACGATTTTATGTGGGATGCTTGGGTTGCCAAGGATCTTAGAGTAACAAGAAAAATTCTACAAGAAAGAGCAGGAGATGATTTAATATGAGCCAATTTACTACACCTTGCAGAGTGGAAGTAATTGGAAAAAATCTATTTAAAATAATAGAGCCGTTTGAATATCACGTAGGAACGTATCCATCGGAAGAAATAATATCAGTACCAGTAAATTTTATAACTGATTTTGCATCTGTACCAAGAATTTTTTGGCCCATTATTTCTCCAATAGACGAACATGCTAAAGCGGCAGTAATACATGATTGGATGTATAAATACAACTATGCCAAAAAATCAAGATGTGAAGAGATATTTAATGAAGCCATGAAAGTACTAGATGTTCCAGATTGGAAGAGAATCTGCATTTACTGGAGTGTCTATACTTTTGGATGGTACACATGGATACGATATAGGAGGATGTATGATTACAAGAGAATATGTGTCTAAGTTAAATGAGGGGCCAGAAAAGGATTATGCGAGATATGTACTAAAAGGATATATGGACAATGATAAATGGGCTACTAAAGCATTGAAAAATGTAGGAGTGCTTTTGACTAGTCATCCAAGTAACAGACCATTTTTAAAGGCTTCTGTAGAGACTCATAAAAAATTGGGATTCTGGTTAACGGTAGTCTATGATAACTACTGGAATCCAGAACATAAAGATATCACTTACGATAAGTACATGCCAAGAAGAGAAGTATTCGATGAAATTGATACCTTTCTAATTTCTCACCATCAAACTTGGGGAGGAGTTTTATATCCCTATTTCTGGTGTCTGTCATTGGGTCTACAAACAATGGGAGGATTTGAGTATGTCTTTTGCTCTAACGGAGATTGTATCTTGGAGAAGCCAGAGGGATTTCCTAAGATCATGGAAATGCTAGGAGATGCTGATATCATGGGGTGTGGATGGGAGAACAATAACGGAAGAGAACTTTTCAATACTACTTCATGGATTGCAAAGACTAAAGCCGCTCAAGCAATGATGAAGCATTTTCAAGATCATTTAATTCCTATAGACAATTATGAAAAATACGGAGAACGATTTGGGAATACTGAATCAAGATTTGCTATAGCAATTAAAGAGTTGGGATTGAAAGTAGTAAAAGTTCCTAAAAATCCTCCAAGTACTCAGGTGCATAAGCCTGGGGGTACGTGGAATGAGATCTTAGGATTCAGGCATATACACGGTGAATGGAACTATGCTCATCGGTATAAAGACATTCCTCCTCCAGCAAAATACATAGATCCTACTTACTGGAAGAAGAAAAGAGAACTTGTAGAAAACTACTATAAGACTAAAGATAAGAAATTTTTGAATCAATGGTATAAAACTAGATAAAATATTATAAATATAAAAGAATAGGAATACTTATATAAAGGAGGGGAGAAGATGACAGGCATAGAAGTTACTTATGTAAATGCTACTACATTTACTATAGATGGAAACTTAACAGATATCTTTGTCGCTGGCAAAAATATAAAGGCAGATTGCGGAGCAGATGGATTTAAATTCGGCAAGGTTGCATCCAGTTCATGGGCTAGTAATACTACTACTGTAATTCTAACTACGGAATCAGATGATTTGACTAGTAATTTAGACCAAGTATGGTATGAAGCTGAACCACATATGGATGATGGTAGACCTATAGTTAGAGCGGATACACGTCCTATAGATACCGAGACATATTTCACTATGGCTGGTGATGGTGTTGGAATCGGTGACGGAAAACATCTTGAATGGGATTTCACAAATGACGATGACTTATATGATGGGCCAGAAGTTCCTAGTGGAATGAAATGCAAAAAAATAGAACTTACCTTTCATTGTCCAGTATATTTGAAAGATGGTACGATTTACTTCTTCAATGCTCTATTTGGGTCTTATATTGATATGGATGTAGTGGTTCCATCTGGAGCTTACTACCCAAATCCTGCTGGCTCCATTCCAGCGGCTAATTTGGGTCTATCGGGAAACAAGATGTATGCTCAAGCAAACGGAGATGTAGTATATCAAAGATACGTAAACAAACATCATATGAAAGAAGATTGTCCAATGGGAGATGAGCTAAATGCAGAAGGAGCGGCAATTAGTCCAATCCCTCCAGGGTGGAAAATAAGAGGACTTATTATTGTTCCAGAAGATGACACTTCAAGCAAAGGATATGGATCTCTTGAAATGTATAGATGTCACACGGTTTTACTACCTGGAGAGACTCTAGAAACTATTCATTAAGAGGTAACACACAATGACTTGGAAAGGATACGAACAAGACAAATGGAGTGGTAAGACATCAGATAAAAAATGGTTTCCTCATACAGTTGATAGAAACGATATACAAAAAATAGAAGACACTCTTAACAATGAGAGTACTCTTGTGTACTTTGAATTCAATGATATCAACGGTAAAATAAACAGGATTAGGAATTTAGGAAAAGCAACAAAAAAATATATAACAGTAAAAATAAGACACGAACAATCACTAGCTCCTAATTGGGTAAGAGTATATTACATTACTCCAGACAAAGATGGTGTTGACAAGTCTACAATAGATTTCTTTGTAAATGTTAAAGATTTCTATCTAGTAAAAGATAAAGGAAAATGGATATTGGATAGTAGAACTTCTATTAATATTACAGAAGATACCATTGAATAAAAAATGGCTATAAGTATATTAAATCAAACAGTTATCACTAGAAGCGCACCTCTAAGTACTACTGAGACATATTCACATACTGTTAGTGCAGGAAGTGACACTTTACTTCTTGTTCAAATAACAGGGCAACCAGAAGAAACTGGTGTTACTTTTAGTTTAGTATGGGATGCCGCAGGAGCAAATGAAGCTCTTACGGAAATAGGTTCTGGTTTCCAAGATGAAAATGATGCTTTAGCTCATTCCTTTTATCTAGTTAATCCAACCCCAGGTAATTCGTTAATTACCGTAACCATGAATACCACATGGAGTACTCCTGCTACTATAAGCGTAATTGCTTATACGTTAGAGGGTGTGGATCAGTCAAGTCCAATAAGAGATTCTGATGGAGATGCAGGAGATGACGATACCTTTTCTGGTACGGTAACTACCGTTTCTGGTGACTTTCTTGCTGTTGCCACTATTCAAGAAAACACAGCTACTACTTTTACTTTAGATGACTCTACATTTACAGTTACCTATCTTCAAGATCAAGTTGAAATTGGGATAGATGCTACATATTCTTCTGGTTATGGTACGGCAGATACCACTAGTGAAACAGGTACAGTTACTTCATCTGATACAGATCATACAGCTATATTTGTAGTTGCAGTTGCTCCTGCCGCTTCTAGTAGTTCATCCTCAAGCTCAAGCTCCGTAAGCTCTTCGTCAAGTTCAAGCTCAAGCTCCAGTTCTCTAAGCTCCAGTTCTCTAAGCTCTTCGTCAAGCTCCGCAACTCCAGCAACTAAAGTATGGGGTCAACAAACAGGAACAGAAGAAGATCATCAAAATACGTTTACAGGAAATTGGACTACTAGCGGAGGATGGTTTCCTTCTGGAAGCGGAGATACAGAGACTTTACAAACTTCGGCAGGATGCCTACAAGTCTCCATTTGCCAAGATTGGTACTTAGGAGCATTTGAAGCAATAATTTTTGTAGACAAATATCGTACAGGTAGCGGCCCTGCTCCGATAATTTACTATAAGACAGCCGCTCAAAGAACAGGTTTATCATCTGCAACATGGACTCTTTATAACGGAGTAAGTTTTACTAGTTTGGGATGGGTAAGATTAAAAATCATACATGCATAAGGAATAAGTAATGCCAGTTTCACAAGCTACAGCTACAGCAAGTACTACTACAACATCTGCAACATATGGATTGTTGTCTGGTATGACTCTGACTCCAGGTGCAGGAAACTACATCCTTTCATTTGATGCATCTGCTCAATGTAGTGATGAATCCAGAGTATTCTTTCAAGTATTTGTTAATGGTGTGGCTGTAGGACATACCCAAAGAGTCTTCTTTATGGAAGGTTCTATTGTCAATAGACAAACTAGTGTAAAGATTTATGCTTACCTTCCAAATGTTGGTGCTGGACAAGCAGTAGAAATTAGATGGTATAGGGATACCGCTGGAACGGCTACTTGTTATGATAGAACATTAGTTTTACAAAAAGTTAATGCATCTGATATCAGTCAAGCAACCGCAACCGCTCTGACAAATACTACCAGCACTACAAACGTACAGATGAACAGCATGACTCTGACTCCAGGGGTTGCTGGTAATTACATAATTTACTTCTCCTCATCCATATACGGAACATCGGAAGCAGATAATTATCTTTCTGTTTATATCAACGGAGTACAGGTTACTCATAGTATAAGAAGAAATTTTCAAGATGCTTCTACTCCTAATACTGAATATATTTTCGGTCTTGTCATTGGTGCATCCGTTGGGGCTAGTGATACAATAGAAATCCGCTGGAGAACTTCTTCTGGTGACACGGCATATGCACGTAGCAGAACTTTAATAGCTCAAAGAATAACTAGTTATAATCAAGTAACTGGCACATCCACGCTTCAAACTACTTCTGCTACCTATGGCTTAATGGGGTCAATGGCAATCACTCCTGCCGCTGGAAGCTACATTGCGTTCTTTACTACAAGTGTATATCTAAGTACATCAACCAATTCAGAGATACGGTATACCTTATATAGTGCAGGAGCGCAAATTGCTCATACGGCACGTATATCTGAATATGATTCTTCATATGACCAGATAACTCCTCTTCCAGCCGCTACTCATGCGTATATAACAGGTCTTACTGGATCACAGCAAGTTGATGTTAGATGGAATAGGGAAACTGGTACTGCAAATGTGATTAACCGTACATTTGTTCTTGTTCCAGCGGAAGTAAGCTCTTCTTCAAGTTCTACTTCTTCGTCAAGTTCAAGCTTTAGTGGTTCAAGCTCATCTTCGTCAAGCTCCAGTTCTCTAAGCTCTTCGTCAAGTAGCTCATCTTCATCGTCCAGTTCGTCAAGCAGTTCCTCTTCGTCATCGTCAAGTTCCTCTTCGTCATCGTCAAGTTCCTCATCCTCAAGCTCTTCGTCAAGCTCTACAAGCTCTTCTTCAACTTCTTCTTCTTCTGCTTCAAAGGCTACGGTAACATGGGGTCACGATACAGGAGTAGAGGAAGATGTTGCCAGAGATTTTTCTGGAAACTGGGAACTATCTAACGTCACAGTAAGCGGTTCGGGTGATTCTGAAACATTAACCTTCTGGTGTCCTACAGCTACAGCTATTTCAGAGGAATGGCTTTTAGGAGCAATGTCTTCTGCTCAAATCGTTTTAGACAAATATGATGCCTTGGCAGAGGGGCCAGCAATCGGAGTAGAATATAAAACTTCTACAACAAAAATAGGATTAGGTAGTATAGGGTGGACTCCGTATAACGGAAATGAGTTTACTAGTTTAGGATGGGTGCAGATAAGAATTTTCAAAGGTCTTGACGTACATGCGGAAGCAGGAATACTGGGAAGTACTGCTACTGACTCTGTATCCGCTTCCATTTCAATACCTCCATCTGGTTACTATGCTGAACCTTGTGGATGTCCTTTAAATAGAGTAGTTGTGGCTGGTGTGTCATGGGAAGATGCATCCACAGGAAGTTATGTTGCTTCGTGTCAATTTAACGGCATAGACATGACTTTAATATCTGGTGCGGAAGCAGTAGCTCCTAATAGCAGAATAAGCAATATTCAGCTTTATGCAATTTATGAAAACCAGTTACCATCTGTAGGTGGAGAGTATACTATAACCGCTCAGATTTCTGGAGCTAATGAACCAGATGTTCAACCATACTTAACTGCCGTAGTTCTACAGGATATTAAACAAAGAATACCAGAAGTAAGTAAAACGATAGAAATACAAAGAGCGGCTGGTTTACAAACATTTTCTCATTCTGTACCAGTAAGTGCTGGTGACTCATTTAGTCATATAATTCTACATCATTTGATCAATAGTGAAGGAATTGGAGATTCCCCACCTAGTGGTGGTGTGTATTTATCTCATAGTAATAGTCAAATTGAAGTATTTAATGAAGCTAATGATAACAGTACAGTAGGATTAACTTATAAAACAGTTCCATCTGGTGGTGGCACATATACATGGAGTCATACTTTAAGTAGTGGTGTAATAATTCAAAGACATATGATTTTCGCAAGTCTATGGGATAGGGAACCATGCTTAAATCCCACTACTATAGATGACGTTACTCTGACAAGCTCATCTTCGTCAAGCTCAAGTGAATCATCTTCGTCAAGTTCTTCGTCAAGCTCCAGTTCTCTAAGCTCTTCAAGCTCTTCTCTTTCATCTTCATGTCCTCCTACTATTATAGAAGATATAGGTCTGCAATCCTCATCCTCAAGCTCCAGTTCATCTAGTCAATCGTCTTCGTCAAGTTCGTCTTCGTCATCTAGTAGTTCGTCAAGTTCAAGCAGTTCGTCTTCGTCCAGTTCGTCCTCTTCAAGCTCAAGCTCCAGTTCCAGCGAATCTTCGTCCAGTTCGTCCTCAAGTTCTTCTTCTTCGTCCAGTTCCAGTTCGTCCAGTTCGTCCTCAAGTTCTTCTTCTTCGTCCAGTTCCAGTTCGTCCAGTTCGTCAAGTTCATCCTCATCGTCAAGCAGTTCAAGCTATAGCTCATCCTCATCGTCAAGTTCTTCTTCGTCCAGTTCCAGTTCGTCCAGTTCGTCCTCATCGTCAAGTAGCTCTTCTTCGTCATCTAGTAGTTCGTCTTCGTCTTCGTCAAGTTCAAGCGAGTCATCTTCAAGTGCTGTTCCGTTTGGTTGTCCTGTAGATGTTACAATGAACACATGTACAATAAGCGGAGGAGATCACATTTCTCTATGCAATTGTTTTGATGACGATGTGTTATGTATTAATGAATGTACTGGTGCTCCAGGTTTTGATGCTGATTTTACTTTTGAAGGATTGAATCCTTCTTTTCAATATACAGTTACTATAAGATTTAGATATAATCCTGCCAATCCTGCTCATATTATAAAATTAAGAATATATAACTACAATACTCTTTCTTATGATAACGTAACGGCAGATTCTACAGATTTCCCACAAAATGCTAACTACCAGACTAAGGTATTTAACTTACCTAGTACAATGACTAATTACGTTAGTGGTGGTGTGGCTGTACTTAAAACCATACATACGTCACCTGGAAATACACTTCACAAATTTTGTATAGACTGTATGAATTTAGCTGTAGGGTCATCTTCGTCAAGTTCATCCTCATCGTCACTTAGCTCTTCGTCAAGTTCCAGTAGCTCTTCATCCTCAAGTAGTTCGTCCTCAAGCTCTAGCAGTTCGTCAAGTAGCTCAAGCAGTTCGTCCTCAAGTTCTAGTAGTTCGTCCTCATCGTCAAGTAGCTCCAGTAGCTCATCTTCATTTTCTAGTAGCTCATCCTCAAGTTCAAGTAGTTCGTCTTCGTCATCCTCAAGTTCAAGTAGCTCCAGTAGCTCATCCTCAAGTTCAAGTAGCTCCAGTAGCTCATCCTCATTTTCTAGTAGTTCGTCTTCGTCTTCATCGTCAAGTAGCTCATCCTCAAGTTCAAGTAGCTCATCCTCATCCTCAAGTTCTTCTTCATTTTCTAGCAGTTCGTCCAGTTCGTCAAGTAGCTCATCGTCAAGTTCAAGTAGCTCATCGTCAAGTTCAAGTAGCTCATCGTCAAGTTCTAGTAGTTCATCCTCAAGCTCAAGCTCATCCAGTTCCAGCGAATCTTCGTCAAGTAGCTCAAGTAGCTCATCGTCAAGTTCTAGTAGTTCGTCAAGCTCAAGCTCCAGCGAATCTTCATCCAGTTCCAGCGAATCATCGTCAAGTAGCTCAAGTAGCTCATCGTCAAGTTCTAGTAGTTCGTCAAGTTCAAGCTCCAGCGAATCTTCGTCAAGTAGCTCAAGTAGCTCATCGTCAAGTTCAAGTAGTTCGTCAAGTTCAAGCTCCAGCGAATCTTCGTCAAGTAGCTCTTCATCGTCAAGTAGCTCATCGTCAAGTTCCAGTAGCTCATCGTCAAGTTCCAGTAGTTCGTCTTCGTCATCGGAAAGTTCAAGTAGCTCTTCATCGTCAAGTAGCTCTTCCTCAAGTTCTAGTAGTTCGTCCTCAAGTTCAAGTAGCTCATCGTCAAGTTCCAGTAGTTCGTCTTCGTCATCGTCAAGTTCCAGTAGTTCGTCTTCGTCATCGGAAAGTTCAAGTAGCTCTTCATCGTCAAGCAGTTCGTCCTCAAGTTCTAGTAGTTCGTCTTCGTCAAGCTCCAGCTTTAGTAGTTCGTCAAGTTCAAGTAGCTCATCTGAAAGTTCAAGTAGCTCAAGTAGTTCGTCTTCGTCATCCTCAAGCTCAAGTAGTTCGTCTTCATCGTCAAGCAGTTCAAGTAGCTCATCGTCAAGTTCAAGTAGCTCAAGCAGTTCAAGTTCTTCCTCTGAAAGTTCAAGTAGTTCGTCTTCGTCATCGTCAAGTTCCAGTAGTTCGTCTTCGTCATCGTCAAGTTCAAGTAGCTCATCGTCAAGCTCTAGTAGTTCATCTTCGTCAAGCTCCAGCTTTAGTAGTTCGTCAAGCTCTTCATCAGAATCATCTTCCTCAAGTAGCTCCAGCGAATCAAGTAGCTCATCCTCAAGTTCAAGCAGTTCGTCCTCAAGTTCTAGCAGTTCGTCTTCGTCAAGCTCCAGTAAATCAAGTTCAAGTAGCTCAAGTAGCTCATCTGAAAGTTCATCTTCGTCAAGCAGTTCGTTCTCTTCGTCAAGTAGCTCAAGTAGCTCATCCAGTTCGTCAAGCAGTTCGTCCTCAAGCTCCAGCGAATCAAGTAGTTCAAGCAGTTCGTCCTCAAGTTCTAGTAGTTCCTCCTCATCTTCTTTTAGCTCATCCTCATCCAGTTCATCAAGCAGTTCGTCCTCAAGTTCTAGTAGTTCGTCAAGCTCAAGCTCCAGTAAATCAAGTTCAAGTAGCTCCAGTAGCTCATCTGAAAGTTCATCTTCGTCAAGTAGCTCATCCAGTTCGTCAAGCAGTTCGTCCTCAAGTTCTAGTAGTTCGTCTTCGTCAAGCTCTTCAAGTAGCTCATCCTCAAGTTCAAGTAGCTCATCCTCAAGTTCAAGTAGTTCGTCTTCGTCAAGCTCCAGTTCTCTAAGCTCTTCAAGCTCTAGTAGTTCATCCAGCGAATCATCTTCGTCAAGCAGTTCGTCCTCAAGTTCTAGTAGTTCGTCTTCGTCAAGCAGTTCATCCTCATCCAGTTCTTCCTCATCTGAATCATCTTCAAGCTCAAGCGAATCAAGCTCAAGCTCCAGTATTAGTTCATCTTCAATTTCTTCTTCCTCATCATCAGTTAGCTCATCGTCAGTTAGCTCATCGTCATCTAGTAAATCTTCGTCAAGTGAATCTTCGTCAAGTTCGTCAAGTTCGTCTAGCGAATCAAGTTCTAGCAGTTCCAGTTCTGTTAGCTCAAGCAGTTCGTCACGGTCATCTTCGTCAAGCTCAAGTTCGTCAAGCTTTAGCAGTTCGTCAAGCTCAAGTTCGTCAAGCGTAAGCAGTTCTTCTTCTTCGTCCAGCGAATCAAGTTCAAGCAGTTCAAGTTCTTCCTCTGAAAGTTCATCCTCTTCATCAAGCTCCAGTTCGTCAAGCAGTTCTGAATCATCCTCTTCAAGCTCAAGTTCGTCAAGCAGTTCGTCCTCATCCAGTTCTTCCTCAAGTTCGTCAAGCAGTTCCAGCGTGAGCAGTTCCAGTAGTTCTGTATCTTCGTCAAGTTCCAGCGTGAGTTCTTCTTCAAGTAGTTCCTCATCTGTGAGTTCTTCTTCGTCAAGTGAAAGTTCATCTTCGTCTTCGTCCAGTTCGTCTTCGTCTTCGTCAAGCTCCAGTTCCGTAAGTTCCTCATCCAGTTCATCTTCGTCAAGTAGCTCATCGTCCTCAAGCTCAAGTTCTTCAAGTTCAAGTTCCTCAAGTAGTTCGGTTAGCTCATCTTCAAGCTCTGTATCATCTTCTTCTTCGTCATTTAGTTCATCCTCATTTAGCTTTAGTTCTTCAAGCTCCAGCTTGTCTTCAAGCTCTTCGTCTAAGTCATCGTCTTCCTCATCATTTAGAGAAGAAGGAGGAGGAGGATATCCTGTATATCCTGTAGCACCAAGAAGACCAGAATTTATTTGGTTCGATATTTCTTCCTCTTCGTCAAGTAGCTCTTCGTCAATATCCAGTAGCTATAGCAGTAGTTCATGGTCATCAACCTCAAGCTCTTCAAGTGTGAGCAGTTCTTCAAGCTCAAGTGCTATCAAAGTTACTGTACAGATACCAAAGAAATTTAATAAACAAATGATAATAAAGGTAACGGAGCCTAAGAGGAAGAAACCAAAGAAAGAAATTAGAATCAATGTTACCTTGAAAGAAGAAGTAAAAGAAGATTTGATTAAAGCCATACCAGCAAAGGAGAAAACAAAACAAGCGATTGGAATAGATATAAAAACGATCAAATCTAGTTAAAATTTTATAAATATTAATGAAAGCTTATACATTTTAGGAGAAGTAATTATGAATATCAAAATAAATGAACCTAAAACATTAGAATTTAACGTAGATACAAAAGGATGTAAAGAAGAGGATCTTAAAGGATATTTAAGATTTGTCTTTGAAGATGTAGAGTATGGATTTCCTGCTACTTTTAAATCTGGCACTATTAGAGTAAAAGTTCCAGCTTTCCAAACTCTTTTAAGTAATCGTCTTACAGAATCTATTTCTAATCACAAAGAAGTTACTGTAAATGCTCGACTAGACATTGTGGCTAACAATGAAGCTTTCGTGACTCCTTGGGAAAATGAAATAGACATTGAGGTTCCTGTAGACATTCAAGTTAAAGAAGAGAAGAAGTCTGTTATCACAGAGAAGAAAAAAATGAATGTCAACGATCCTAAGTTATTTGAAGCATTTGACGATGCCGTTAAAACCAGCAAGTTTAAAGATGCATTGGAAAAGGACATCAAACCAGAAGTGAAAGTGGATGAACCTAAAGAAGAAGACGTAGATGAGATGTGTGGAGCGGATCATAAGAAGAAGAAAAAGAAAGTTAAAGAAGATCCAGATCCAGTTCCAGTCAAATCTAGGTTAGCTCAATCACTAGCTGAAATTTACGTTAAGGAGAAATAATTATGCCAGTCAAACCAGAGAAAGGACAAAAGAGATGGCAGTATATGGATAAGTGTATGCATGAGATCACTCATAAATCAAAAAAAGAAAGATCACATGAACAAAGACTAGCCATTTGTTTAGGACAATGGGCTGAATTCTCTAACGAAGATGCCATATTGAATAAATTTGATTTACTTCTAATTGGAGAAGAGATGAAATGTCCAGAAGGACAAAAATACTGACCAGTTAAAGGTGAATGTGTACCAGTTGGTACAGGAAGAAAAATCAGACAAAGACAAAGACAAGGCAATGGAAAGGGAATGGGAGAATGACTCTAATTGATAAAATAGACAGATTACTAGTAGAACGCTATAGTGGGCCTACCGTTACTGTTACATGGGAGTTATGTGATCCTAAAGACTGGGATGGAGACACATGTACAGAAGTAGACATTAATCTTGGATTCTATCACACACCAGAAGAAAAAGAAATGGGATATATAAGAGTTCCAGAAACCTTTGAATTAGAAACAGTAGAGTTCGCTGAAAATATTACATACATGGGAAAGAAATATCGCTATGGACAAGCATTTCCAAAGCAATTAAGAAAACATGTCATGCAGTTTAGAGATCCTGTAGGACGTGCTGGATTCAAAAAAGGAAACTGGGAGTCATTTGTTAATAGGCAATTGTATGAAAAACTTGGTGTAGAACATAGATACATAGCGTAAATAGTTTGTTTACATTTACTTCCGAGTGGGGTATAATATGGACATCATTAATAAAATAGATAAACTACTAGGAGATCAAACTTCTGGAGCCACCACTACAGGTAACGTAGCAACTAACCTAGCTAAAGGACATGTAGATGTTATAGGTGGTGTACGTAGAGGAGTGAGTAGTATAGGTTATCAATGTCCGAAAGGTCAAGTATGGGATAAGACTACAAGGAAATGTGTTCCTTCAAAGAATGAGTCAAGTGTTGTGGGAGGATCATATATAGCTGGAAGTACAGTTAACATTGTGGGATCTGGACAAACCAGAGTTTGGGGAGACAGGCTCAGATGGATGATTGACCTTGATAGGAAAGAACCAGTAGAAGAAGAAATACCAGATAAAGCAGAACAAAATATTGAGATGAGGAAAGGATTAAAGTTTAACAACATATTAGGAGCCTACGTTCCGCAAGGAGATACGGAGATTGAGCCAAGATATGTTGAAGGAGAAGTATGATGAACTTAGTAGACAAATATTTGAAAGAAGACATGATTATTGAAGCTAGTAAAATGTATAAAAGCTTTGCTGATAGAATAAAAAGAGCCAAATCTGCTAAAGACATAACTAAGGTTTTAGGAGATATCAAAAAAGCCGTTAATACTAAAGATATAGACCAGAAAGAAGCTATAAAATTAGCTGATATGGCAGATGATAGATTGGAGGAAGTATAAATGTCTGATATAGATATTCTAGACAAAATTGAAGTAGAACAGTTAATCCAAGACACAAAAGAATTCATGGAAGATCCAGAGCTTGCAGAAGCCGCTGTTAAAACCGCTGGCTGGACAAAATCTTCTGTAGAAAAATTTGGGAAGACAATCGGAAAAGAACCTGGGAAAAAAGGATTCTTTGATGCATGTGTTATGAAGATGAAGGGAAGGGTAAACGATCCAGAAGGATTTTGTGCAAGTCTTAAAGACAAATACTACGGAAATACGGACTGGAGAGGAAAAGACAAAGAGAAGTGAAGCTAAAGCAATTTCTTAAAGAAGGTCAATGACCGCTTCAAACCATGTACGGTGAAATGCCTACAGGTGGTAGGTTTGGCCCTTATACAGAATATGAATTAGCCGCTCAAAACATGGCAGAAGCGGCACATTGCATACTTGGATCATTGGCTAAGTTAAATAGTAATACTCCTTTTTGGATGGAGAAAGGACACATTAAAGAAGAAATGGGTATTATAGAAAGAGCCATGAAAGAGTATACTAGAGATGTTTATCTTGGACGTGTCTTTAGACCTGAAAATGCTAAGAAAACAATAGAGTCTGTTAAGAAAGCCGCTCCTAGATTAGAAAAAGATGCAATGAGCGCAAGACGTAGAGTAAGTAAAAATCTACCAAAGGAAATACAGGATCTAGCAAAATATGCATATGATTTTTTAGTTCTTTTAGCAAGAAAGCTTTTAGATAGTGTAGAGCAAATAGAAAAAGGAAATATGGTAAACGCTTATAGAAATACTATACTACAAGCTTCTGTTAAAAATCTAAGAAAAATGGTAGATAGGTTTTTGAAGTTATCAGATGAAGGAACAATAGAAGATCCATATGTAAAACCACAACCCAAGCTAAAAGTTAAACGTGTTCCTAAAGGAACCATAGCAAAGATGACAAAGAAACAAAAAGAAGAGCAAAAGAACAGAAGAAAAGAATTAGAAAAAATGGACATAATGGATCTGCTATTCAAAAAGGATATATGAAGAAGAAGTTAAAAATAGACGAAACAATTTGGTCTGCTTATAACTATCCAGATGACGGAAGAGGAATATCAACTGATGACGATAGACCACCAGGGAATATCCTCATAGGCACTAAGTTTAAGCCTACCGACTACTTCAACAAATTGACTACATTTGCTAGAAACTGGGATTACGATGATGGTGAATGGACATGGGATCATTTTGAAATGGCTGGAGGAATGGAGGATTACGATAACTATTCTCAAACACTCCAAGCTATGAAATCATTGTTTCCAGAAGAAACATGGAAAAACATTTGGAAGCGAATGACTCAAGTAGGTGATAAAGAAACCACTAGAGATTTTGCGAAAGCTGGACAACCCCACAGAGATGCGAGTACTCAGTTAGGAAAAGACAAGGAGGATGTAGCTTTACCTCCAAAGGAGATTCAAGCAGAGGACTTGGTAAAGAGAATTGATAAACTCACCTTGTAATAGATGCAAGATGTATTGGGAAGATGTGAAATATTGCCCACATAAAAAAATATTTCTACCCAAAGAAAAATGTAAGGATTTTGAAGTGAAAGAAGAAGATCCAAATAAACATGTTATTAGGAGGTCACTATATGAATAAAAAACAAAGAATAGAAGAGGAATATTACAAAGATCCAGATTTTAATAGAAGAAATTTAGCCAAAGAACTAGATGTAGACGAAGCATATATAAGAAGCATAATTAGACCATTAAAGAAAAACACAATTAGACAAGGACATAAACCTCCAGAGGAATTTAGGGAGTTCAATAGAACATCAGAAAACAGAGCAAAACTTGACCTTCAATCAATTACAATTACTACTTTAGAACAAGCCTTGGAAGTAGCAGAAGTAGATTTGACTCAATGGAAAGTAGACAGGTATCATATTGGTAGCTGGCAAGTAACTATGAAACTCCGTAAAGAGACTGGGGAATATGATAAACAAGGAAGACCGATTTATGTAGATGAGCCTAAAACAGTAACCATGTATAAGATTCAAGTATGGCTAGTCAAACTCCATAACATGGAATGGGTAGAAGCCATTAGAAATCTTATTAAAGAAGTACCAAAGATGAGGACTCCGAAAGTAACACGTCCAGAAATTGAAGATCTTGGAAGATACCTTTTGGAAGTAGCTTTGATGGATGTTCATTTTGGTATGCTGGCATGGGGAAAAGAAACAATGCATGATTACGATATAGACATTGCTGAAAATCTTTTTCTATATGCAGTTGAGGACTTACTAAATAAATCGGCTGGATACAATCCGTCAAGAATTCTATTTCCATTTGGGAATGACTTCTTGCATATTGATGATCCAACAAACTTAACTCCACAAAACCGCAATCCACTTGATACAGATTCACGTCTAATCAAAATCTACACCAGAGCCAAGAAAGCAGTAATTAAAGCTATTGACTACTGTAGACAAGTAGCACCTGTAGATATTGTATGGATTCCAGGCAACCATGATCCGAATGTCTCATATTATCTATGTGACGTTATCTCTGAAATTTTTGCACATGATGAGTACGTAAACGTGGATGTCGGGCCTAAGTGGAGAAAGTTCTATCCTTGGGGAGAATCTTTAATTTGTTTTACTCATGGAGTAGAAGAACCTATCAGAGATCTTCCAAGTATTATAGCTACAGAGCAACCTAAACTTTGGGGAGATTCTAAATACAGAGAAATCCATATTGGACACAAGCATAAGAAACAAGAAATCAGATGGGTCAATGTGGACACTCATGCTGGAACAGTCGTTAGAATGATTCCCAGTATTGCTACAGAGGATTCATGGCACTATAGAAAGGGATACATCAAAGGATATCATGCCGCTGAATCTTACATTTGGGATATGAGCTTTGGAATGATAGGTCAGTTCACTAGTTATATTGATTATGAGGAGATGGTGGATGATTAAAGAGGTAACATTTTTTCTAAATCATAATTTTGCTCCATAGTGTTAAACGTAATTTGCTCAACATCGAAGCCTTCGTTTTCATAGAAGTACTCACGTTCTCTGGCATGTTTTGCTAGATATTTAACGTCATCTACTATATCGAAAACGAAGGCTCCTTTTTCTTTACTCTCATGTTGTCTCAAAGCACGTCCTATGCTCTGGATAACTCTTATCTTTGATTTAAACGGAGCAGTTAATACCAAGTATTTAAGATTGGGTATATTAATTCCTTGCTGGAAAATTCCATATGTAGCAATTAGAGCAATGTTCTTTTCGTGGATCATCTTCTGTCTCCAATCCTCTCTTAGATCAACGTCATCTTTACCAGATAAAAACACAACACTTCTTTTTGTGTAGTTCTCAAGATGGTATCTTAATAAATTTCCTTCCCTATGAAATCCAACTAGAAGTAAAACATTATCGTCTAAGTAATTCACAAGATCCTTTATTAATCCCAGTCTGAATCTATGCTCAAATGTTTCTCTTTTAACGTCATCGTAATACTCTGCTTCCAGTCCTAAGTGATATTCAACATTTAACATTTTCACATTACACTTTGCTATATATCCTTGTTCTCCTAAGAGTCCAGATGGATATTCTCTTAAAACTGGGCCAAGGAAAGCCTTTGTATTAAGCGTTTCCAGTTCATCGAAAGGCATTGTACCAGTAAATCCAAGTCTGTACCTTGCTTTGGATTTTGAGAATATCTTCTTTAGTTCATGGGCTTTTACTTGGTGACACTCATCTCCAATTATAGCGTCATAGTCATCCAGTTTTTTCATATTGTTTTTCAAGGATTGCCATGTAGTAATTACAATTGTTTTAGCCCATTGAACAGGTTTGTTTTTTATCTTGTCATATATCCTGCCGATATACTTCTCCTTGATTCCATATTCCTGCATGTCTGTATAGAACTGCTCAACTAACTGCTTTGAGGGAACTATAATCAAGGCTCTTCTAACTCTTGTGATTGGTCTATTATCAAGTAGTGTCTTTATTATATAGGAGATGACAAGTGATTTTCCAGAAGCGGTAGCACTCCTGATAATTCCTTTGGTGTATCTTAAACAATATTCAATTGCTTCCTTCTGGTAGGGATGTGGGAATAGAGACAGATCATAGTTAATCTCTAACTCTTCTCCCTTGAATAAATTTTTTACTTCGTCATCTACTTCTAGCTGTACGTCTTTGTGTTTCTTGTGCTCTCTCAAATAGTCCAATAGCAGACCATATGGAAATGTACCAGCTTTAGTGATCAGGGATGTTTCACCATTCCAAACTCCAGCTTGATATGTCGGCATCCAATAGTAATCCTTTACCTTATGAGTAAAGGCTTTCTTCATTGCTTTCATATACTCTGGTGAATTGGTATGAATTTTTATTCGTATGTCTTTATATAATTCCAGTCTCGCTTTAGATGCCATGTCTTTCTCTATCCGTATATGTCTTCATTCTCCAGCCTTGCTGTTCAAAGGCTTTGTAGCACATTTCAAAAAATCTAACTCTTATTTTTTGTTTCTTCAATATCTTCTTCATTTGGATTATTTTCTTATCGGCTGGTAGACAGTATTTCTCAATTTCTGGTTTGCTCCATTCTTCATCTTGGTTGAACCTGTAATGTTTATACTGATTCCCTGTTAAAGCTTCCATTTTTCTTTCAAGCTCCTCATATATGTCAAGCTCTTTGTAGTAAAGCTCTTTATATTTTATGACTTGAAAAGTATTATCCTGTAGCTTCTCTTGGATATTAGTCTCATCGAACTTTACCATTTCTTCAATGGGATGTTCTTCTATCAGTCTTTCAAATATTTCTTTTTCACTAGGCATAGACACCACTCCTATTATAAATATTTACATTATCAACATACTAACATAAGTAAAATAAAAAGTAAACTCACAAAATTTAATATGTTTACAATTGAGCCAATTCTGGTATAATACCCACATGGAACGTGTAAATTCTGATTATCTAGAAAAAATTATTGTCAAAGGTATGACAAGTAATAAGGACTTCTTAGTTCTTGTGTCTTCTGTATTTGAAGCCAAGTATTTTGATGATCCTCACATTAGACATACCTTTGATTTCTGTAAGAACTATTTTGGTGAATACAATGAACTTCCCTCTAGAGACTCTATAATAAACTCTTCTGAGGAGGAAGTAGAAGGACTCAGAAACTTAATAGAAGAAGTAGAAACTTTGGAGTTTGATGTAGCGGAGGGATATCAGTTCTTATTGGAACAATCGAATGACTATTTAAAAGAGAAAGCCCTTAAAAGTGCAATCCTTGAATCTGTAGATGAAGTAGAAGATCCAGAAAGACGTAATAGAATACGTGACAGGATAGAAGATGCACTAGTCAAAGATCTAAAAATAAATTTGGGATTACATTATTTTAGACATCTACAAGACAGATTAAGAAGGATCTTTACTGCAAGCGAAAACAGAGTTCCCACCTTTTTCCCAATATTTGATGAGTTCATTAATAACGGCTTTCCTCCTTTTACTCTAAGTATTTTAACTGCAAAAATTCATGGTGGTAAGAGTAACACAATGGCTAATTTTGCCGCAAGACAAGCCATTAACGGCTTAAATCCAGTAGTAATTTCTCTGGAAATGGGTGAGGATGCTTTTGCTCAAAGGTTCGATGGTATCTATTCTTTGATGGATATAAACAGGATGTACCTTTCACGTCCTAACAAACAAAGATTGATAAGCAGACTAAATGAAATTGGAAGAAGAGAAGGAAGAGGAGAAGTATTCATCAAACAGTTTCCTACTGGAGAAGCTTCTGTAATAGATTTCAAGGTATTTTTGCGTGAATTGATAATGAGAGATATTACTCCGCATATACTTTATGTTGACTACATTAACTTAATGAAAACAGCTTACAAGGTTGAGAATAACATGTATTCAGTAGTCAAGAGAATAGCGGAAGAGCTTAGAGCATTGTCATTTGAATTTGAGATCCCTGTAGTATCTGTATCACAGCTAAATAGACAAGGAACATTTGTTAATTTTGAAGCCCTTGACTTTAACTACGTAGCAGAATCTCTAGGTGTTCCTGCTACCGCTGATTTCATGGCTATACTGGGAACAGACGAAGACCAGATGATTTATGAAAATGAAATTCTTTACAAGATAACTAAAAATAGACTTGGAGGAAGAGTGGGGCAATTCGATAAATTTTATCTGGATGCTAAGAGTTTAAAAATGTATGATCGTAGTGAAATGGATGAATGGATTCAGGATGCTGAAATTTCAGGAGATGAAAGAAGATCAGTAGACCACGATAGTAGAGAAGGAAATGATTAATCAATTATTAGGGCTTTCTTTAGGAGCAATAACTGGAGTTATTGGTAAATTTGTGGGAAATTTATCTGGAGAACATCAATTATATTCAGACTACCAAAGAAGAATATTGGATGAAATGGAGGACTATGAACATTCTTCTTCTATGTCTTGGTTTTCGTCTTCTGCTTCTTCAACTACTGATGACATGGAAAGTGAAGCTTTAGGAACTCCTTATTTTGCAAGTATTAAAAAGAGACTTGGGGAAGAAGAAGAGTTTTTCAAAAAGGAAGAATTCGATGTTGAGTAAAAAGCAAATAAGACTTTTGCAATTACTAGATACTCAATTTGTCAATTGCAAAAAATGTACGCTGTATCCTAACGGAATGGCAAAACCTCTATGGAATCCGTTCAATAGATTTGCGATTATAGGAGAAGCCCCTGGTTTCAATGAGGTAAGAGGAGGAGAACCATTTGTAGGAGAAGCAGGAAAGATATTAACTGATAATATACTAAAACTTGGATTTAAAAGGAGCGATTTTTTAATTATCAATTCTGTTAATTGCAGATGTGTTAAAGCTGGAACTAACGCTAATGGAAAACCTACCAGATCTCAGCTACATGCTTGCCAAGACTGGCTCAGAAAATATTTGAAAGTAGTGAATCCAGAGAAGATACTTTGTCTAGGAAACTTTGCTAAGTACTACTTTACAGAAAGTTGGGATGGAATAATGTCTCAAAGAGGAACATTCAGGCAGTATAAGCTTGACGAAACAAGTAGAGACTTTCCTGTTTTATTTACTATTCATCCTGCTTTCCTGATATACCAAGAAGAGAGGATTAAAGAGTTACAAGCAGATCTGGCACTATTCAAGGAGTTCAAAAATACAGTAGAAGAAAATTGGACTTTCAAAGAAGAGGAATTCGCTATATGAGCATAATAGATGATTATAGCAAGTTTGTATTTGCCAAGGGAAGACAGATGGGTAAAACTGAAATGACTAGAATGACTATTCCTCTTATACGAAAAGTGTTCCCTAAACTAATGGCAGAAGAACTGGTTGGTGTACAGCCAATGGAGGGGGTGAATTATGGAAAGATAATAGAAGCATTAAAAATAATAGACCAGACAAATAAATTTATAGAATTTTTTAAAGAAGAAGAATTTACCATAGAATAAGCCGATGGGATGAAGAAATCCATAACGCTTGAGGAGGTATCATGTTTAAAAATTGTTATTATGACACACAAACTTCAACTATCCATCTTTGGGAGCAATTAGAAGGAGAAGATCTAAAAACCGAAATTCCTTGGACACCTTATCTTTTCTTACCTTCCAGAAAATCAGACATCAAAACAATCTACGGAAAACCAGTACACAAGAAAGAATTTGAGAATTACTTTGACTACCATAAATTTCATAAAGCTAACAATGCCAGTCATCTTTATGAAAACAATGTGAAGTTTGAGACTCAGTTTCTTGCAGAAAGATATCATGGGATACCAGACGAAGATATCTATGTTCCAATTTTGAGAACCTACTACATAGATATTGAAGTCTACTCTAAAGACGGAGGATTTCCAGATCATAGAAATCCAAAAGATCCCATAACCGCTATCTCCATAAGAGATAGTAGATCTTCAAAAGTGATGACGTTTGGATTTAACTACGTCAATAATAGAGTCAAATATACTGGTAACAGAATAGAAGGATTAACGTATGTTCATTGTGAATCGGAAGAAGAACTTTTGAGAAGGTTTCTGAAATTTTTACATTACGAAGATGGTAAAAATGCACCAGACGTTTATAGCGGCTGGAATATTTGGGCTTTCGATTTACCTTACATAATCAATAGAACAAAGAATATTTGGGGAGATCAAGAAGGAGCGGAGATGTACAGTCTCATGTCTCCTATAAAGAAGGTCAGTATTTGGAAGCAAAAACTTTCCAATGATATTAACATTGACATGGGAGGAGTTACTATTCTGGATTACTACAATGTGTATCGCTGGTATGGAAAGAAGCTTGAGAGATACACACTTGAGTATGTCTGCCAAAAAGAACTAGGCAAGGGAAAACTTGACTGGTCAGAATATAAGAACCTAAATGAGTTAATGGAGAATGACTGGAATACCTACATTGAATACAATGCCATTGATACCATACGTGTGCATGACTTGGAAAACAAGCTAGGGTATATCCGAATGATCCAAGCTTTAAGTCTTCTTTGCAAAGCTCCTATGAAATTCTACAACGCTCAAACCCAGTTGATTGACGGTTTGATGTTAACTCACTACAGGAGAAATAATCTTTGTGCTCCTCATTTCTATGGAGGAAATCAGGAACCATTTCAAGCGGCACATGTTAAAGATCCACACGTAGGATTGCACCAATGGGTAGTGGATGTTGATATCACAAGTAGCTATCCATCCCATATTATCACATTGAACATGTCTCTTGAAACCTTTGTTGGTAAAGTCTCTGGTATGCCTGAATATCAGGTAGTCAAAAATGTTGCCAGAAGAGAATTCGGTGAATTTAAAATGTTGAAAGAAGAAAAAGGAGAATGGAAAGTTGTAAAAGTTGACAAATTTAAATTGGAAAAATTTAACACCGCTCTGAAAAGAGGACTATTGGCTATTGCACCTAACGGAGCTATATTCTCCACTACTAAAGAAGGAGTTGTGGCACAAGTCGAGAAGAATGTGTTCTTTAAACGAAAAGAAGTAAAAGGCAAAAGAGATGAACATGGACACAAAGCAAATGAGACAGAAGGTAAAGAACAGCAAAGACACAAAGAGCGTGAAAGAGAACTTGACTCATTGCAAAGTGCTCTCAAAATTATGATGAACGCTTTCTTTGGTATTATGAGTGTTCCGTATTCCAGATACTTTAATGTTCATATTGCTTCTGCTATTACCGCTGGAGGAAGACACACCATCAAACAGGGAGAAGTATTTTGTAATGAGCTTCTAAATGATCCAAACGAAGATCTTATAGAGATCTTGAAGGACTTGGGATTTATTGGTGCTCCTCCAGTTCTAGATAAGGATTACGTAAAGTACATTGATACTGATTCTCTATTTGTTGGATTGGGAGAATGGATTAAAGATTATGGACTAGGTGATGCATGGAGTAATTTTGATAGAGAAGAAAAAATAATGTGGATTAAGAAAATCTCTAGCATCATTGAAAAGTACATTGACGATAGGATCTTCAATGAAGTCCAGTTGAGAGATTACAATTCTCAAGTACATGATTTTAAGATAGGATTCAAACAAGAGATTATCGCTCAATCCGCTCTATTCGTGAAGAAGAAGAAATACTCTTACTATCTTGTAGATAAAGAAGGAGTACCAAAGGATGAGCTAAAGACTACAGGATTAGAGATTGTTAGAAGCGATAGCTCAGAAGCCATTAGACCACGTTTGAAAAAAGTAATGGAGATGATTGTTAAACAGGAACCAGATAAAAACATAACCGCTACCATCCGTAAGTATCGCAAGGAACTAAGGGAGATGTCTCCAGAGGAGCTAGCCGCAAACGTAGGAATAAACAATATCCGCAAGTACATTAAACCAGCCGATGGACATCCTCATGGAAGACCAGTAAAGGGAACTCCTTGGCATGTCAAGGGAGTCTACAATTACAGGACTCTTTTAGATCATTTGGATATCAAGGATAAGTATGAGGACATTCAAGAAGGTCTAAAAGCAAAGGTTATCTATGTCAAGAAGAATCCGTTTGAAGTTGACACCATAACATTTCAAGAATGGCCCATTGAGTTTAATGACGTGCTCCAGTATGATCACGAAACCATGATTGAAAAATTTTTCGTCAACAAAATAAGGACGCTTCTTGAGCCGCTAGGCAAGGAGCATATCATTGACCATGACGAAGAAAAATTGAAGGTTTTTTTCTAATAGATTTCTAATAGATTTCTAATAGACGCTAATAGAAGGTGACGCAAATTGTTGTCAAAGTGACAATTTTTGTCACCTTTTTTTATGGTATATCTCCGTAAGTATCTGATTTTATTACAAGTGGGTGTTTGGCACGAAACTTGCTTATATAATAGATTAGAATAAATAAATTAATTCTAAAAAAAGCTTGACAATGTACCTTATATAAGATAGAATGAAATTAGAAACGATGGAAAAAAACCAAAACCACAAACCATTAAATAGGAGAAAAAAAATGAGTAACAAAGTCTACGAAATTGTAACTCAGAGAATCCTTGAAAGTCTTGAAAATGGTGAGATTCCCTGGCATAAACCTTGGAAAGCCGCATGGAATGTACGTATGCCGCATAACCTTGTTTCAAAAAAAGCCTACAGAGGAATCAACGTGTTCTTGCTGGCTTTCGCTCCGTTTGATTCACCTTACTGGTTGACCTTCAACCAATGCCGTAAGCTTGGTGGCAAAGTCAAGAAGGGTGAAAAATCCAGACTGGTTGTTTTCTGGAAAGTCTATGATAAAGAGGTAGAGACAGATGACGGTAGCGAAATGCAGAAACGCTTTGTGCTCCGCTACTACAATGTCTTCAATACGGAGCAATGTGAAGACTTGGATCTTAGCAAGGTTCAAAACGATACTGACCAGATTGACTTCAATCCGATTGAGGAATGTGAAGAGATCGTAAACAACATGCCTAATCTACCGACCATCAGGCATCAGGGATCTTCCGCTTATTATCGGAGAAGTGAAGATTTGGTTAACATGCCGCCTAAAAATTCTTTCGATTCAGAAGAGAATTACTACAATACCAAGTTTCACGAATTGGCTCATTCTACGCAACATGAAAGCCGCTTGAATCGTCCAGATGAAGAGGATCATGCTTACAGCAAGGAAGAGCTTGTAGCCGAAATGACAGCCGCTATGCTTTGTGGAATGGCAGGAATCGAAACTAAAGTAATTGATAACTCTGCCGCTTACATTCAGCATTGGAGCAAGGCTTTCAAAGACAATGTAAAGCTGGTTGTGGAAGCCGCTCAAAAAGCGCAAAAAGCCGCTGACTACATTCTTAACAAAAACGAAAACAATAGCTAGAGGATGGGGAACAAGAAATCCATTTGGGAGAGATTCAGGGAACAAGAAATCTGAATCTCTCCCCCTCTACGAAAGGAAATAAAATGAATTGCAAACATGAACATAAAAAAGACTTCTCCTGCTACTCATTCGGTGAACAGAAAAGAATTGAGCATGAATATTGTCCAGATTGCAAAGGACATTTTTTCAAGGGTGTCTTCTGGTCAAAAGAAGAGTGGGAGAAATGGATTAACGATGATCCTACCTTCGATACTGGAAGTCAAGACAAGGGATTCAATAACGTCAAGACTTTAGGAGAAGCCAAAGAGATCTTCGCTAAACACACCGCTCCGTATGTAGACATTGTACAGAATCGTTTCACCAAACAACGGAGATGGGGTCAGGAAGGTTATGACTTGGGCATCCATCAGTACTTCATTGACAAGGACGGAGATGAGCTTGGTTACTACACTCCGATAATGCAAACCGTAATGATCTTTGCTGTTCCAAGGAAAGTAGGAATCAAGCAGGATCTAATCTCTGTGAGGTAAAAAATGTTTCAGGAGAAGAAAGAATTATAATGGACATTGGATCTAAAAAAGGATATCCCTCAAGTGCTTTGTCAAACTTCTCTCCTCATCCTTTTGTCTTCGATGGGATTGAATGTGCAAGCATGGAAGGTTTACTACAAGCGTTTAAATTCAAAGATGCAAACGTACAGGTAGAAGTCTGCAAGCTGGTAGGTCTGAAAGCCAAGTACAGAGGGAAGAAGCGAAACAAGGCATGGAAGCGAGTACAGACTCTATGGTGGATGCACAAGGAATACAAAAGGGATAGTGACGAATACCAAAAGCTTCTTGACAGGGCTTATGATGCGCTTGCTACCAATACTAAATTTCAAAAGGCTTTACTGGCTTCTGGCAATGCAGTTTTAAAACATACAATCGGTTCAAGTGATCCATCTAATACGGTTTTGACTAGACAAGAGTTTTGCTCACGTCTAACTAAAATAAGAGAAAGGCTGGAAAAATGACTCTAACATTGGTTATAATTCTTACTACTGTATTGGTTGAATGTGCCATTGTTAAGTATGGCATGAAATATGGATTTGCTTCTTACAAACGGAAGGTAAAAACTAAAAAATGAGGGAGAGTGCTTCGTCTTCACTCTCCCTCTGCTCCTCTCATGGAAGGGGCTTCCTCTTTACCACACTTCCATGCTTCCTCAATACTATTTATATTTTTTTATCGGTTATTTACATTTTTCTTAAAAGTTTTTCTATTTCCATCTTTGCATCATACTGATTTGGGAATTGTCTCATCTTAGATTTTTTAACTCTCTTGTTTCCTTTCCATATTTCATAATCCCATCCGTAGTCATTTCCTCTAAGCTCAACTTTATGTCCTTTATGTGTAACTGTTTGACCACCTAGCATTGGTTTCCATTGAAAATTACTACCTTCATTCGTCATTGTCTTCATAAATTTTTCAAAACCTTTATTTTTTTTTAGAAATAACCAAGACATTTTTCTAGCCGCATAATCAGCTTTTACTCCAGCTAGTCTTTGCTTTGAACTTGTAGGAGTAAAATATCTAGATGGATCTATTTTCCTGTTAGCGTTATTTTTGATTACTTTTTGGATTTCTCCTGTACCTTCATCATAGATAAGCCAATCATTAGGCCCGATTTTTTCATAGTCAATTGTAGGTATCTTTGCTTCTCCAATATATTTGTCTATTAAATCCATTTTCATTCTCCTAAAAACTGAAACTACGTTTTTTGATTAATCCTCCCTTTTCGGCATCCTTCTTTAAATTCTTTACAGCCGTATGAAGCCTACCAGCTATTCGCTTTTGAATGTCCAGCGTTTTTAGAGCATTGTCATAGTCTCCCTGTTCTAAACGGTCATGTGCAAACTTCATGGAGTCAAACCATATAGTCATTTCTCTAAGAACAAGGTTCTTATTATAGTCAGCGTAGTTTTCCTCATTTAAATATTTGTCTGTTAAATCCATTTTATTCTCCCTCTGACATAGATTTCATCATAGCTCTATCTTCTATGTCCTGCATTTTCTGTTTGTCTTGCAACTCTTTTAATCTTGGCAGATCCGCAACGCCAAATTTATTATTTATCTTCTTTACTTCCTCATCCGATAATATTCTAACTACTTTCATTGCACCACTAATCAACCATGATCCTGTCATATTAGGATTTGTCTTGTATTTATAATGTCCACCTTTAGGTATCGTATCTGTGATATGTGCTGTTCTAGCAATGACCTTTCCTTTCTTAGTTTTCTTAGCTCTTTTCATTGCTTCTGCTTGCCAGTTTACATCGTCTGGTACTAGTACTTCTGCCCAAACTTGATCATCAGGTCTATAGTCTGGTGCTTTCAATTTATTATCAGATTTACCACCAATATGTGTAGCTATAGGCATATTGCCTGAGTGCCATCCAGGTCTAAAAGCAAGTTTACCTATTTTTGATTTTACTTTTCCATCTGGTGTCAGATGTCCAACGTCTGCTTCAACCCATACACCTACAGGTATTTTCTCTTTTGCTTTGACAAACAACGGAAACAGGCTTCCTCCTTTTTTCACGAAAAGTTTATATGCCTTGACTGTTTTCTTAGGAACCATATCTAGTTTTTCAACTTCGCATATTTCCTTAAAATGATTATCGTCATATTCTGTAGTAGTTAAATATTCTTTTAGTCTCATGTCTTTAATTTAACCTTTTTAGTCTTTTTCTTGGTTTTCTTCTATAGTACCAAATATCTCCAAATCCTCCGAAACATCTGACAGGGATAAACTCTCTAGACAACGGAGCACTAGGATCTACGCTTGGATATATGTTTGCTTTAACGGGATTATAGAGATAACGCAACTTTCCTCCGCAATGATCACATGGATGGTGCATCATTAAGTAGTGTTCAAATTTCCTCTTACACTTATTGCATTGGAATTCGTACATCTCATGTTTACCTTCTCCTACAGTTTATGTGAGAAATACAAATCTTCTAGCAAAGGAACAATGGTGTTCATTGCTATTCGGTCTTTGGGATTTACCTTATCATCCACAAACCCTGTTTTAATCAGAGCTTTCATAATTTCTTGTGCTGTATGGTTAATCTTTTGACTAGGCTTCATTGCTTCTACCATAGTCTCATATGCTTCTAATATTTTATCCATTTCATTTCCCCTCTATCATTTTCTGTACCGCTACAGATATTTCGCCTTGTCTATCCATTGATAGGTTTTTAAATTCAGGTATCTTTTCTAAAGCTTTATAGATCTTATCTACAAGCTTGGCTTCATTCAGTTTGTTATCTATTTTTTTTAAGATGCTCATATTTTTTTCCCTTATGTAATCCACATGTATTGTATGTAAAATTGTTTTCTTTTATTTTATACTTAACAGGTCTTCCACATGGTTCTCCTTTACGTTTACCTCTCATAAGAATAACACTACAATACTTATCCCAAAATTTTTTCATGCACTTTCTCTTTATTTTATTTAACTTTATTATACAAAGGAATATTATTAACTTTTATCCACTCCATATAGAGTTTTATTTCATCTTTTGGAATTAACCTTATTAAACTTGGTTCGACCTCTAACATATATGTAATCTCTTTGAATGTTGATCTTGTATGATATGTTAAATCACTTCCTCCAAATCCTAATGACATTAATGCTGGATCTTCTTCTGTAAATCTCTTTTTATTTTTTTTCAATCCATGTATTGCCTTTTTAAGATCTCTTTCTAATCTTTTTGGATCTTCTCTCCAAACATCTTCCAAAGTTTTTTCGTCTAATGCTTCTCTCATCTTTTTATTTTTTCTTTTCTTCTTTCCATTGGTGTCTCTATGGAATACATAACACCGTTTGCCAGTAACAGGATCTTCCTGCTCCTTCATAGCTTTCTCAAACGGAGTCATTAGTTTAAATTCGTATTCTTCTTTTTTCTGGAACTGCGGAGGTACTTTCTTTTTCTTCTTCTTATCCTTTCCCTCCTCATCTTCCTCTGGTGGTGGTTCCTCATCTTTTGGTTTCTCCTCTGGTGGTGGCTCTTCTTCTTCTGGTGGAGGATTCTGTACATCAGGATCATCGTCCTGCCGCTGTTCGGGTGGGATAT
>Ga0209427_10001106_pt1 | contig 30685 bp, 28 predicted proteins | sample DeeMarSWOR136_30_FD_187465 | JGI IMG/M metagenome (GOLD analysis project Ga0209427, IMG submission 187465) | Marine sediment microbial communities from White Oak River estuary, North Carolina - WOR-1-36_30 (SPAdes) (version 2) | ecosystem: Environmental > Aquatic > Marine > Intertidal zone >...
GCAAGCACGTCGGTATATTGGCGTGGGCTTTACTATACAAGCCTCGAGGAGAGCGGACCATGTCTTTTTGATTTCCATTGCTTGTTCTTTGAAGTCAATAAGCTCTTCTGGCTTGATCCGGTGGATGTGACATGAAATGCAAAATATTCACATCGCAGGGATCAACGTCGTTATTTGCAGTAAGATAAAAGTGGGCGGTAGAGGACTCGAACCTCTGACCCCCTGCGTGTAAAGCAGGTGCTCTAACCGACTGAGCTAACCGCCCCCGTGGCGTGCTTGGCGGGATTCGAACCCACGACCTGAGCCTCCGCAGGGCTCCGCTCTATCCATCTGAGCTACAAGCACTTTAGTCTGGTGCCGAGGGGGAGAGTTGAACTCCCACGCCCTTACGGACACTACGCCCTGAACGTAGCGCGTCTGCCATTCCGCCACCTCGGCCCGACAATTAATTGTAACAACAAAGGGGTGGCTTTTCAAGATTTTCTGAAAGGGCAATGAATATTCAGTTGAATAAAATTAATGTTTAAGAACCGGGGGTCAAGTCGCGGATGATGCGAGGGTGGCATGTTTGGGAAAAGATAACAACCGGGGGAGCGGTGGGGAGTAGTTAACAATTACATGTTCTTAAAGAAGAAGGGCGGCGCTGAAAGCGCCGCCCCGTTTACTACCGGGCTAGCTGAAATTTAAGGCCAGTAGAGTCTTTCCGCCTCTTTCTTGAGGTCGGCGCGGAAGTCCGGGTGGGCGATGCCGATGAGGTCTAAAGCCCGCTGGCGCTGGGTCTTTCCCTTGATGTGGGCGATGCCGTACTCGGTCACCACATAGTCGCTGATAGTCCGAGGTACGGTAACAATTGTCCCTTCGGCAAGCAGAGGAGTGATACGTGAGATTCGCTTTTCGCCGCTGCCGGCGGCGGAAGTCAACACAGTGATACTGCGGCCGCCTTTGGAGAGGAAAGAGCCGATGGCAAAGGAGGTCTGGCCGCCGGCGCCGCTGATAACGCGGGGCCCGACGGACTCGGCGGCAATCTGCCCGGCAAAGTCAACGCTAACGGCGCTGTTGATAGCCACCATGCTATCGTGCTGGGCGATTACCCGGACGTCCAGACAGTACTCGGCGCTGTATAATTCGAAAGCCGGGTTCATATTGACCCAGTCCATGTCTTCTTTGGTACCGCCGCCGCAGGCAGTAGCCACCGCCTTGTTAGGATTAAGCGTTTTATGCTTGCCGGTAATAACGCCGTTTCTTATCAGCGGGATAATGCCGCGCGGCGTCGTCTCGGAGTGCCAGCCCAGGTCTACCTTATTATCGAAAGCGCCGAGCCGGCAGCAGGCCTCGCTGGTACCGCCAACGCCTACCTGAAGGGTATCGCCGTCCCTGACGAGTTCGGAAACGTAGCCCACGATGGACTTTTCCTCTTCGCTGGCTTCGGTAGTGCGCCGGCCCAGGAGGTCGGTCCCGCCCGGCTGCTTACCCGATGGAGTATGCTCCACGAAGTAATCGATTTCCGAGATATGGATGTAATTATCTCCGTAGGTGCGGATGAGGTTTTTATTGACCTCGGCCAGGGCTATCTTGGCGTTGCGGATTTCAGATTTCTTTGTCCACACGGAAGCGCCGAAACTGCAATAGCCGTGTGCATCGGGAGTGGAGAGTTCGACCATGACAACGTCGGCAGGTCCCCTTTCCTCTTCAGTGAAAATGAAGCCAAGCTGGCCGATAGCCAGGTCGCACCGTCTTTCCGCGATAATCTGCCGGACGATGGGTAGCGGGAAGCCCACCTCTATCTTGAAGGACATCTCGAAGACGGGGTCGTACCACCCGAAGTCGCGTCCCGGCGTGCGCAGGGAGAGCAGCACATTTTCCACCTCCCCGAGCCGCGCTGCCAGCGCCAGCCCCAGTGCCTGCGGTTCATTCCCCTGCACGAAACAGACGCGGTCGCCGGACTTAATAACGCTGACGGCCTCCTCCGGGGTTACCAGCTTTTTCTTGTATTCCTCTTGCCAGCTCATAGGGTTTTCCTCCGTTCGTCATTCCCGCGGAAGCGGGAATCCAGTGTCAGGATAGGGAAGCTGGATTCTCGGGTCAAGCCCGAGAATGACACATTTTTTAAGTACATAAAAGTTCGGGGAGGGGAGACTGAATGTCTCTCGCATCCCCTCCCCGAAGCTGTTGGTTCAGGTAACGGCGATAACCGAGTTCTAGTATCTCACTGCCGAACAGCGGCAGGTGAGACAGCGTCTGGCTTCGGTAACGCAGGTCGCCTTGTCCTTGAAGCCGAGATTGATTTCCTTGAAGTTATTCTTCCGCTTGGCGGCGGCAACCGACTCTACCTGGCAGCGTTCCTCTTTCTTGTATTCCCTCAAATGGAACTGGAAGGCCGGTTCCTCGATATCGGCTACGGTAGCCTGGGGAGGCTCGGGCGGCAGGTCGACGCCGCGGAGATAGCAGTCAATAGCCACGGCGGCTTTTTTACCGTCGGCAATAGCCTCAATCATCAGTCCCTGGCCGCGGGCGACGTCGCCGCCGGCGAAAATACCGGCAACGTTGGTCGCCATGCTGCGTTCGGCGGTGGCAATCGAGCCCCGCTTGGTTGTCTTGACCTTGCTGCTGGACATGAAGGAAAGGTCGACTCTCTGGCCGATGGCGGTGATGACCATGTCGGCGTCGATTTTCTTGGTCTTCTTTTCGTCGTACACGGGGGCGAAAGCGCCAGCTTTGTTATAACAGGAGACGCATTGCTTCAGCTCAACGCCCTTGACCTTGCCGCCGCTGGTGATGATGGACTTGGGACCCCAGCTCATGTCGACCTCGATTCCTTCTTCGATTGCCTGTTCGATTTCATCGACCAGAGCCGGCATTTCCTCGTGGCTGCATTCGAGACAGACGACCTGTACGCTGCCGGCGCCGAGACGGGCAGCACTGGTGGCGACGTCCATGGCAACGCTGCCGCCGCCAACGACGACTACCTTCCTGCCTACGGCCGGTTTTTTGCCGAGATTGACGTCTTTCAGGAAGGGCAACGCCTGGATGACGCCGGAGGCGTCCTCGCCGGGTACGTTGAGTTTGGCGCTGTTCTGAGAACCGGCGGCGATAAATACGGCGGAGTAGCCCTGTTTCTTAAGATCCTCGGGATTTTTCACCGCTTTATTGGTCTTAATCTCCACGCCCATCTTCTTGATGGCGTTGATTTCCCACTCGACTACCTTCTTGGGGAGACGGTGCTCGGGTACGCCGAGAGTCATCATACCGCCGGCGACGGATGCCGCCTCGAAGACGGTGACGGCGTAGCCTTTCTTTGCCAGGAAATAGGCGGCGGTCAGACCGGCCGGACCGGAACCGATTACGGCTACTTTTTCTTTCTTGGTGACGGGCAGCTTCTCGGGTAAAGCCTGTTTCTTGATATAATCGGGCAGGCCGTCTTTCATGGCGGTATCGGCTATGTAACGTTTAATATTGTTGATACCGATGGGGTCATCAAGCTCGCCGCGATTGCATTCGTCCTCGCAGGGGTGCGGGCAAACCCGTCCGATAACCCCCGGGAAGGGAAGCTGCTGCTTCAAGCGGCGGTAAGCCTCGTCCATCTGTCCGCGCGAAGCCATCAGCACGTAGGCGTTGACGTCGATACCTGCCGGGCAGGTATCCTGGCAGGGCGGCATGAATGGCTCAGGCAGCGGCCGCAGCGTGAGAGAGGTTTCCGTAGAACTATATTTCGGGTCGTATTTCTCGCGGCCGATGTTGGGATTGACGGCGCAGCGGATAGCCAGACCGCGGTTGAACCGTGCCAGGCATACGTTGCAGCGCAGGCAGCGGACGACATCATCAATCTTACCTTCTTCCCACTTACGCGGGGTACGCTGGTCGGCGACGAGCTGGCGGCCCATGGTGACCATGTCCGCCCAGCCTTTTTGAAGTACTTCCTCAGCCCGGTAGGGGTCGTGCTGGCCCGGGACGATTAGAGGTATTTTCAGCTCTTTGGAGAAATTCTTGGCGTGGTTAATAAAGCATTCTTGGTCCTGCGGGAAGAACCATTTACGGGCTTCGTATGACCCGTCGGAAAGGTGGATATAGGTAGCACCGAGTTCCTCGCACCATTTGGCGACCTGTATCAGTTCTTCCTCGTGGATGGCGCCGGGCATGTGCTCGTCACCGCTGAGGCGGATGCCCAGCGGGAAGTCCGGCCCGACTCTCCTGCGGGAGGCGACCAGGAGGTTGCGGAGGAAACGGAAACGGTTTTCCAGCGAGCCGCCGTAATAATCATTACGCTGGTTGGAACGCGGCGAGAGAAACTCGTGGATGAGGTAACCGTGCGGGCTGTGGAACTCGACGGCGTCAAAGCCGCAGATTCTGGCGGCGGCGACGGCATCCGGGTAGGTACGCTCAAAATACTCAATCTCTTCTATGGTGAGTACCTTGGGAACGGTGGTACCGCCGAGCGTCTGGGCCCTGGTCTCGTAGCCGCGGGGCATAATCCTTTCTTCGTAGTCCTGGGGTCTTTCGGAAGGAATGGCGGAAGGCGCCGCCGGGGTCTCACCGGAGAGACGACCGGAGCCCTGGCGTCCGAAGCTGGGGGTAATCTGGATGAAAGCCTTGGCCCCCATCTGCTTCATGGCTTCGGCAAGGTTGGACATTCCTTCATAATAGGCGCGGCCGCTGATGCGAGGATTGCCGAAACTGGTGGTCTTGGCACCCTTGTCGGTAGCGAAGGTACATTCGATAGTAATAAATCCGGCCCCGCCTTCACAACGGGCGGCGTATGAGTACAGGCATTCTTCGGTGATATACCCGTTGATATCAGCGCCGCCGGTAGTGGTACACGATCCGCCGATTCTGTTCTTGATCTCCAGGGAACCGAGCTTTATTGGCGAGAATAGCTTTGGAAATAGTTCATGCATATCTCTTCTCCTTTTCCTGATAGTTCTTTATTTAACACGACGCTTGGAGGTGTCGATACCGAGTAATTTACCCAGGTTTTCGCCGAAAATCATCCGCTTGACTTCGTCGGTGACGGGTGCGTAGCCGTAGCCCTTCTGCAGGTCTTCCGGCATTTCGAACGTCCGTAAGCCGATGATGGCTTCCCGGAACAGACCGCCGGGTCCGTAGAAATCGGTGCCCCAGACGACGCGTTCCGGTCCGGCGAACTGGATAGCCTCGCCGATGATTTCCGCCAGGCGCCGGGGCGCCGCCCGGTACCATGGCATGATAAGGCTTAAGCTGATATAGACGTTAGGATGAGACAGAGCCACCATATTCAGGTCGTGGCAGTGCGGCCAGCCGGCATGGAAAGCGATGACTTTCAGGTCGTAGAAGTCATTGACGACGTCATCCAGTAATACCGGCAGGCAGTACTTGGCTTTGCCCGGGGGGCACCAGCTCCAGCCGGTGTGGATGGAGACGATTACTCCCAGTTCCTCGCATCTCTTGTAGAAGGGCCATATCCTCTCATCGTTGATGTAGGTATCTTCCGGCGGATAGAACTTGAAGATCTTGCAGTTTCTTTCCTGTGCCAGATAATCAAGCTCCCACAGGACATCTTTCATACTCCTCTTGATAAACGGCCCCACGTTGGGCTGGACGATTAATCTGTCCGGGTATTTTTCGGCGGCGAGTAGCAATTGGCCGTTGGAGGACCACTTGGTGGAATAGCCCGTAGTTTCCATCATGGATTCAGGCAGGATACAGGCCATATCCACGCCGTAGCGGTCGAGATAAACCATCAACTGGTCTTCTTCCGGCAGGTCTGATTTTTCGGCTTTGGTTACCGGCGGTTCTTTCCAGTCTTTGGTAACATGGTGGGGAACGGCGTTGAAAGCACGTGCGGTTTCTGCCGTACCGTATACCCACTTCCGGTATTCGGGGAAGTAATTGAAGTATTTCTTGTTTGCCTCGCCGCTAAGGTGGCATTCGACGTCTATCTTAAAATAGTCATCCTTGACGAATTCGGGATTTTTCTTAGGTGTTGCCATAACAATATCTCCTTTTTCAAGGCTTGCGGATGCCTATTTTTTCTTTTCTTCTTTCTTCGGCGGGCGGTAGCTCCGGAAGTATTTGGTCCTGTTGAGGCGCTCCTCGTATTTTTCATGCATCTTGTGGAAAGCCTCGCGCTCGCCCATGGTCTCGCGGTCGCGGATGAACATAAGCTCTCGTTCGTCATCGCTGTACTTGAGGTTGGTGCTGAAGGTGTGGTAGAGGATAACCTCCTTGAGGCTGTGCACGCCCATTCTTTCCAGCATATGCCGGCGGGCGAACTTGCCCATAACCACGCAGTCGCGCGGCAGTAGGGAAATGGCGGCGGCAAGGTTATGCACCTCGTTCTCCAGGTCATCCTCGGGGACGGCCTTGGTGACATAACCGGCTTCCTCAGCTTCGGTGCCGCTGATGGTGCGGCCGGTAAGCAGGATTTCTTCGACTTTCTTGGTATGGCCCATCAGGAGCTCGATGGGGAGGGTGGGCAGACCGCCGAAGGCGAGCCGCTGGCCCATCTGGGAGAACTTGGCGGTATCGGCGCAGACAACAACGTCGGCGGCTTTGGTGATGTACAGGCCGGCTTCAATAGCCCAGCCGTGCACCTGGCACATGACGACCTTGTTGCAGTCGAGTATAGCCTGCGGGAAGCCGTAAAGCTGGTCCTGGTCGGTCTGGAGCCTGATTCTCTGGCTGGGTTTGAAGCCTTTTTCACCGCCGTAGACGCGGTAGACCATGGAAAGGTCAAACCCGGCACAGAAGTTCCTGCCGGCACCCTTGAAGATAACCACGTTGCAGTCGTCGTCGTGGTTGATTTCCCACATAGCCTTCTTGATATCGCCGGTCATGTACTCTTCACCGATGCTGATGCAGTTATTCTTGTCCGGCCGGTTCAGGGTGAGGTAGGTGACTTTGGGGTACTCTTTGTCTTTCTCCAGTAAAATGCTTTCGAATTTTGGATAAGCCATCGTTTTCCTCCGATTTCAGTTTTTTCTCAAGTTGATAGTACATATGGTAGGTGAACTTATCGGTCCTTGCCTTTCAGGACTGATAAGGGGCAAGGTGGATTTTGGTTTAAGAGGTAATGCGTGATGTCAGCTGCTGTCAAAACCGTAGATTGGTTGCGGCAGTGTCACCAGCCCCGAGGAGATTGAAAATGCTTTTTTACGTCCCTTGAGCAGTCCCATATCACCGATATAGCTTAAATATCCCGGTCAGGTAATGTCTCTACAACAGGTGGGGACGGAAAAAGCGCACAGGTGATAAACAGGCGAGGTGTCATCATATCTGTAATGTCCCCTTTACTCCCCCGGACACAGTTACTCCCCACATAACAAACTGTGTCGTTTCATTTTACTGTAAACAGAATATCCATGTCAAACGTAATTCATGTTAAGCGTTTATAAAACCCGACTTAACCGGTATGAGAAAATAACGTAAGTCTGCCGTCCAGCGGTGTCACTTTATGTTTTCTTTTGCCGCGGACCCCAGGGGTAAAAAACCAGGAAAAGGACGGCAAAGACGGCGTCGACACCGATAACCAGGCCCATAGTCGCATTGAAGCCGATGAATTCGCTGAGTATAGCGTAAACGGTAACAGCCAGCGAGAGGAGGATTTTCGTGATAACGAACTTGACCCAGTTGATATCCGGCTGCGGTTCACGTCCGGCGACTATCAACCAGACTCCCGCGGCGATATACACCGCCCCCAGCGCCGCCACAAACCATTTGGCGTAGCCGACGACCTCGGTATGCTGCCATATCTCGGCTATTTGCTCCGGGGCAACGATTCCGGCTAGACCAACCAGGATGAGTATTACGCCGTAAACGATCATGATTACCTTTAGAGTCTTGGACATATTTCACCTCCTTATTGACGAAACTATCGCTTGTATACCTCTGGCAATATCATGGCGGATTCTTCCGGGCATTATCGTAAATTGCTCTGGCGACTCTCTGTTCTTCTTCCGTTAGCGCGGTCACTTTCCCCGCGGAAAGAGCCAGCAGGTAAACGCTGGCTACCTTTTCCAGGAGCTCGCAGGCGTGAAAGGCGTCCGCTATATCGCGTCCGGCACCTATCGCCCCGTGGTTAGCCAGCAGCACGGCACTGCGGTCTCCCAGTGCTTTTACGGCTTTTTCAGCCAGTGCCTGACTACCACTCGGGGCGTACCCCGCCAGCTTTATCTCCCCGCCCAGGCAGGCGACCTGTTCCTCGAGGATGGGCGGGATGTCCCGTCCTGCCACGGATACGGCACTGGCAGATATCGAGTGGGTATGAATTACGGCGCTGATGTCCTGTCTGGCACGGTAGATACCGATATGCAGCGATGTTTCTACGGAAGGGGCAAGGTCGCCTTGGACCTTCCGGGCGTCGAAGTCCAGGACCTGAATGTCGTCGGCGGTGAGGGAGTCGTATTGTCGCGAGGTGGGGGTAATTGCCAGCAGGTACCGGTTGCCTTCCGGGGCAAGTCGGAGGCTGATGTTTCCCGCCGTCCCCGTGACCAGTCCTTTGGCGAGCATTGCCTGCGCCGCTTCCAGCACCAGTTTTTTTTCTTTAAGCCAACGACTCACTAACTCACCTGAAGGAGTTATGGTTATTGATAATTTTAGTACAGGACGGTCTTTCCGTCCAGTTTTACAGACAATTGTATTTTTTATAAAGTCTGGAGGCAGTACGTGAATTCATGCGTTTACCAGCAATTGTCTCATAACGTAGTATTTTGCCGAATTTCGCCGGACTTGTTATAATCCTAGCAGTTACTTACAGGGATAACCGAAAGCTTTATTAAATATGGGCGTCCAGAGAGATTTTATAAAGTCGTTGCCGTACTTTGCCGGGCTGGATGATGACACTCTCGATTCAGTCCGGAAGTACGTGTTCGAGAAGAAAGCCGAAAGGGGAGAGATGCTCTCCTTCGAAGGAGAACCCTCCGATACCCTCTATTTCGTGGCTGACGGCGCCGTGAAAGCCTTTAAAACTTCAGCCGATGGCAAGGAGCAGATTTTCCGCATAATACGTCCCGGTGAATCGTTTAACGAGGTCCCCGTCTTGAGCGGAGGCGTTAATCCTTTCAGTATCGAAACCATGGGCCCGGTGGTGCTGAACGGCATGAAAAAGAAGGACCTGGAGACGGTGATGAGGGAGTACCCGCAGGTAGCTCTAAACGTTATCCATGTGTTATCGATGAGGGTACAGGAATTGATATCCCTGGTCGAGGATTTTTCCTTCCGTCACGTTACCGGCAGGGTAGCCAAGATGCTGCTGGAATATGCCGGTCACAGCATCGGTGAGGGTAGGCGCCTTACCCAGCAGGAAATGGCGGGGATGATAGGCACCGCGCGGGAGATGGTGGGGAGGTCCTTAAAGAGCCTTGAAGACGAAGGGGCTATCCGGATTGAGCGCAACCGGATTATCGTTACCGACCAGCAGGCGCTCCGGGAGACGGCGGGAGTTACCCGGTGAGAGAAATGTCGCAGACAATCGGCGATTTTGGCATAAGAATGTAATTAGATAAGGGAAAAAATGAAAGTGATGCCGGTAATCGATGAAAGCAAATGCCAGAAGTGCGGACTTTGTGTCAGTGTATGCCAGTGCGGGGCGCTCGTCTTAACGGAAAAAAGGGTGATGGTTATCGAGGTAGATGATTGTGCCTGGTGCACTCTGTGCGAACTGGTATGCCCGAACGAAGCCATCAGTTGCCCCTTCGAAATCGTTATCGAAGAGAAACATACGTAAAGAAAACCTGAAAATCTTCATATCGTTCTGCTGATTGATATAACTTTTCCGATAATACTTTCACTTTATCTTCATATTTCCTTCACATTCTTACCGTATTATTGATATATGATAAAAGTCGCATACTTTTTCAGTCCTGTTCAATAGAATGGGTGTGGATATTGGAGGGGGGAGGTGTCTGATGAAGCAGAAGATAAAAGATAAAACACGGGAGCAACCGTCTAAAGACGAATGCAACCATTACTGGGTAATTGAAATAGCCAACGGTCCGACCAGTACCGGCAGGTGCAAATACTGCGGCGAGGTGAGGGAGTTCTATAATGCGCTGCCGGATTACAACCCGTTGAAGAAAAACAAAAGCGTATTGAATCTGCCTAGGTTGACCAAGGTAGATGTGGACAAGGACAGCGAGTCTTAATCTCTGGAGTTAGCGGTTATGGATGTTAAGGTATATATGACACCCACCTGAGGTTATTGTGTTCAGGTCAAGAGTTTTCTTGACGGACTCGGCGTGAAATACAGCGAGTATGACGTTTCACGCGACCGCGCGGCGGCACAGGAAATGGTCGACCTGACCGGGCAGATGGGCGTACCCGTAACGGTTATTGACGGCCAACCGGTTATCGGCTTTGACCGGGTGCGGCTGCAGGCTTTGCTGGCTGGAGGCGATGGAAATAAACCACTGCGCTTTGGTCTAAAGATAGCCGACGCCGACCGGGTGGCACAGAAAACAGGAACGATACCGGTATTCGGGGCTCTCGTCGGGGGTGTGTCCCCGGGCTCGCTGGGCGAGAAAGCCGGACTGAAAACCGGTGATATCGTTACCGAGGTCAATATGCGGCGTATCAGTAATGCCGCCGACCTGGAAAAGGCGCTGGCGGGGCTGAGGCCGGGAGGCATCGTTACTTTCATATTCCTGCGGAGTAACGAAAAAAGAAAATCGGAAATCGTTATCTAAATCCTTCCCCGGTTATAACCTCAATGTGTTTACGTTACCCGTAAACGTATTTCCTCGGAGGTAACACTTTCCACGTAAAGCTTTACGCCATCCACGGTAATATCACGTTGTCTTTTGGAAAAGAACAGGCTCCAGGCATAGCCCTGGTAGCCGCTGGCTTTTTTCTGGACGATTGAATAGACTTCCTCGGAAGGCATCCCCCCGTAGATGATACGGTCTTTCCCCTGCTTTAAGTGATATTCCTGGCCGACCGCCAATATTATATTTTTACCGGAGCCCAAAGACATCGTAGTTCCTCCTTTTTACCTCTTGGGGGGTTTAATACCCATCTGTTGATATAAGTCGAGCATGTCTGCTCTTTCCCATGATTCTACTATCCTGTTTTCTTTGAAATTATCTTGCATAAATCCTGTCCATATAACTTTTTTCCCCGTCGGGGCTACCCCCATGAAATTTCCCGAGAATGTACCCCGCGCTGTATAACGATACATGATGATTTTCCCTTCGGCAACCATATCTTCTATTTTAAAAGTAAGGTTAGGGAAAGTACTGTGTAATCCGGTGGCAAGTTGCTTGATGCCATCTATTCCTTTTACCTCTCTCCCGCCGGGCCCATGCCAGGCGTAATTAGCCGTCAGAAACTCGCCTGTAAGGGCTACATTTCCCTTGTTCCATATCTCTTCGATATAACGCTTTTCTATTGCTTTGTTCTCTTCTTCAATAGACATGGTGGTTCCTCCTGCGCTTTTGTTTTCTATAATACCATACCAATGGTATCAATTCTCCGGTCACTTATTTATCGTAGCTTCAACTCCGCTTTTGTTGTAAGATATAAATAATATGGCAGTGAAGTTGAAACGGCTGGCGGTGCTGGGTTCGACGGGGTCAATCGGCCGGCAGACGCTGGATGTCGTCAGCGCCCTGCCGGGGTGCTTTAGCGTGACCGGTCTGGCCGCCGGAAACAACCTGGACCTTCTCTCGAAGCAGGTCGAAGAATTCCACCCGAAATTCGTCAGTTACGCCAGCCGTGATAAAAGCGGAGACACCACCCGGTTTGACGCTTCAGGCTGCCGGTTTCTTTCTTTGGAAGACATGGCGAGCCATCCGGATATTGATACCTTGGTCATCGCGACCTCGGGCACGGCCGGCCTGGGGGCAATTCTGGCGGCGGTCAAAGCCGGCAAGAATATCGCCCTCGCCAATAAGGAGTCGCTGGTGGCTGCCGGGGAGATAATCACCACCGCGGCCGGCAAAAGCGGCGCCCGGATTTTGCCCGTTGACAGCGAGCACAGCGCTATATTTCAGTGCCTTCAGGGAGAGAAACATTACCTCCGCAGGATTATCCTGACGGCTTCCGGGGGACCTTTCCGTGACTATACGGCGAAGCAGATGGCCGGGATAACCGTGGCGAAAGCCCTGGCGCATCCCTCGTGGCAGATGGGCAGAAAGGTGACCATCGATTCAGCCACTTTGATGAACAAGGGACTGGAGGTTATCGAAGCCCGCTGGCTTTTTAGTATGAATATCGACGATATTACAGTGCTGATTCACCCGGAGAGCATCGTCCATTCCATGGTGGAGTTTACCGACGGCTCGGTGAAGGCGCAGCTCAGCCCGCCCGATATGCGACTGCCCATACAGTACGCGCTGGCATATCCCGAGCGCCTGCCCAATGCCGATTTACCCACTTTCGACTGGAGTCGGTTCGACGACCTTCATTTCGGACAGCCGGACATGGACAAATTTCCCTGTCTGCGACTGGCTATCGAGGCGGGGAGGCAAGGCGGGACATACCCGGCGGCGCTCTGCGCCGCCGACGAGGCGGCGGTCGAGCTATTCCTGGACGGGCGTATCGGTTTTCTAGATATTGCCCCTTTAATCGAGAAGGTGCTTGAGCAGCACGACAACGTAGACAAGCCCGCTATGGAAGACATTATATCCGCCGGTGCCCGGGCGCGCGAGAGGGTTCTGGCAATGGCTGGCGGAGGCGTGAAATGATACTCACCATAGTGGTCGGCGTTATCGTCCTGTCGGTGCTTATCATCGTCCACGAGCTGGGGCATTTCCTGGCTGCCAAAGCCACCGGGGTGCCGGTCGAGGAATTCGGCATCGGTTTCCCGCCGTGCCTGTACGGGAAGAAATTTAAAGGGACTATATACTCCATCAACTGGATACCCTTCGGGGGTTTTAACAGGATAACCGGAGAAATCGACCCGGAGGTACCCAAGGGCCTGGCAAGCCGTGGCTACGGCGTTCGGCTGCTGGTACTGAGCGGCGGTATAATACTCAACCTGCTGCTGCCCTTCGTGCTGATGTCCGTGGCTTACATGGTGCCCCATAATATCGTCGATGGCGAGGTGGTGGTGGAGGAGGTCGCCCCCGGCTCTCCGGCGGAGATGGCCGGGATTAAAGCCGGCGACACCATCATACGCCTGGATAATCGGCCGATAAGGAGTCTGGGCGACCTCGCCCGGAACATACAGCTTAACCTGGGGGACGAGATAACCATAACCGTCGTCCATGCTGATACCGCCACCGAAACGGTCAGTCTGGTGCCCCGTTGGCGGCCGCCGGAAGGGCAGGGCGCCATAGGAACACTATCGCGTACGGAAAATGCAGTGATAGTCAGCGAAAGCCTGCCTTTCTGGCGGGCAATCCCCACCGGGGCGCGTGAGTGCATCGAGACGCTGGTGCTTTATAAAAACGGCATCATCGGCATGATTATCGGCACGGTGCCGTTTATCCCCGCCGGGCCCGTGGGTATCGTCCAGGTTACCGGGGAGGTAGCCCACAGCGGCATCAGCCCGGTGCTGGAACTGGCGGCGTTCATCAGCATCGCCATCGCCATTACGCAGATAATCCCGTTCCCGGCACTGGACGGCGGCCGGATTATCTTTGTTATCATCGAGTGGATGCGGCGGGGCAAGCGCGTCTCGGCGAGAATCGAAGGCATTGTCCACTCCGTGGGTTTTCTCATACTCCTGGCGCTGCTGGTTCTGATTACCTACCAGGATATCTTCCGCTGGGCGAGCGGGGAGAGCCTGATACCTTAAATAAGGGACGTGTAAGAGGGGCGTAGCCCCTCTTTTATATATAGTCCCCCTTTCTGGACAGGGAGGGGACACCGGGGGAGGGTTGAGAAAACGGCATAGTAACATGGTTGTCGTTAAAAATAATTATGAATTCAAGACGAATCAGTAAAACTATACAAATCGGCGACGTGACCGTCGGCGGGGGCGCGCCCATAGTGGTGCAGTCGATGACCAAGACCGATACCCGCGATGTCAAAACCACCGTCCGGCAGATTAAAGAACTGGAGGAAGTCGGCTGCGAAATCATTCGAGTCGCCGTGCCCGATGCCGAAGCCGCGCGGGCGTTAATTGACATAAAGAGAAGGATAAAAATACCGCTGGTGGCGGACATCCACTTCGATTACCGCCTGGCTCTGGCGGCGCTGGAGGCTGGCGCGGACGGACTCCGTCTTAACCCGGGTAATATCGGGGAGGCGGACAGGGTGAAGAAAGTGGCTTTAGCCGCTAAAGAGAGGGGCGTACCTATACGCATCGGGGTGAACGCGGGCAGCCTGCCTCCAACAAACAAACCCGGTCTATCTATCGCCGAAAGGATGGTCGCCGCGGCTTTAGAACAGATAAAATTACTCGAGAGCCTTGATTTCGACCTTATAAAAGTATCGCTGAAGGCTTTCGACGTCCCCACGACTATAGAAGCCTACCGGAGCATCGCGGAAAAAGTGCCTTATCCGTTGCATATCGGCGTCACCGAGGCCGGCCTGCCCCGTACCGGCGTTATCCGCAGTTCCGTGGGCATCGGCACCTTGCTCTGGCTGGGCATCGGGGACACCATCCGCGTTTCTCTAACCGCCCCGCCCCGCGAGGAAGTAATCGCCGCCTACGAGATACTAAAGAGCCTCGACCTGCGCCGGAAGGGTCCCGTCCTGGTCAGCTGCCCCACGTGTGGTCGCGCCGAAGCGGACGTGGTAAAATTGGCGCAAGAGGTCGAAGCAAGACTCTCAAAAATTAACAAACCGATTAAGGTGGCCGTAATGGGCTGCGTGGTCAACGGGCCCGGCGAGGCTAAAGACGCCGACGTCGGCATCGCCTGCGGTAAGGGGAAAGGCGTTATCTTTAAGAAGGGGAAAAAGGTGGCGACGGTGGAGGAGAAAGACTTCCTGATGGCGTTAATGAGAGAGGTGGAGGGGGTAATATGAGATTATTTGAACTTACCGTTGCATGCTATATTTATCCTATTATCGCCGGATATGACAAATCTTATTGTGAATTTCTTAAAAAGACTAGCCCTTCTTTAAATATGCTTGACTCTGAGCACAGAAAGTCACTTTTAATTTGGCTTAGGAAATGGGGATGTCGTCAGTTTGAAAGCGACTACGGTGATAAGGCATCGAATAATTTGAAGTCTTGGTATAAAGTTCATAATAATTTACTGCCTTCGCTTAAAAAGAGCATATTAGATATTTCTAATAACGAATTGAAAAACACCGTAAAGGCATATGACACGTTAAAAAAAGTGAGAGCGTCAGAATCAAAGACTGTCGGTCCGACAGGTGCTTCAAAAATACTTTTTGCTCTCCGAAGTAATTTATGTCCACCTTGGGATATTGCTATGAGAAACGGGAGATATAATGGGAACGCTGAATCTTATAAGAAGTTTTTATTGTATGTAAGAGAAGAGTTAGCGCAACTACAAAAGGATTGTAAGAAATTTGGCATTACGATGAGCGGCCTCCCACGAAAATTAGGTCAAGCACAATCAAGTCTCATAAAATTAGTTGATGAATATCACGTGGTTTTCGTTACTAGAAAATTCGCGGTTCCGGGGATTGAAATGGTAGAAGAATGGGTAAAATGGGCAAAATAATATTTATATCTTTTCCCGCCCACCACCCTTAAGAAGAGGGGGACACAGGGGATGAGGTAGAATAAGAAACGGATTGCTTCGTCCTTCCCCAGAAGGACTCGCAATGACATAATACTTGAAAAGGAGTAATGATGAAGAAAAAAATCGGTTTAGCTCTTATTGTGATAGTTTTGTTGCTCTCCGCCGTTCTGGCGGGGTGCCCGGAGGGGGGCATCGCCCAGGAAGTCTATGACAAGGTGGTCGCCGAGCTCCAGGAAATACAGGCGAAGTACACTGATGCCCTCACCAAATACGATGAGCTCAAGTCGGAGAAAGACGCCGTAGACGCTCAGCTTAAGGACTGCCAGGCAGCCGCCGCACAACTCGAAAGTCAGCTGGCCGCCCTCCAGGGGGAATACGAACTCACCGGAGCCACACTAGCGGAGACGGCGGAAAAAATCGTTAAGTACTACCATGAAACCCATATCTACAGTAAGTACGATCTGTTTGTATGTTCGGATATGGCTGCCGAGGTCTGGAACATGCTCAAAGCCCAGGGCATAAATTCGATTATCGTGGTGGGCAACAAGGACGCGCCCATCGTCGATATCCTTCAGTCCAACCATGCCTGGGTGCTCGCCCAGGTCGAGGACGGCAAGTACCTGGCGCTGGAGACCACCGGCGGTTATTCCATCCTGGCGAGTAAAAACCCGCTTTACTATCGCGGCTGGTCCTTCGATAGTCCCGCCGACCTTAAAAGCTATAATACCCTTGTCCAGGAATATAATGTCAGGGTTGAGTTCCGGAACGTGCTGGCTAACGAAGTTAATCAGGTGACGGAGCTGTACAATAATTCGTCTTCCCAGGCTGAAGCCGATAAATGGCTGGCGCTCCGTGAAAAACTCTTGGAGTTAAAGGTCGACCAGGAGAACATACTGAATAATCTGGAAACACAGATATACAGCCTGGCCGCCGTGATACAATAATGCCTTGGAGGAGTCGAGAGTGCGTATATCGAAGCTGTTCGGAAAGACTTTAAGAGAAGTCCCCGCCGACGCGGATACGGTCTCCCACCAGCTGCTGGTGAGGGCGGGAATGATCAACCAGCTTGTCGCCGGGGTCTATTCCTACCTGCCGCTGGGCTGGAGGGTGCACCGGAAAATAGAAAACATCATCCGCGATGAGATGGACAAAGCCGGCGGACAGGAGGTCAATATGCCGGTGCTCCAGCCGCTGGAACTGCTGGAGAAGAGCGGTCGGGACACCGTCGATGTTCTTTTTTCTCTCTACGACCGCCGCGAACGCAAGCTGATTCTGGGTTTCACCCATGAGGAAGTTATCACCCAGCTGGCGGCGCGCTATGCCCGGAGCTACCGCGACCTGCCCCTGCTTCTCTACCAGATTCAGGTCAAGTTCCGCGATGAGCCCAGACCCCGCGGCGGACTTATCCGGGTGCGCGAGTTCGCCATGAAAGACCTCTACAGCTTCGATGTCGATGAAGAAGGGCTGGATTTAAGCTATCAGAAGATGATGCAGGCTTACCGGAATATCTACGACCGCTGCGGCCTGCCCACGATAATAGTGGAAGCCGATAGCGGTGCCATCGGGGGTAAGGACAATCACGAATTCATGGCAGTCGCCCCGAACGGTGAGGACGAAATCATCAGCTGTCCCGACTGCAAATACGCCGCCAACACCGAGAGAGCGGTCAGCGCTAAAGAGAACGTCGGCGGCGGTAAGCCCTTGCCCGTAGAGGAGGTCGCCACGCCGGGCATGGGCACCATCGAGGAAGTAGCCGGCTTCCTGAAAATACCCACCAATCGTACCCTGAAAGCTGTCTTTTACATCGTCGACGGTAAGATGGTCTTTGTGGTCATCCGCGGCGACCTCGGAGTTAACGAGGTTAAGCTGAAGAATGAGCTAAAATGCAATGAGCTTCGCATGGCAACGGAGCCGGAGGTCATCGAGGCCGGGATTGTGGCCGGGGCAGCGTCGCCGGTGGGACTGAAAGGCTTTAAGGTCATCGCCGACGACTCGGTGAATTCGGGCAGCAACTTCGTGGCCGGCGGCAATAAGCCGGATACGCATATCAGGAACGTCAATTATCCCCGTGATTTCAAGGCGGATACCGTGGCGGATATTGCCATCGCCCGCGCCGGTGATAAATGCCTGACCTGCGGCGGGACACTCTTCGCTACCCGCGGCATCGAGGTGGGGCATATCTTTAAACTGGGCACCAAGTACAGCGACAGTTTCGAAGCTTCTTTTATCGATGAAAAGGGTGAGTCGAAACCTGTCGTCATGGGGTGCTATGGCCTGGGGCTTAGTCGCCTGCTGGCGGCTGTCGTGGAACTGAACCACGATGATAAGGGCATTATCTGGCCGGTGTCAGTAGCTCCTTACCACATTTATGTCTGCGTGCTGTCACGGGAAGGCTCGGAGGCGCCGAAGGTCGCCGAAAAGCTTTATAACGACCTGCAAGCGGCGGGTCTTGAGGTGCTGTACGACGACAGAGAGGAGTCCCCCGGCGTTAAGTTCAATGACGCCGATTTGCTCGGCATACCTTTCCGCATTACCGTCAGCCCGCGGACTCTGGAGAAAGACAGCGTGGAACTGAAAAAGCGTTCCGGGAAAGAGTCGGAGCTGGTGCCGCTGGGGGATATCACCGCAAAGCTTAAAAAGCTGATTGAGAGTTGATAGGTTATAGTCTATAATTGACGCTGATGTCCTCTATCGTTTCGGTAAAAAACCTCCGCAAGACGTACGGCAATACCGTCGCTGTCGACGATATTTCCTTTGAGGTCGCCGAGGGTGAAATCTTCGGATTTCTCGGTCCCAACGGCGCCGGTAAGACCACTACCGTCGAATGTCTCCAGGCGTTAAGGGTTCCCGATTCCGGCACGATTTCGGTACTCGGCCTCAACCCGCAGGTGCAGGCGCAGGAATTGAGACTGCTTATCGGTTCCCAGCTTCAGGAGTCCGCTTTGCCCGACCGCATCAGGGTGTGGGAAGCCCTCGACCTCTTTTCATCGGTAACGCCGGACGCTCTCGACTGGCGTGTCCTTCTGGAGCAGTGGGACCTGGCTGGAAAGCGTAAAGCAAGTTTTTCCAGCCTGTCCGGCGGCCAGCGGCAGCGCCTTTTTATCGCCCTGGCGCTGGTAAATAATCCGAAGGTCGTTTTTCTCGATGAAATGACCACCGGCCTCGACCCTGCCGCCCGGCGTGTCGCCTGGGACTTAATCAGGACGGTACGTGAAAAAGGCACCACCGTGGTGCTGGTTACCCATTTCATGGACGAAGCCGAGAACCTCTGCGACCGCGTCGCCATCGTCGACCGGGGTAAGATTGTCGCCGACGATTCACCTCAGGGACTGATTACCCAATATGCCGGTGAGGTGCGGGTTATTTTTACCACGGATGAAACTGATATCTCCTGGCTGGACAAGGTCGACGGTGTAAATAAGGTTGCCGTAAGCGGACCGAGGGTGGAAGTAACCGGCAGCGGGCCGGTACTGGCACTGGTGGCGGCAGCCCTGGTGGAACACGGCATCGTCCCCGCCGACCTCCGCGTGGAACAGCCCACGCTCGAAGACGTTTTTCTGAAACTTACCGGGCACGGTGCCGGGGATTAATGTAAAATGCGTACGCTTTTCAAGCTGTCATGGGTAGAAATCAAGCTGTTCCTCCGCGAACCGATAACGGTGATTTTTACCCTCGCCCTGCCGATTATCTTTCTCTTTGTTATGGGCGGGGTCTTCGGCAATACTACGGATGCCGATGACAGCGGGATGATTGTCTTCAGGGGGGTGGGGCCGCTTGACTATTACATACCCGCCTACTTTGCCCTGGTAATGATGGCTATCGGCACGGTGGCACTGCCGGTGCATCTGGCCGGTTACCGCGAGCGGGGTATCCTGCGCCGACTGCGGGCTTCTTCCATATCCGTCTGGTCGGTGCTCGGTTCGCAGATAATCGTTAGCTGCATTATAGCGGTGGTCGGAAGTCTGCTGATATTAGCCCTGGGAATACTGGTCTATTCCCCGAACCTCCCGCAGTCGCCCGAATTACTGATACCGGCTTTTATTGTCGGTCTCCTGTGTTTTACCGCCTTGGGTTTTTTCCTGGGTGCCGTCCTCCCCTCGACGCGGTCGGCGCAGGGACTGGGGCTGATACTCTTCTTTGTGATGATGATTCTCGGCGGTGCCGGGCCGCCGCCCGAAGTACTCACCGGCGCCATGGATATCGTGGGGAAAATCACGCCCCTGCGTCACGTTATCCTGATGCTGCAAGACCCTTCGCTTGGTTTCGGCTGGAACCAGGACGCCTCGCTTATCGTGGCTGGCATTACCGTGGTGCTGATTATCCTGGCGTACCGCTTCTTCCGGTGGGAGTGATTTATTTCCCGCCCAACCCCGCCCTTTATTGAAAAGAGGGGCTTCGCCCCTCTTAAACGCCCTGAACAAAACCGATGAAAATTACGCCCGCAGCGTCGCCCCTAGCTCTTTCCTCAGCTTAGCCAGGATTTGCCCTTCTACCTTGTTGACTTCTTCATCCGTCAGTGTGTGCGTGAGCGACTGGTAAACGAGACTGTAGGCGAGCGACTTTTTACCGGCGGCTACCTGCTTGCCGGAATAGACATCGAAAAGCGTAACCTCTGATATAAGCGGGAAGCCCTTAACGATATCGAGGACCTGCTGGTGGGTGACACCGGCATCGACGACCAGCGCCAGGTCCCGGGTGATTTTCGGGAAACGGGGTATCGGCTGGTACATCCGGTGTTCGGCGGCAAAGGGTGAAAGCCCCGTTACGCTGACCTCGAATATACCGATCGGTCCGGTAATCTCGAAGGCGTCCGCTACCTTCGGGTGCACCTCGCCGATAACGCCAAATTTTACCTCGGGACCGTCCTGAGGTTTCAACATGATGGCAGCCTGCCTGGCGGGATGCAGCCCCTCATCGTCGCTTTTCTCAAAGCTGATATCCAGAGACAGATACCGGAACAATGCTTCGATGACGCCTTTGGCATCAGAGAAATCACACGTGCCGTCGCCGCCCAGCCAGGACGGCTCCACCCGGGGTCCGTTGATAACGCCGCAGAGCACTTCCGGTTCATCGGGGAGATTATTTTTACGGGGTATATATACCTTGCCCACCTCGTAGAGCCGGATACCGCCGTCTTCATGCTTCTGGTTCGCCGCCAGGGTAGCCAACAGGCCGGCGCGGAGGGTGGGACGCAGGTATTCCTGGTCTACTGTCAACGGTTTGACGACACGCAGGGGCGCGGGCTCGGAGAGACGCGGCTCGGGTACCAGTTTACTCAGCATGTCCTGACCGACCAGTGAATAGGTCATAACTTCCTGTAATCCGAGCCCTGTCAGGCAGTGCCTTATATTTTTCTTAAGTTTGAGGACGGGCGACGGGTCCTGCGGGGGTACGGTATCGGCGAGCAGGGTGGTGGGGATTTTATCGTAGCCGACGATACGGGCGACCTCCTCGATGAGGTCGACGTCATACTTGATGTCGCTGCGCCAGTAGGGTGCTTTCGCCGTTATCCGTGAACCGTCTGCCCGGCACTCGAAGCCGAGGGAAGTGAGCGATTTCACTATCCTGTCCTTGCTCACTTCCATCCCCATGACACGTCCGGTTTTCTCCACGGTGACGGAAACGGGTTCGACCTCACTTTTACCGGGATAGGCATCGATAATGCCTCTGGCAACCTTGCCTCCGCCCAGTTCCGCAATCAGTTTAGTGGCATGTTTCAGGGCGGGGATTGTCAAACCGGCGCTGATGCCGCGCCCGAACCTTAGCGAGGCTTCACTGGGTAACCCGAGCTGGTTGCTGGTATAGTGAATGCTGGCCGCCTTGAAGCTGGCGGCTTCCAGCAGGATTGCCGTTGTCCTTTCAGTGACTTCGCTGTCGAGGCCTCCCATAACCCCCGCCACGGCTACCGTCCCCTCGCCGTCGGCGATGGTCAGCATTTCACCGTTGAGTTCACGCTCTTCGCCGTCCAACGTATAGAAATGTTCACTCTCGGCGGCGCGGCGGACGATTATTTTCTTCTTTCTTAGCGTAGTGTAATCGAACGAGTGCAGGGGCTGCCCGTATTCCAGCATGATGTAGTTGGTGATATCGACGACGTTATTGATGGGGCGCTGGTCGCAGGCGATGAGCCTTTCCTGGAGCCAGGCGGGAGATTCGGCTATTTTTACGCCGGTAATCAGACTGGCACAGTACCGCGGACACAGGTCGGGGTCCTCAATCTCTATGGTCACCTGTTTTTCGATGGCGTCGCCTGTCTCTTCGTAGCTGATATCCGGTATGTGCACCGGTTGCCCGGTGAGGGCGGCTACTTCGCGGGCGATGCCAACTATCGATAGGCAGTCGGGCCGGTTGGTCGTAATGTCGATATCGAAAACGGTATCGCCCATATACTCCGCCAGCGGCATGCCGATTTCCGCATCGGTGGACAGTATCATAATTCCTTCGTGGTTATCGGATATGCCGAGTTCCTTTTCGGAGCAGATCATGCCGCTGGAGGCAACGCCTCGTATCTTGGCTTTCTTCAGTTCCTCGACTTCCCCGTTATAGGGATTTATCAGGCGGGCGCCGATACCGGCAAAGGCAATTTTGTCGCCGGTATTGAGGTTGGGAGCGCCGCAGACCACGGTCTCCTCCCCGGTGCCCAGCTTTACCGTCGCCAGGTGGAGCCGGTCGGCATTGGGGTGGGGGTTGACCGCCGTTATCTGCCCCACGACTACCTTATCCCAGCCGCCGCCGGTGCTGATTATCTCTTCCACCTCGAACCCGGCCATCGTCAGCTTTTCAGCCAGTGCGGCGGGGGGCAGCTTTACGTCCACGTAGTCTTTCAGCCAGTTTAACGGTACTTTCATTAATGATTTCTCACTTAATTATATCGTCACGTGTATTTAGATGGTTGATTTTTATATTTCTTTTTATATTTTTATAAAAACCTAGAACTGCCTCAGAAATCTGAGGTCGTTGTTATAGAACAGTCGCATATTATCAACGCCGTAACGCAGCATCGGCAGTCTTTCCAGCCCCATGCCGAAGGCAAAGCTGGTATATTCCTCTGGGTCGATGCCGCCCCGCCGCAGTACGTCGGGGTGGGTCATGCCGCAGCCCAGTATCTCCAGCCACCCGCTGTTGCCGCAGAGACGGCAGCCGGAGCCCCGGCACATGATGCAGTCGATTGATATTTCTCCACCCGGCTCGACGAATGGGAAATAATCGGGGCGGAAACGCACCTTCCTATCTTTGCCGAAGTAGCGGCGGACAAACTCGAAAAGCACGCCTTTCAGGTCTGCCATGGTTATATTTTTATCCACCGCCAGGCCGTCCATGTTGTGGTATATGTTTAAATGGGTGGCATCGGTTGCCTCGTAGCGGTACACCTTGGCTGGCTCGATTGTCCGGATGGGAGGTTTCATTTCCTCGACAATCCTGGCGCTGACGGCGGTGCCGTGCGTGCGCAGCAGGGGCTTTCCCCTTTTATGTGCCGGAGTGTCAATCCAGAATGACGACATGCCGTCACGGGCGGGGTGTTCATCGGGTATGTTCAATGCTTCGAAGTTATAATAGTCCCACTCCACGTCGGGTCCCTCGGCAATCTGAAAGCCCATGGAGATGAAAATGTCGCAGATTTCTTCGATTGCCTCATTGATCGGGTGCAGACGCCCGACCGGGTAGGGCCGACCCGGCAGAGTTATATCGATAATCTCTTCCGTGGTCGCCGCGGTAAGCCTGGCATCACGGAGTGCCTGCCCTTTTTCTATGGCGCTGTTTTCCAGCAGGGCTTTAAGCCGGTTGGCGGCCGCGCCGGTCGCCTTTCTTTCTTCGATGGAAAGAGTGGAGAGACTGCGCAGAATCCGGGTAAGCGGGCTCTTCTTGCCCAGGTACCGTACCCGCCAGGCCTCCAGGTCTTTGGCATTATCTATAGCTTCCAGTTCCTGGAGAGCTTTTTGTTTCAGTTCTGTAATCTGTTCCGGCATTTCCCTGCCCTTGATGATTTCGTTCCCTTCTTATAAAAAACCCCTTCCGTCCGGAGAGAGAAGGGGAACTCGAGAGATTTATTATATGTGTTGTTTCAGTCCTGTGCCTTCCCTCTAGCCTGCAACAGCAGGCTGCTAAAGCTCTCCGGTTCCCTGACAGCCATATCAGCCAGCATCTTGCGGTTGATTTCAATACCGGACTTCTTCAGTCCGTTCATGAACTGACTGTAAGTGGTGCCGCCGGCGCGGCAGGCGGCGTTGATGCGCAGAATCCAGAGTCGGCGCATATCGCCTTTACGTTCGCGACGGTGCATGTAGGCATAAGCCAGCGAATGAATCATCGATTCTCTGGCACTCTTGATAAGGCGGTGCTTGCTTCCCCGGTGTCCCTTGGTGAAAGCCAGTACCTTCTTATGTTTTCGGTGTGAGGTTACTCCTCTTGAAACTCTAGGCAAGTAAACACTCCTCCATTCTATTTGACCCCGTAGGGTATCAATCTGGAAACGCGCTTGCGGTCTTTGGGATTTACTTCCATCATCTCGTCGAACTGGCGCCTGACCCGCTTGGCTTTTTTCATACGTAGATGACTTTTGGGTCCCTTGACCCGCATGATTTTGCCGGTGCCGGTGATGTGGAACCGGCTTTTGGCGCCCTTATGCGTTTTCAGTTTTGGCATTCTCGGTTTCCTTTACGGTGGCTACTTTTGCTTTGGGTCGGGAACTGGTGGGTGCCAGGATGATGTCCATCCTTCTCCCCTCCATTACCGGTTGTCTCTCCGGGTAGGCGATTTCATTCAAAGTCTCCGCCATCCGCTGCAGCACCTTCCAACCCAGGTCCGGGTGAGTGATTTCACGTCCCCGGAATAGCAGCGTTACCTTTACTTTATTCCCATCGGCCAGCAGTTTCCTGGCTGTCCTGGCTTTGGCTTCAAAATCGTGGACACCTATCTTGGGTCGCAGGCGAATTTCACGGGTGACCGAGAGCTTCTGGGTCTTCTTCGCCTGTTGCTCCTTTTTCTGTTGTTCGTACTTGAATTTCCCGTAATCAAGAAGTCGGCAGACCGGGGGTACCGATGTAGGTGCTACCTCAACGAGGTCCAGTCCCTTCTTCCTCGCCGTCTCCCGTGCTTGAGCCACGGTCATTATGCCAAGCTGCTCTCCCTTATCTCCGACAAGACGGACTTCTCTGCCCGTAATTCGCTCGTTGACACGAAGTTGCTTAATTATTCTCTTACAAAGCCTCCTTTTTTACAGGTATCCCACGAATAAAAACTATAGCATATATTAATGTGTAAATCAACTCCCGCGATAGCAAGTACCGGGTCGGACGGTAGGGTGGTGTGCTGGGATACCGGGAAGACGATGAAGAATACTATAACGGACTACTTACTGGTGAAGACACCCTTGATGACCTTACTGTAACGCTGGTATAGATAGGCGCTCGCCAACAGCAGCAGACCCAGTCCTACGAAAGCCCCGATTCGATAGCTCGTCTCAAGAGTAAAGACGTCGTAAACGAATACCTTAATGATGGGTACTGCCAGTAGGGCTAGCGAGCCGATGCGTACGCGGCGCCATTTCCGCCAGATACCGATGCTCAGTCCGGCTACCGCGTAAATCGTCCAGACCGCAGTGAGGGACAGGTTCTGGGCGTTTCTAAGTCCTTCCCGGGCGGTCCGGTCGGCGGCGATTATTGGATTGGAAAACGACTGCCATACCTCGAAGCTCAGAATCCAGACGGTGAAGAAGCTGACGAACACCAGCAGGGTAGAGGCTGGTATGTGCCACTCTGGGAAGACCTCCCGGTGTTTCCAGAGAATGAAAACGGAAAGATAAGTAGCCGCGATGCCGATGACAAAGGCCAGGAAACGTTCGTTAAGGAAGGGCGTAAAGTTATTGATATTAATAGTGGTATCGAAGAGAAGCAGCCGTATGCTCATCGCGAGAAAGACGGCAAAGCTGAAATTACGGAAAAAGGGCATCCTTAACCTGAAGGAAAACCAGATTAGCAATATAAACTCGGCGGCCCAGGTGATGGTCGTCGCGGCGTGGTCACGGAACTGCATGGGGATGGCTACCGTGAGGAAAACTAGAGCGACGACCAGTGCAAAAGCCCCGAGTTGTTTATAGTCAGCCCCTTGTTTTACCACATACCAGGTAAGCGTTCCGAATATAATAGCCGGAATTAAATATGCTAATCCCATCCATGCATTCAGTTCGTCCCAGATGAATATGCTTATGATGATGAAGGCGATGGCGGTAAAGATAACCAAGGCATTATCCAGTCTTGACGGTTTATGCCGCCATACCAGGTGGTTCAGTACCATCCCCGCGGCAGGGATAAGGAGGATGAGCAGGCTGAGGCTTTCCGACGTCGATGCCGACTGCTCGGTGTAACTGTATATCTCCACTCCGATTATCCATACAGTCAGGAAGTGAATAACCGCCGTAAGACCCAGATAATCCCTGAATTTATCCTCTTGCCTGTCCTTCCAGAGAAAATATGCCCCCAGCCACATTAGGGCGATACTCACGATAAAAGCCAGAAAACGTTCGTTGAATACCGGTATCAGGGTCTTACCATCTGCCCAGGTATCGAAGCCGAGAAGGCGTATCACCACTATAAAAAAGATGACATAACTGCCAAAGCGAAAAGCGGGGAGCTTTTCTTTGAAAGCCAGCCATACCAGCGCCGCTCCTTCCGCTGCCCAGGCAATCGTCGTTACCGCGTGGTCGCGGAATTGCACGGGTATGGCTACGGTGAGGAAAATCAGGGCTATAGCCAGCGAGAACCTGCTGAGCGTCTTATTTTCAGGATTTCGTCGGTAGGCAACGTAAGACAGCAGGCCGTAGAAAATCGCCAGCAGCAGCACGAAGCCGCCCATCCAGGCGCGGAACTCGTCCCACATTATTCCCAGGCTGATGCCGGTATATGCCCAGGCGTTCCCCAGCATGAGAAGATAGTCGAAAGCCCGGGGAGTGTGGCGCCGGATAATGTGAAAGAGGTAGGTAGCCCCGACAAAGCTGAGGAATATAGCCGTTATCCCAATTTCTTTAGCAGTGATACCAACCGCGTTATGGAATTCACCGTGCCAGAAACCGTAAGTGATTAACGAGCAGGCGAGTGCCAGCAGCGTAAACCAGCGCCAGTTACGGAAAGTCGACAGGACCAGAACGCCGATGTCCACCACAATAATATAGAGCAGTAGCTGGATTGCCTGTCCCCTGCCTCCCGTATCCGTAGCCCTGTCTCCGAAGGCGCCCAGGATGAAGGGGGCAAAGAACGCCCCCAGAATGCCCAGGATTGCCAAAGTCATCGACTCATAACGCAGCGCCAGTACGGTGGCGATACCGCTGATAATGAAAAGGAAAGCTAAAGCCAGATAGATGCTGATTAGATCGTAGGTGGCGAAGGAAGCGAAGATGGACAGGTAAAGCACGGCGATACCTCCGCCGCTAAGCACACGTGTCAGGATGGGATACCGCTGCCGCCAGTAGTAGCCCAGCCCCAGCATTATCAGTCCGGCGATTACGCCGAGGATAACCCGCGCCGGGGGTCCCAGCCAGTTGTTATCGAAGGCGTATTTCAGGAAGAACCCGATACCGATGATAAGAGCCAGGACGCCTATCCGTGCCAGCCAGTTACCACCCAGCACCTGTTCCCATTCCCGCTCTTTTTTAACGGGACGTTCTTTCTCCGCCGGTAGCACTTCCTCCACTGGTGCTGGGGGTACTTCCACTTCGGGCGTGGTTACGGGTTCCGGGACAGGTTCAGGCTCTGGAATAGCAGCGGCAGGCTCAACAGGTTCCGGGATTGGAGCCGGTGGCGACGGCACCGCGGTGGGACCTGTCTTGCCTTCCAGCGCGTCCAGTCTGGCATTTATCTGGGCGATAAGGTCGCGAAGCCGGCGTATTTCATCGGCGGTTGCCCGGTCTTGTTCCTGGGACACGATAGCTAACGGAGAACCACAGTAAATACAAAACCGGGCTTCAGGGGCATTGTTTTTACCGCATCTTCCGCATCGGACGGATGTCATTGATTACCCCCGTCTTTTTCTCTTTGTGGTCAGATGAGAATATTTAGCCCTATTGTATCACTGAACAGAAGTTTGTCAAGGTATACGGGGGATACTGGAAAGGAACTGTTTCAAGCCCGGTTGGCGATTTCCTCGGTCAGAGCTGCCAGGAAAGTCTCGACGGACTGGGCGGGTAGCTGCTCCCCGTTGCGGCGCCGCACCGAGATAGAATTGTCGGCTACCTCTTTATCGCCGACGATAGCCATATAGGGGATTTTCTCCAGCTGCGCCTGGCGGATCTTCAGGTTCATCCGCTCGGAGCGGTCGTCTACCTCCACGAATATGTCCTTGCTCTTGAAATCACTCTCTAACTTGCGGGCGTAGTCCAGATGGCGGTCGGCGACGGGGATGATTTTCACCTGTACCGACGCCAGCCAGGTCGGGAAAGCCCCGGCGTAGTGTTCGATGAGCAGTCCGAAGAACCGTTCCCAGGAACCGAACAGGGCGCGGTGTATCATGTAAGGACGGTGCTCCTGACCGTCGGCGCCGATATATACCATGTCAAAACGCTCCGGCAGGTTGAAGTCGAACTGGATGGTGCTCAACTGCCACTCGCGTCCGATAGCGTCTTCAGCTTTAATGTCAATCTTGGGACCGTAAAAAACACCGCCCCCCTCGTCGACGTCATATTCAAGTTTGTTTTCATCGATGACCCGCCGCAAAGCTTCCTGGGCATCCTGCCACATTTGCTCGGTGCCTATCCATTTATCCGGCTGCGTCGAAAGATAAATCTTGAACTTCTCAAGGCCAAAGCTCCGCAGCATATACAGGGAAAACCGGAGCACTTCCGACATCTCGTCGTTCATCTGTTCCGGCGTGCAGATGATATGGGCATCGTCCTGGGTGAAGCCCCGTACTCTCAGGAGGCCGTGCAGTACTCCGCTGCGTTCGTAGCGGTACACGGTACCGAGTTCAGCCCAGCGCAGCGGTAAATCCCGATAGGAACGAGTGCGCGACTTGTAAGCCAGCATGTGGAAGGGGCAGTTCATCGGCTTAAGGTAGTATTCCTTTTCGTCGATAGTGATGGGCGAATACATGTTTTCCTTATAAAAGTCCAGGTGGCCGCTGGTCTGCCAGAGGTCGCTCAAGCCGATGTGCGGCGTGAAGAGGATTTCGTAGCCGTTGGCGAAGTGCTCTTTCTTCCAGAATTCTTCGATGGTGTTGCGGATGCGGCCTCCCTTGGGGGTATAGATAACCAGTCCCCCGCCGATTTCCTCCGGGATGATGAAAAGGTCCAGTTCCCTGCCCAGCCTGCGGTGGTCGCGTTTTTTAGCTTCCTCCAGTTTATTGAGATAATCGTCGAGCTCCAGCTGGTTCTCGAACGCCACGCCGTAGATACGCTGCAGCATGGCGTTGCGCTCGTCGCCCCGCCAGTAAGCCCCGGCGATGCTGGTAAGTTTGAAAGCCTTTATCTCTCCGGTTGATTTAACGTGGGGGCCGCGACATAAATCTATGAAGCTACCCTGTTCGTAAACGCCTACCCTGTCATCGGCGATTTCGTCGATGAGTTCCAGCTTATACGGCTGGTTGGCGAACAGCTTTTTAGCTTCGTCTTTCGTGATTTCCCGGTGGGTAAAGGGCAGGTCGGCTTTGACTATTTCCGCCATCTTTTTCTCGATAACGGGCAGGTCTTCCGGTGTCAGCGAACGCGGCAGTTCGAAGTCATAATAAAAGCCGTCGGATATAGCCGGGCCGATGGCGAACCTGGCGTCCGGGAACATAGACAGCACCGCTTCCGCCATGACATGGGAGGCGGAGTGCCGTATGGTTTCCAGTTTTCCTTCGTTGTCCACGAGTTAATTATATCAGCGTTCGGCTAGGTACGCAATCGTAATTTCTTTTTACATCCGGCTATTCTAAATGCTAAACTGAACCGTGAAGCAGTCCATCCGCCGTCTCCTGCCGGTGCTCGCCATGACCATTTTTTCCTCGAACCTGGGCAACGGCATCATCGCCCCGATTTTACCCATCTACGCCAAAGAGATGGGCGCCAGCGGCATCTGGCTGGGCATTATCTTCGCCGGGGTTGCCATCGCCAGCGCTATCATCATGCCCTTTGCCGGCCGTTTTTCCGACCGCCACGGTCGCAAGAGCGTATTATGTGTCGGTCTCTTCGGTATTACCATAACTTCGTTCGCTTACGCATGGTCGGACACGATTGCCGCCCTGGTGGTGGTGCGTTTTGCCCAGGGCGCGGCCGCCGCGATGGTGATGCCGATTGCCCAGGCGTATATCGGCGATATTACCCCGGAGGGCGAAGAAGGCAAATGGATGGGTATCTTCAATGCCACCTTCATCATCGGGTTCGGCTCCGGGCCTCTCCTCGGCGGCGTCGTCGCCGACCATTTCGGTATGGATATCGCCTTTTATATCATGGGTTTCCTGAACCTGGTATCGCTGCTGGCGGCTCTCGTTTTCCTGCCGGAGATAGCCGAGCGGAGGATGACCGCCGGGAGGTTCTCTTTCCGCGCCATTACGGCCAGCCATGTCACCAGGGGCGTATTCAGTTTTCAGCTGGGAGTATCAGCCAACCGCGGCATTATGACCACCTTCGTCCCGGTCTTCGCCGTGGCTTTCATCGGTTTGAGTCCGTCCATTATCGGGACGATAATGACCGTGGCTATAATCGGCAATTCGCTGTTGCAGGTGCCTTCGGGCAACCTGGCGGATAAATTGAACCGGAAATACATGATATACCTGGGTATCCTGGGACTGGCACTTTCGATGGTAGTGATGCCTTACGCCAACAGCCTCTGGCTGCTGCTGGCGTTCATGATTATGGGCAGTATCTTTGATGCCTGCTCCACGCCTCCGGCAATGGCTGCGATAATTCAGGAGGGGCGGAACTACGGCATGGGGGTGGCTACGTCGATTGCCAACATGGGACAGGGACTGGGTATGGGCATTGCCCCGATTTTAGCGGGAGTTTTCGTGGATGCTTTCGATGTCAGGGCGGCTTTTTACGTTTCAGCGGCGCTGGGCATCTTAAGCATGATTGGCTTCGGCTTATTTGTCCGCCGTACCGCTAAGCTTTAGCATATTCGCAAATAAAAGCGCGGCGCACCCGGAGG